>Ga0209671_1002014_pt1 | contig 18031 bp, 11 predicted proteins | sample WorMetHERISLAND2_2_FD_187401 | JGI IMG/M metagenome (GOLD analysis project Ga0209671, IMG submission 187401) | Marine gutless worms symbiont microbial communities from Max Planck institute for Marine Microbiology, Germany - Olavius geniculatus... | ecosystem: Host-associated > Annelida >...
CCCATCTCAGAGCTACGGAGCGTCACTTGTCATATGGGATCACACAGTGTTACCTGCCACCCGACAGAGGTGAACGCGCCCTGCCTTAACCCCAGCCAGATAGGCCGGTACTCGATTTACCTACCCCAGAGGGATGGAAGGCTGAGTTGACCTAGGCGGTTGGTTACATCCCGAGATGGTTTACCTGCCTACAGGCAGTCACCCATCGCAGTATTAACCGAGCCCGGCGTACAGTAACTTTGCTGATTGGATCAGACGCGTTACCATAGCCTCTCTTGTCTGAACAGTTTAATTAAAAAACGATCGTCTGCAGAATACACCATTTTTTAATTGTTTACATGATTTTAATTGCATCAACAAACATCACTTCTGCATGAGCGACTGCAGTAGCCGATGTAACACCATATTGGTAACGGCAATATCTGATTATCGATATTCAACATTTAATAATTTTTGTAAGAAATAATATTTTTCAACAAAATTTGGCAATCACATCAGAAATTTATCAGGAATTAAGTATACAAAACTTTATTTAAATTCGTTGCGATTTAACATTTTTATTGCATGATGTCTAGGGGGTCAGATTTTTACTGGACACAGTGTACTGCGGCTAAACATTTGGTCGTAAAGAAAAACTTATTACACAAATAATCAGCCCTTTGTTGAGGTTTTCTGCATACAAAATTTGGGGATGTAGTTCAAGGGGAACACTTTTCATGGAAAACTGGCCATATCTCGGAGATGATAAAAGACAGGGCAAGGTTACTATTAATCACTAATAAAAAGTGGCATATGCCCTCAGATGAAATGAAAATCATTGACATTGGCAGGAACAGCACCAGATTTTTAGAGCTGGAGTGGTCCAGGTCAAGTGGTTGTCGATTTATACTGTTGCTACCTCTACCCTCCCTTCCCCTTCACCCATCCAAAAAAGCTTGGATTCGCACAAATCTCATGGGTCGTCCTGTTGGAGACTAGGGGAGGGAGGGTTCAGACCCCTGGACTCCTGCCTGCCACCCATGGATTTTGGATAACCTTGAGGGTCAGTACTCCAACAGGAACTGTATAGGCTGTAGCACATTTTTACTAGCTACAGGTAGGCTTTCTTGTTTAAATTTATACAGAATTAACTGTGCTTGACCTAAATTGACTTTCAGCTCTCAGCAGAGGACAAGAATACTGCACAAAAGCATTGCTATGCCATCTGTTGATATTTGACCAAATACACACTATATCGTACCAAGAATGCATTAGGGATTGCAATCCCAGGATCCCAGCTGGTTTTGCCAATGCTGCCAATCCCGGGATTTCGGGAATACTACAATTAGTAAAAATTGTACTTTTCACATGCTAAATAAAACAAATAAAATTTTTTAGCCATCTGATGAGTAAAATATTTTATGTTCACTAGAGTCTTACTCCTTGCTGTGCACTGTAGGCCTAATTTATATTTTGACAGTTATGCTGTCACCTTCTACGGTTCGAATACATTTTCGGTAGGACATATACTACATTTTATGCCTGAAATAAGTCAATTGTATATACTAAAATGACCAATTTGTAAGCCTAATAACGAAACGGAATCCCGGGATTTCCGGGATTGCAATCGCTACTCTGGATAAAAGAAAGGTAAGGTTACTAATAACCAAGTGACCTTAGAGATCGATCACAATTTGCATCGAACTGTAGTAATACTTTCAAAAAATTAAGTATACTAATATAAAAAGAACACAACTCTCACCTATAAAATGCAATCTATAAGTAAAAATAAATAAAATCCTAAACCGGCAACGGCGGCAAGTGCTCCAGCTGTTGCGTTCTTGTTGCTATGGAGACATCAACAATAATTATTATTATATGCCACATTATTTAATCATACCGCACGTAAACAACAGGCATGGATAGTGGTTTTGGTGCAAAATAATGTTTTAAGAAGGATAAAGTAACTGATTAGAGTCTTGTTCTGGTAAGATTAAGTTTGAACGTACTGTGGCGCAGGCTGTGCCGTTTGAGACACTGCGCTAAGGTTGTGTCGTTTGGGTCGATTGAATCTGCTGAGCTGAGCTGATCTAATCTTCTGTTGGTAAACTGCTGATCCAGAAATCGCTGATCTGTTCAGATGAGAATCTGCTGAGCTGATTTGCTGAGCTGATCTGGAAGTGGCTGATCTAAAAAGGAACAGTGAATAATGTGAACTCGGCATTTTCAGAATTAAATGCATAGACATTGTACTAGTCAGTATAGGCTAATGAAAGTATCGACGTTCTACGACTGTCCGCAGGATACTGGCATGACTAAAATACCATGAATATACCAATAAAATAAACTGTATAAGTCAAATTAGGAAGAACAAGCAACAGTTAGCAGCGTTTACTAAGCTGACTATATATAAAACGTCAAATAGACTGAACGAAATATGAACAGTAACAACAGCAGTAATTACAGTAACAAATTTGAAATAAAAGACGTCCAATTTTACGGACAAATGTAGGCATGTTAGGCCACTAATCGACAGATTATGGTGCTGCTTCTGAAGTGTTGATTAATGGAGTGGACAGGACCAGTCATTAATTTAACCAGCTAATATTTTTGTTTTCAACAGTTATTCCGGGTTAGGTCGCGTTTTTCAGAAGTAAACACTTGGAACTGCAGAAGCAGAACTTATTTTACAGGTCGGATGTTTTAATTACGTCAGAAGAATTAGACAATGGTAGACGGAAAATAATGTCTAATTTACAGCAATTCGTCAGCCAAACTGAGAAAAAAGTTGTAAAAAACTGATCCAGAAATCGCTGATCTGTTCAGATGAGAATCTGCTGAGCTGATCCGCTGAGTTGATCTGGAAGTGGCTGATCTAGCTATGAAGCGTTGTTGTTGTTGTTGTTAATCTGCTGATCTAAATTTGGATCACGTGACCATCTCCGACCAATCAGAGGTTAAGAAAATAGATCAGCGGATCAGCTCAGCTCAGCAGATTCAATCGACCCATGTCGTTTCTAGTTGTTGAAAAGTATTGGTGTCATGGGCTCAGCTTACCGCCGAGTAGCCTACAGTGTTAGCTGTGATCTAACAGCTAACACCGTAGCTGTTATATCCTGGCTTTGGCTCCTGTGGCAAAAAAGTTCACGTTCTTCCCGTGCGAGTTCAGATACTGAATATGAATTATGGCTTTTTCGCCCTTTGCTGGTTCGCCCCTGGCCTGTTCGCCCCTAGCCTAATGTTTAAGCCTTTCAATCTACGATTTCAGTATCTCATATCTGAGCCGTGTATAACAAGGCTAGTTCGCTCCTAGCTCTTTCGCCCTCTGGCTTGTTCGCCCCTTGGCTTGTTCGCCCCCTGGCTGATTCGCCCTCTGTCTTTTTCACCCCACAGAGTGCTACTGCACATGCGCGACCTGCTTATCTATCACGGAGTGCCAAGTTTACCAGGTTGAGTGTGAGTATGGTATCACAAGTACCACCCAGTGTTTTGACCAATTAAGAAAGCACGGTGATACGTTCAGATCACTGATCTGAGAACCTTGGACAAAAAATGATATCTTCAGATTGGCGATCTGAAAAGTGTGCAAAAATTGATACATTCAGGTCAGCAATCTGAACACTCCAAGGTGTGTTGTCGTGACAGCATGTGTTTGCGGCGGTACGAGCGGCTATCGGTGCTCGTACCGCTGCAGACACATGCCATCACGGCAGCTGGCTTACTGACGACCTTAATCTTAATCTTAACCTTAATCCCTACAGCATGTCACGGATTACATGTATTGGCCAAGTTTGCAGACTCGGACCAGTTGACTCCAATAATAATATGGGTGTCCATTTATATCATGTAACTATGTCAAATACACTAACTATAACCCTAAACCTAAGGACAACCCTAACCATAAATCCTAACACTAACCATAGCCCTAACCCTAAACCTAATAAAATTATAATAATTAATACAATAATCCTACTGCATTACGTTTAGCACTAGTGAACCCTTGCAAATCTGTTTGCAACTTTGCACATACACAGTACACATTCAGATCGGCGATCTGATGATCTTGAATTTTTGACAAAAATTAATTCTTTCAGATCAGCGATCTGAAAGGTGTGTAAAAATTAATAGGTTCAGATTGCCAATCTGAACATATAATTATCGATTAAGAAAAGAACATATGCCTTCATTGTATTATGGTAGTCTGCTTGATCTATTTTATGCATGTTCCACTTTTCATTCGCCAACAGTAATCACGTTTATTATTTACTATCAGGTTAAATTGCCAGTCAGCTGTCATTATTAGAGGTATACATGTTTTGATTTATGTTGTCTCCTGCAGCTTTGGTCATAACCTTGCTTGCAATCAAAGCTTTTAACATTTTTAGTGCAAGTTATCTTTGTGGCGGATTATTCCAATATGTGGTTAATGCTTAATTGTTCTGGTAAATGTGTAATTGGTAATTGATATTGCAGTGAGTTTAGCAAAGTGATGATGAATGGAGTTTTTTGTGGAGCTGAACCTGACTTGTCATCGACATCGGACACTTATTCATTAGCATTGGAAGCAAATGCATTAGCATCGGTTCCAGAGGAGATTTCTTTATCTCGGAATAAAGTTATTGGCTGCAGTACATTTGATGATGTCTGTCAGTCTTCACGTGATTTTGACGTCACGTCTGTGGTGGAACAGGAAACTAAATTGCTTCAGACTGACACTAGTTTTTTCAGTGATCATTCCACTGTGCCTTTTCCATCGTGTCCTGAAGCTAATGATTTGTCCAATAACTCTGCCTCCACTACTTTGCCATTAACAATAGTGCATGCTGATGATAGTCATGATGCTAGTATTTCATCATTGCAATGTGCTGAGATCAACGGTGATTTTTCAGTTTGTCAGCTTTCATCCTCATCTCAGGAAGCCAGCAGTCTTTCATTTTTTAATTCTGGCGTAGCACAATATTCATCCTTAATGCCCGAGGTTGGTCTCACCGCCATTACCCCAACAGAACATTGTGAACTGAGGCCTGAGGGAGTGCGTTGGCTGTACCGCGATTCTGCAGCTCGCCAGAAGAAATGGTGGCCATTTATCGGGTATGACTCTTTGCGCATAGAGTGCAAGTTTCGTGAGACGAGAGCTTCAAGACTCAATGAAAACAGTTTGAGCCATGATGGCAATGCAGCCGATGAGCTGGTTATTGTCAGAGGAGGTTTATATGAAGTAGATGTTATACTGAAGACATGCGTACCGATATATTGGACTGCAGAAGGTTAATGCTTATTGTCATTTGTAGCATAACAGTGAAGTTTATAAAAGCAGTGATGCTTCTAACTGCTGAATTTTGTTCTTCAGTTAGCCGTCTGTCAAAATAGCTAATACTTTATTGATAATAGAATTTTGTTCACTCTGAGGCAGACTGATAATAAATTTTTTTGCTCTATGAGAGAAAGGTAAGGTTACTATTAGATTGTATTAATTAAGGGAGCTGAGAGATCAACCACAATTTGCACTGAATTGTAGTAATACTTTAAAAATTAATTAAATATGATAATATTTAAATGCAATTCTCACCTCCTAAAATGATCAGTAGATTAATGAAGCATGAAGTGTACAAATACTGACAGTGCAAAATAGTCAGAAGTGGATGGTTTCCAGTTATAGCAGTGATCATGGATAAACCTAGTCTCATTTATAATGTCTGCAACAGTAAGTCTGTAACTTTTGTGACTCGTGTTCTAACGGCTTATGGTTGAATGTTTACTTATTGTGATTTTTGTGCATGTCATACAGTTTATTAAGTAATATTTGTTTTCTCTCATTCAGGTGATACATGTGACATAATGAGAGGTTACTGGTTTGTCGATGCAAGCTTGGAGCCTCTTGATGATGCATATGTGGATGTTATTGAGAAGGAACATGTTGCATTGTTTGAACATGAACTGTTGAGCAAGTGTGATGAATTCCTACCAGAATGTCGAACAAAGTCAACTGCTGGTTAGTGATCTAGTTTGTGTAATTTTAGTTATTTCAGCTTGGGTGAGGCTTAGACTTAGAACTGCTGTGTGTGATGTTACATTTTACATACTTTGTTGACACATACAGGGTTGTCCAAAAACGAGGCAACTCTGTTGTACTGTATAGCTTCTAACTTCAGAAATACTGCTGAGGTCTACAGTTTTTTGCAGAAATCAAAGTCATTTCATTCTTAGCACAAAAACCCAATTTACTAAAATGACTAAAATATCTTATGCACCATACATTATGTACATTATATACAACAGTGACTTTATTTGGTGAGTGTGAGTCATTATTTCAAATGATGCTTGGCATTGAATTCTTCTATAACTCTTTGTCATTAGACATTTTCAAGCTTGTGTTTCATCGATTGCAATGTTCTGGAAATTTGTTATGTTTTAAACATTAGTTTCACATCATTACCCTGCTATGATCGAATGCATTTATTGCTGGCTGTGACGTGAGTTAATAGATTTTGCTGGTTTCTTTGTCACTAGAGTCAACTGTTTGTATTGTGTTTGTTCATTGAGTGCAACGGCAGTTAGAACTTTGATTTCTGATGTTTACCACTTGTTTGCAGTGAGTGAGATTGAATTCAAGGACTGTAAGGTCGAGTGGTATGGACCAGATGATGTCTATTTCTGTCAGCCAAAATCGCCAAGATTTTACAAAACCATTAGTCGTGCATTACGTTTTACTCGAAGCTCAGGTCTGAAACTTACTATGTTATCATCATAATATTATTATTGCTATTATCGGTATTATTATTGTGATTGTTGTTTAGCAATGTATTATTTCACAGTTGCTGCAAGTTTGCTGGGTCCTCAAAAGTGAAATTTTGAAATGCATCAGAATAGGATTTACTTCTCACAAGCTGGATAAACTTTCCATCATCCGGTCAACTGTGTCAAAGCACTGACATTTTTACTATGTTATTATTTTGGCACAAACATGCTAATGATATGCTTTAGTAAATGGTTCTGAGAAACCGAGAATAGAAGTTGACAGTTGGGTAGTGGTGCTGGCGGCAGGTTTTGTGTGGATGGTCCAGGGATGGCAAAGGACCATAGCGGGTTGTGTGTGTCACTGGAACGGCAAGGTCACCACATGCAGCTGAATGTACGCAATGAGGCTGGGGTTCTCAGGAACTGGTTGACACGTGGTGGACCGATAGCCGGGTGCCAGGTTGTGCAGTTTTATATGCTATTGAACAAGAGCATGTACAGTTAGATTGGCATGTCGTGAAGTCATATTATTATGTTAGTGATTTGTTGATGTGATGGTGCGTCAGGCGCTGTTCGACTGAGACGTGGTTATCGGCACGAGGCAGTGATGACTGACAAGCCTCCAGACATCAATCATCTAGTGTTTGTTGTGCATGGCATTGGTCAACGCATGTATGCCGGCAGTGTCCTCAAGTGCTGCGCAGAGTCAGTTTCCTGTTTATCTGCTGTTTTGTGTCATCTTCGTTAAGCCCACCTGTCTGTTGTATACATTACATGTTAAGTCTGTGTACATGATTGACATGCGTGTTCTTACAAGTTCATAACATTATAGCTTTTATGTTTTCAACTACAGTATTATCTTTAATGATAGTTAATGCTCACAATATACTGCTTTATTATTTAGTAAGCTGGTTTTAGTGAACATTGAGGAACTTTTTGTGATCTTTACCGCGAGATGATTTCATCACTTTGTTTAAGCTTTATGATACCGATTTTTAGTAACATTTGTGATGTTTCTTTAGAGCAGTTATTACTAAAATATCTTATGCACCATACTTTGGTTTATGTATATTTTTATGTTGTCAGAAAAAGTTAAACATTTGTGCATAAAAATGTGAATTGCAAGGCATATTCGGACATTCATAAAAAATTATTTGTGTTTTTTTATTTGCATCGTGTTGTTAACAGAATCAGCTGAATGTTTTGAGCATTAATTTGGTTGCAGCATTCGTGAAACATGTAATAAGGTAATGAAGCTGATGCCCGAGAGCTTTCGTGATTGGAGGGCGGAGTTTCTGCCTGTTGAGTGGAGATCAAAACTTACTCTTGATGGAGGTCTGCAGAATTCTGTGCCCACCCACTGTGGCACCATACTTGATCTTTTACTACTGATACCGCACAGTCGTACAGTTTTTATTTAACTAGTCTAGGCAGTAGGCATGAGTCTGCGTCACACACACATGCATAATTTCACTGGTCCATTTATAATGGATACATGCTCCAGATTATGCTATTTCAAAAGGTTCATTTTTTGATACTTTTTAAGGCAGTACTTTCAGCGGGTTTAATACCTGTTTTTGCCCAGCCATTAGCTCAAAGTGCAAGAGGATAATTAACTGAAGGAAAAGCATATGGGAACCACGAGTTCTGCATATCGAATTTTTATAAGGCTTATTTGTTCACACTGTAAGTACTAGTAACAGCAGTTAGTAGTTAGTAGTAGTACTTAGTAGTACCTATGCTGCATTCGGCATTGCTTGTAATTACGGTGTATACCAATTTGCAACTGGTAAGTACGAGTAGGATGCGTTCGGTAATGTTGACCTATATACCGCCTGAAAGTAGGCCCAAAACCAACAGAATACACGTATTGATGTGCTAAATGTCACTAATATACAGGTAATCAGCAGTTTTGTTGAAGATAATGCATTTAGCAAGTGTTTGCAGTGTTTTAGCCATCTTTTACTGCAAAATAACGGTCAAATGGATCAATTCGTCTGTTGCAGCCACCATTGCAATGGTCAAGGTTACGAAGTCGGAATTATCATCATGCTGTTGAAGGCGACAAGTTTCTGAGCAGTAAATATGAGTAGGAAGGTGAACCGAACAGAATTTCTGACTCAGAAATTCATATTTACAGTATTTACGACCACTATCGAACGCAACATTAGTAGATGCAGCAGCGCTTTTCGCTCAATCATGTTTTTAGCAATGTTGAGATTTTGCCTGATTAATAGTAAGATGACTAAGATTGAGTAATTCTAATTAATTTTTAGTTTACTCACTCCTGTGTATTTGTTAACAGTTTATTGCCTGTTGTGTGTGGTTGTATCGATGCCTTTCTCAGACACCGTTGAGTCGGTTACACCAAACAATGTCCGGGACATCAGGATGTACCTCAACGGCAGTGCAATGGATGTGATGTACTATACTAGTCCTCTGTACAGAACTGAGGTGAGCAGCATTGTATTTTGTAAGATGTTTGCATTTCTTCTTCATAAAGAACCACTGTTCTAGGGGTTCTTTGACTACTTGACTGAATCGTTCGTTGTGAAATGTCAGCATGGTGTTACATTATTTATGTTATCTCTACTGTCTGTAACTCTCTATGCTGTGGTGTGTTTATTAGTTTTATTGAATTTGTTTGTTATAATTTAAACATTTATTTATGCAGCATAAATGTTTCTTCTCCTTCTTACAAATATTAATTATGTTTTAGCACTTTAGATAACAAAGTAATGTACCTACAATTATGCTATATTGTAATATTGCTGATATTTGTGATTTTTGGCTGATATCATTTTGATTGGAATCCATAGCAAGTGCGTGGGAAGCTCAGAGGCTCTGCTATGTAGCTACAAGTAGTCTTGTGGTTGGAACTTTGGACTTGTAACTTTTTGATTACGGTTTGAGTCTTACTACACGTCATTTGCAAGCCAACTTGAGCAAGTTGCCAACTTACTGTGAGCTCAGGTCAACTCAGCCTCCTACCCTTAGTGGTATAGGAATGAGTAGTAGCTTACAGACTGTGGGGTGAAGGCGTACTGCGGCTAATTGGGTAGTGGTATGTCTGCTGGCTGCTTTGCGGGTACAATTGTGCTTTATGCAGGCAATGGGTGAGTGCAGTGTGTGCTGTGGTATCATTAGCCCATGTTGATCAGTTGTTACTACAGCTACGGTCAGTTCGACGATCCATTCCAGATGACGCTATGTGCACCCTGGTACATGCATTCGTCACAAGTCGCGTTGACTACTGTAACGCTGTGCTGTACGGCGTCTCAGCAAAAGTCGCTCGTCGGCTGCAGGCAGTACTACCCGCTGCCGCTCGACTGATCACTGTGTTCGCCGAAATCAGCACATCACTGCGTGACACGTTACATTGGTTGCCGATGTCTTGGTGCATAGTGTTCAAAATTGCGCTGATGGCATTTGACTGCGTTCACAGTCAGGGTCCTGGCTACTTTGACGGCATTATAACACCAGTCCACACTTTTGCAGCTCGGGACAGACTGCAATCTGCAGACCAAGGCAACGTGGTCGTTCCAGGCTCACGTACAACTCGGTTCAACCAGAGCAGCTTCTCCTCAGTGGCACCAACCATGTGGAATGATTTACCATTGGAACTGAAAAACAGAGACATCGGCAGACAGTGTTTTAAACAAAACCTTAAGACTTGGTTATACGATTCTGCCTACTCGTAACAGGCGTCTCTGAGAACTTTGTTTAAGAGGCACCCAAGTACCAGTACCTGACTTTTGCGTTTATAATAGAGTGCTTTTACATAATTGTGTGATAATATTTATCTTATTGAGTTTATCTTTGCTACGTGTTTTCTGTTTGTTCAGATCACATCCAGCTTACAGATGGAATTGAATCGGCTGTATGCTTCATTCACTGCAAGAAACCCGTATTTCAAAGCAAATGGCGGCAAAGTGTCCATTGTGGCACACTCTTTAGGTGAGAAATTTATATTGTCTGATAAGATGGTGCACATGTTTTTAAAAAAAAACTGTGGAAATTAGAGATGATAAAATTTGACTTATGAAAAATGAAAAAGCATTTATAAATGTTTGTTATAACTACTGGTATGACGTAATTTTATTAGAAGAAGAGCTCTGTGCTGTGTGTCAGGGGCTGTTATTGTGTACGACATTATCACGTGTTGGGATTCTGCTTCGTTGGAACACGTCAGTGCCTCTAACAATGCAGCAGTTTCTCCAGATGTCAGTTGTCAAAATACAGCCAGTTTATTGGTTTGTACATATTATTATTATTATTATTACTATCACTGCAAGAATTAATTTTAAGTTGCCGTAAATGCCACGAGTGACTGCTAGAATGTCTAAATAATCACAGAGAAAAGTACGAGGTATGTAGCATCAAACTGGATGTTCACGAACAAACAAGGCAGCAGAAAGCATTAGATGAGCCCGACTGAACATTACACCCATTTGGGTCAAATTCGGGATAATGCAGCTGTGTATGCGTGTCTAATTACTATTTAATGAAGTGCAAACTCATGCTCTTGTTACTGAAAGTACTAAGCTTAGACAACTTTAATTTGTTTTATGCCAGGAACAGCATCACTAGAAGAAGTTTCACATGTCTGTATCAGAAAAAAATTATTCTAATTTGCAGTATCTCTAAATTATCAATATTTTGCATTTAAAGGCTAAGTCATACAAAAAAAACGATACTGGCTAAATATGTATAGAATGTAACGCTAATTAATAATACGCTGATGTAATAAAATGAAAACATTGCTTTGAAGTAATTTTCAGAGAAATGTTATACCAACCAAACACACCCGAACATGCCACAGTAACTGATGACGAGACGTTCAGGATGCTTTGTTGGCACACTGACGTTCGCATTGAAAACTTAGTATTAATAATGTCAGAATAATGTCGGATTTATTGTACAATTAATGACGAATAGGTGACATCAGAAATTACCTCGTTGTTGATCTGTTCACTACTAGAGGTGTGCAATTAGTAAAATTTTTGATGTACTGGAATATTGTGGTTATTTATTGAGCTAACTATTGATGAAAAATGTAGCTTTTTGAGGCTCTTTGGTTGTAAATTAAGCTGCATTTGACCTCAAGGCAATAAAACTAGTTAGTAACCATTCCGCCAGTGACATCACAGTCTTGAAAATTGCCGAAGTTGTGAAAAGAGAAAATTGAGTACTTTAAACATTATTTTTAGGGTATTAAGATGTATTAGCAACCAGAAAGTTAATGAATATTGACAAATTAACATTTGATAAAGCCAATTAGTGCTTTATAACAGTTATGTTAAATGGCATGACTTGCTTTTAACTATCTATGAAATAATTTTGCTTGTTAAGTTGTGCATAAAACAACAGATTTGATAATGTGGTGAATTTGCTGTCAAATTCAGATTCAAAGTCTGATTACACAAGATATATGGCGTTGCTGAGTTTGGTGTAGTTTTGAAACCTCGGCCTTTGTGTGTGGTTTTCATGGACTATAAGAAGACTGGCGGCTTGGTGTTTGAGTGCTAGCTCATTTAGTTTGATGTTTTCTCTAGAATGAACAGAAGTGTCATTGCGTGAACGAAATACAAAAAGAACTGGAATCAGCTCGACAACGGTATTCTCCACTATTTGGCATTTGGTTTTGTTATACTGTTTTTTTGACATATCAGTCAGTCAGCCAGTAATGTAAAATTTATATAGCATCAATGATTGAAAGTCGAATAATAATAATAACAATAATAATAATAATAAGTGAACATTTATATAGCGCACAATCATTTCAAAGAAATCTTTAGTGCGCTGAATGTGTTATCAGTACATGTGAAACAAAAATGATTTAAGGAAACGTTTAAAATCTGGGGCACTGGAGTGTGGGTCAGTAGACGTGATAAGCATAAGCGAAAAGGTGAGATTTAAGACAGGATTTAAAATTAGCAACACTGTCAGATGAGCGTACATGCGAAGAAGGAGAATACCAATTATTAGGTGAAGATGCACAAAAAGCTTAAAACCAAAAGAAGATCTAGGACATATTGGGGTCACGTGTTGGAATGTGTTACAAGTTTCTGCCTCTGCCATTGGGATATAAATTATGATTTTTTTCATGATTAATATACAGAGTGGGCCATAAAAAACCGTCCCCTTCTACATGTCAGCTAATTATGTCTTCCAAGAGTAATGTACATTTAAAGTGAATAATGCACGCTGAAATATAATCACTTCTGAGTAAATTCTGACATGCAAATATTTTCAATAATCTTGTAATGGGATTAAATGAATGAAAGGAACCCAACTCTACAGGAAACACAATGGGGAAAACAGTGTAACGTCATTTAATGTATGAGGATAAAGCGTCGATCAAACTCGTTTGCCAACAAAAGAGATGGGGCGCTAAATGCATTTGTAAAGAGTTTCCTAACAAGAATTGGGTGGTCAGTTCTGTTAAAGATCTTCTGCTCAAAATTGACAAGACGAACTCGATTTCTCGAAAGGTCGGCAGTGGACGGAAGCAGACTATCCGAACAACACAGAATATCGAGTGTGTAGCGGAGCTGACATGCAACCAGGAAGGCAACCCTGGGTCCAGCAAAATTCCGAGAGAGATTCAGAAGGGCACATTGAACAGTTGTTTACTTGACTGTCTTGTTGTTGTATGAAGTTTTCACTGTTCTACTCAGACATACACGCAAGCACGTTTTCCATTTGTGTTTCACCATTGTGATATAATACAGTTGGGGTGCTTTGATTTTATCATATTATTTTTTAATAACATTTTGACATACTCATTAGGTTTTGATATCAATATGTGCAGAACAAACTAGCAATTTATATGGTATGTCATTTTGTCCGTATAAACAAATGCAGTAGCATTTTAAGCAGAATAATATAGGGGATGGTTTTTTATGGCCCATTCTGTCGTGTTCTCTGTGTTACATGCTGGTCACAGAGTCTGGGAGCTGGAACAACAACTGAAGCAAGCTGAGCGTTGTGATGACTTCACACTGAAACAGCCACCATTGAACTTTAAGGCATGCATGCTTTTTGTTACCTTCGCTAAACGTAGGGTTGGCAGGTTGTTAAAAATGCTGCTTCTCTTCAGCCTTCAGTAAACAGTTTTTGCCAGTTTCTGGCACTTCAAACTTTCTTTCTTAGATTTTGATAGAAAACAAATGCAGAATAATACAATTTTTTTAGTTATTGTGCAACAAAGTTGCAGTTATGTTACAAATGGTGAATTTTGCTTTCGAAATATTAAACTTTAGTACTAATTTCACGTGTTAGTCGGTTTAAACAATAAAAATCTGTGTAGTGAACACTTTTGAATAACTGTTGGTTTAAACCAAGTTATTGCTCATTTAAACTTCTTGACTGGCAGGTACAGGTTTTTGCCAGCAGAAGCAGATTCTTGCCAGCAAAAACCCAATTCTGGCCAAACAGATTATATTTTTGCTTCGCTTGGTTTATTTGTCTATCAACAAGTTGTCTCAAAACTTACTGGTGACTTATCGTTAATTTTTCGGAAGGGAAGGCCTATACTCAAGAACCAGTTGCTCTGTTACAGGGGTGATGAGGATTTGGGTTCATGTATGTTTATTATGTGGCCATCCTAATGAACCACATTGTGGTTGATGTCCATCTCTCCATCTCTTTATCAGCTTTGTACGGGCTTCTGACTTAAAAACAAAAAGATGCAGGCACCATCGGTTTTCGCAGTGTTTTGAGATTTTTTGTCTTTGCTGTTAGTGGCCTGTTCCTTTAGTTATACACGGTGTTTCATAAAAAGGACCCCTTCTTGCTTTTTCATAATTCACTCAAATGATGATCAATTTACACAAAATTTGTAACAGTTGTAGCTGAAGAAATACTAATTCAAAATATTGCAACAAAATGGGAAGTTGATTAAATATTTTTTGCTAGTCCTGACATAATGCTGATGTCATAATGTGTCAATGGTACAAGCTGGATAGTCTCAACTGGTGCTGTCAGTTGCTACCCTGCTTTGATGGTGAGTTTAATCTGGTTCACTAATGAAAAATGTTTATTGTGTCAGCGCTAAGCAACATGGGGACATGAAATCAGGTGTCTTGCGATCCAAAAATGCAACCATTTTGCTTGCTCGGTGTGCTAGTCCACTGTCTTGCTTGAATGCGTAGAAGTCCAACTATTCCCACAGACACGTAAATGCCGTCACTTTGCATGTTTTTGTAACTGTAACTGTAAAACTTCAACAATTAGTCATGAATGAACTAGATTTTTCACCATTGGAGCAGGGTAGCAACTGACAGCACCAGTTGAGACTATCCACTTTGTACCCGTGACACATTATGTCGTCAGCATTACGTCAGGACTAGCAAAGAATATTTAATTAACTGCCATATTTTGTTGCAATATTTTGAATTATTGTTTCTTCAGCTACAACTGGTACAAATTTTGTGTAAATTGATCGTCATTTGAGTGAATTATGAAAAAAAAAGATTTTTTTTATGAAACACCGTGTAGTTGCTGCCCACATTAACTGGCCTGTTGTAGCGTATGCCTTTGTTCATCCAGGGCTCTCTGTTGGCTGTCTTGTATCACCATATGCTAGTTTGTTGTCATGTGTCAGTTGGACTGTTTGTTCACTCTGGGCTCTCCGCTGGCCGTCTTTCTGGCTCTACGTGGAGTGCAGCCAAATGTTGAGACTCCCTCCCAGGATCACATCTTGCCAAGGAGTTTGTGCAGAAAGTTGCTGAACGTTTTCCACCCATCCGATCCAATCGTGAGTTGTTTGCAACTCTGTTGCTGGGTTGTTGTTGTTAAGTGACAAACATGTTGCAACTTTTATTACTTTTTTTCGTGATGTTTGACAAATTCTGTAAGTTATATTAGTAGCTCTTGGTAATTTGGATGGTGCTTGAGTTTAATCACGTGTGGTAATAGGACATCCTTGTATTTGGATATATGTAATTCAATAGTCATCTGCTGATGCTGTTAAAGCTGTCTGCGGAATCTTTGCCGAACAGGTATAGGTTTTCAGGGAGCATTTTTTAGCTTTTACTGCACTATGTTCCTCTGTGTAGTTCAATGAATTATGTCCAGGTATTTTGCATTTTTTCTCAATATTACAAATATTGTATGAATATTTAGTTTGTGGAGTTGCTAACGATTCTGCGTTGTGATGACTACCAGGCTTACCGTCTAGAGCCATTGATCGTGAAACGCTATGCTCTGGTAAAGCCACTGGAAATCCATTGTTACAACTCGTCATCGCCGAAGGAGTCCTATGAATTGATGGATGAGCAACGCTATTCTCACATGAAAGCTTTGTCCATATCTAAGTCTTCAACATCTGACTGTAAATATCTTGACTGATTTAGTTCTTTCTTGGTAATTTTCACATTTAATGTATCGATGCAGTTGACTGGGCAACAAGATGGGCATCAGTCTTGTAAAATGTCTTGCTTTAGCAATTTACAGAATTTTGCCTTTGCAGGACCTGGCATACCAATTTAGTTTACCCTGGAGTAGCTCTGAGCAGTCATTTAAACAGTCTTCTACTATTCCTAATGCTACTGCTGCTACTTCCACAATATCGGCTGTTGTTTAGCTGCACACTTTTTAGAGTTTATACTGTGGAATGTGGTATATTTGCAGGTCATAAGCTTTTCCTTGCTTTCAGCTTTATTAAAATGCTATTAAAATGCTAAGCAAATTTTACAGAATTAACACTAATAACATTTTTATGAGAATTTATGGGTCATTTGCAGATGGTTTTTTTCAGTCGGTTAGTTTAGCTAGAACTAGCGACGTTGAGTTTATCAGCATGGCAGTGTACAGTAGTTACAATGTTGGTGAACGTTGTTATGGTTCTGTGTGCTCTGTGCAGGTGTTATGGCTGATGAGTGTTGTAACGATGATCACGTAACAACGTCAGCCTCATTTAGTGACTCTGGCAGTAGGTCCAGCAGCGTGTCTTCGCAAGTCATCGGTAAACTCTGAGCTCTGAAGAATTTTTATTCTTTTCTACTACAGCAGCATTGTGTTTATTTTGTCTTCACAGTCACTTGTATTGTCACTTGTCAGAAAAGACGTTGTCATAATGATATCGTCATACTGGCTTAGTGGTTGCATAATGGTTAGTGTCACAGAAATGTGATCAAGAAGTTGTAGGTTTAATTTCTGTTGGGTCATGTCAGGTGGTTACTGCTAGGATGGGTGACTGTATGTGGATAGTTAAACCATCCTGGTATATAACCATTGACCAAAGTCAGGTCAGCTTCCGTCTTTCTGGATATGTAAATCGAGTACAACAACTAAACGGTATACATTCTGAATGCCTTTTGCATTGCTCGCAGACGACGCGAAGCTGGATAGTCGACTGGACTTTATGCTGAAATGCCGAGCCATGGAGAGTGCGTACATCGCTACTTTGACCTCTCACACGTCTTACTGGACTAACTCCGATGTTGCTTTGTTCATCCTGATGCAGATCTTCTCTGGCTATCCATCACCAGATTTCACCGAATGATAGTAGCTTCATTTTACTATGTCGTCATTCTTACATTCGTGTCTGTGTAATTGTAATCAATTCTGCGCGGTAGGCTACTGTATCCTGCTGTGCTTTGATCCATTTGTCTTTCATTCCTGCTACTTTACATGAAAGTGTGCAAAGTGTATTTAATGTAGCTAAGTGTTTTGTGTATGTCGCATTGGTCATTGTAACGTGTAAGATTGTCGATGATGTTTTATTTCATAGTGCGGCACTGTGTTTTTTTCAGCTTTGTTTAGCTGTTGAAATCAGATTTGTCACCGTGAATTTGCAAGCATTAAGATGTGCAAGCTTTAACATATGCAGTGTGATGATTTCCGCCTAGTGAACCTGATGAATGGCGGAGATAATGTATTTAATTGTGTGTGTGTGTGTGTGTGTGTGTCGTTCTGTCTGTCTGTCTGCGTGTGCATGCAGTGGCCTGACGTGACGCTACTCATGAATTCCACTGTGACGGAATCACCATTTGCACTGCTTTTTCAAACTTTGTACTTCAGTATCACTTTTAAATGAAAAGCTTGAATATTTTTTTTGCTTAGTCAACACAACCATATACTGTTTTATAAAAAATGCTACATTTTTCAACACAGAAAAAACTATGTAAAACCAACGAGATCTAAACTATGCGTGACGGAATCACAGACTTTTGGACAAGCCATATTACACAACTGAGAATACCAACATATCTCCGCTCTTGTTACCAAATTATTTTTACCAGTACATATTGTTTTGGTAAAATAGACATTAAACTAAAATACAAAGCATGTATTTTTTGTCTATTTG
>Ga0209671_1002016_pt1 | contig 18028 bp, 13 predicted proteins | sample WorMetHERISLAND2_2_FD_187401 | JGI IMG/M metagenome (GOLD analysis project Ga0209671, IMG submission 187401) | Marine gutless worms symbiont microbial communities from Max Planck institute for Marine Microbiology, Germany - Olavius geniculatus... | ecosystem: Host-associated > Annelida >...
ATCCAGGATCAAAGTTTACTTATATAATAAATTATATACTGAATGACTATGATCAATAGTTTATAAATGGCATATTGTAATGGTTTGATTGGTTTTGACGTATTGTATGTGATATGATTTAAGACATTTTTAGGTGGATATAGTCAGCATATTTTTGTTCTGTATGTTTTTATGTGCATGTATTGCATTTTCTTCACTTGACTTTTGGGTGGCCAGTTTTGATGGGCCTGTGCCCTTTCTGGCAGCCTGGTTGCTCTTTCCCAAATAAATATTGTTGTTGTTGTTGTTGGGTTCCAGGACGACATTTTAAAGTCCAAGGCATGGGCCAAGGCCAGTGGTTCTCAAGGACAAAACTAGACTTTTTAAAGGCCAAAGCCATGATTTGTTGTCATTAAGCTGCCCTTGAGGTCGAGGACAGTCATGAAGACCCCATCCATGTAGACCATCACAATGCCATTTCATAGTCACATCCAAAAATGCTTAATATCGGCATCAGCTAAAGATGCAAACAGGACAAAAATGAAGCATATTCTTCATTATTCTTTCTACCATATGTGGTGAATAAAGTTGTCTATAACTCGTTGGTTACACATCACAGGTCAAAGAATGCAATGAACAGATTACAAAATGAGCGAAAGCCAGCGCTTCTTTTAATAACTTCCATCAGACTGTTATGTTACATCACATTTTTCCCCGAAGATCTACAGTCCAAAGGTGTATATTGCAACGTGAAAATTCACGTGAAAACCCCGACGCTGACCCTAACCCTAACTCTGAGACTAAGATTAACCCGATACCCAAACCTTAACTCTAATTGAGAAGAAATGTACAGACTGAGTCAATATCTGAAACTAAACTAAACTGACATGGTTTAGTTTTTCACGAACTGACCAATTGCTGAGCAGACCGAGGGGCTGACACGTACGTGATACGTATCACCGACGCTGTTAGAAGGTGCCTACTGTAATGCATTACTGCTTGGCCATTGTTCAATTTGTCAGAAACTAAACCGTGTCACTTCAGTTCAGTTAAGTCGCTCTGTACACGCCTTTACAGACCTCCTGCTGTTTACTGAGTGCTTCGGCCAGCTGTTTCTTCCTGGAAGCTGACAGCTCCAGTAGCAGTCGATATCGTTCCCACAATGCCGTGCTGCTGCCGTCAGTGCCAGGTGCTTGTTCCCAGAATGCAGTGCTGCCGCGGGTGGACGGCGGTACTGGAGGCAGTTGTCGACGCTGCGGTGACTCAGACGGTACTCGTGTCATGGCTGACTTGTTGCCCTGCGGTGACGAGGCTGGTACTCGACTCTGTGGTGATCCAGATGGTACTCTTGGCTTGTTGCTGGACCCTGGCGGAGTCACGCTGCGACGCTGCAAATATCATCATTATCATCATCATCATCATCATCAAAGTAATTATTATTATTATTACGATTAATAACATTTATATGGTGCAAATTCAAAAAAAATGCAGCAAAAGTGCTAAGTCGACCATCACAGGCTGTCTGTAGCTTGTCATGAAAAATGTTTTCGGATGCCTACAAAATACAGGCAAAAATACAGACATGTCTAGTTCATTAACATACAGGTAGTGCATTGATAATCCATGGGTTTAATAATCAAATTCTGAATCTAGTCATGTGGTGGTTTATGGTTAACATAAGAGTTATGTATAGGATTACGTTTAAGAGTTAGAAAGAAGGTTAGGAATTAGACAAAATGGAACAAAGGATTATTAAACTTTCTGATTATTGACCCCATAACCTAATATGCACTGCGTCCCAATAAACTTGTTCACATCTATGTTGAATGTATACTGATTTTCAAAAATCTTTCACCGGACCACTCTGCGGACAATAGGTCACAAAGTTTCAACCAAGATCGCACTATACCTTAAACATGTCTCTACACTACCTTGTTAAATACAACTTCCTAATATTGCACTGAGTGAAGCACAGAAACTGCAAACAATCTCGCATGAACTGAAAAAAATGTGATCATGGTAAATGAGCTGATACTAAGCCGACCGACCAACAGATGACCGATGACAGACCGATGACCGACCTCTGTTCCTGGAAGAGCCTTCCTGGAAGAACTTCAAACGGCCATATCTCCATAAAGGTGCTAGACAGATGCATGGTCAGTATGGACCACCCATAGGAAGTCGACCATAGCGAGTCGAATGGTCACGTGACCGATGACGTCACGTGACCCCAAGGTCGTGACCCCATTACCTTTGTTTCTGTTTCTGTTTCTGTTTCTGTCCGTATCCTCTGCAAACTCCTGTGAAGGATATCACGCAGAGCGTGAGGCGCCATATTTTTATAACAATGCCAGACAGACGAGGAGACAATTTCCAATAACAACTTCGACACCAGTCACTATTAGTATAATTTTAGTATGGTCTCAAATTGACGCCAGATCTCCAACACAAGTTGAAAGAAACGAAAAAGCACTTAGAAAAATACAGGAGAAAATAATGCGCGCGAAGAGTACATTAGATTGGTCACAGTCTAACACATTTCTTGTTGTCATTTAGTACACTCTGTAACACAAGCTGGTCTTGTACAGATTACTTTTTTCATCCAAATCTTTGCTTGAAGTTTCAAAAAATACAGTAAACGACTCCATAAGCAACACAAATGAGAACTGTAGCAGAGAAGTGATGTTGAATAACACACAGATGCTGCTGCTGCTGCTGAGCGACTTTGTGAGTTAGACACTGGTGGAGTGTGGCTCCGTACAGCAGGCAGAACTCTCACTGTTGTACCAACCACTGGTGGAGTCTTGCTCCGGCCTACCGAACCTGTGAATTAGATAATATACGATCAATTTTATCAGCCACTAACTGTGAGTGTAGTTTAGTTGCCTGAGAAAATCAGCCAATAAAATCTTTAGATGACACATGGCCAATGAAATCATCTGCATCTTCGTACGATCTCAGCTAGCTTCACAAATATGTAACTGCAGAATGCCAATCAAAAAATGATACCAAAACTTGCATGATTTTTCTGCATCGAATGAACGAAAATAAATATTTATGAAGTAACAAACAAAATATGCAGCTAAAATAAATATTCGTCTCATACTGTGAACAATCAACATGTTAACATAAACAAAATCTGTTGACTGATGTCCAATAAGTTGTTCAATATTATCATTAAGAATAGAATGTGTTCTATCAGCCAATTCTTGTGTGACAGACCTGCACATGTAAAAGCTCTAAGTATGCACCTGGGGTAGTGCATAAAAGCTCAATGGACCCAGAAAGAGTGAGTAAAAGCTCAGCGTACCCGGTGGGGTGCGGCTTCGTGTTGAACTGGTGACCGGCGGCGTCCTACTGCGAGTTGATGCAACAACAGTTCTTCCAGGGCCAGGTGGAGTAGAACTCCTCAGCTTTCCACCACCACTACCACCACCAGCTACACCAGAGTCTGTTGGCGACCTAGTGGACTTGGTGGTCAGATCCGTGGAGTCCAGCACCAGACACTTTTCCATCTCTGACCTTCGACTCACCAACTCCTGGTGAAGCCTCTGTAACATGCACAAGCACACATGGAAAGACTATCAAAAGACATTTACTCTATAAACTTACTACGCAAGTATGCACATATACGGGTCCAGTACATCTGTAGTATGCACGTATATGCTTAAACAATCACTTGACCTTGGCCTTTAGCCTTTGACCTTGGTCGTAGTGATTTGGCAATGTTAATACTACAAAACTTTTAGAGCTTACAATGGCACTGCCACTTTTACAGTTCTACCTTTGACCTTGGTCGTGGCCTCGGCCTTAAACAATTGGCCTCGTCCTTCCGGCATCGACCTCGGCCTCATGGTCATGGCCTTGGCCTCAGCCCTGGGAGTTTGGCCTTGTTCAACATCACTGGGACAAAGTATGGTGCTACCATCGGAGGTGAATAAAGATGTACTTGTAAGCTTACGTTATGTTCAGAGATGAGTGCCTCAATAGCTTTGTCGTCGGGTGGGATCGTGTGCGCATCTCTTGACGTCAGCAGCGAGTGCATCTGAGTAAGCCACGCCTCCACGTCCTTGCACCGGGTAGCACTGTGCCGTAAGTTGTGTAGCGCTTCGTGTAGGCGAGCTGTACGCAACTTTGACCGACGCAAAGCCTAAATATGCAGACAGACAGACAGACACACATAGAGCTAACATAGAGTCATGGAATGGTCACGGAGGGATGGCCAGGCTGAGTTGTCCGAAGATGTGTAGAGTTATGTAGGCAACTTGTACGCAGCTTTGACCAATGCAATGCCTAAGCATACGTATTATAACAGTTAAAAGTTGGAGTCATGATCTGAAGGTTGCAGGCTTGATTCCTGACTGGCAATCAGATCATTATCAAGTAATTAATAGTCAGATGGGTGAGTGTCTATGGACAGATCACCTCGGTATGTAACACTAACACAAGATCAACTCAGCCTTCCATCCCCTTGCAGTAGGTATAGCAAGTACCAACGTGTATGGCTGCGGTCAAAACAGGACAGATAACATTGCGTGATCCCTTATGGCAGGTGATGGTCTGTGGCTCTGAGACGGGTATCCTGTAGGAAGCTATACCCTTTCTAAACCTACACCCATATGGTAACAGAGAAACAGATAAAAAAACTTGCCACCATGCTGAAAAACCGCGGATAGTAATAACCACCTGTTGCCAGCGTGACTGGACAGTGCTGAGTCGATAGCGAATGCACCGTTCAGCGCTGCGATGACATGACATCAGGATTTCATCACTGACATAAACCAGTCTCTCCACGTCCAGCGCCTGAGCTCGCAATTCCTCGTCAAACTTCTATACACGTTCACACCACAGATGGGGTTCTCAAGGAGTGTCTTCGACCTCAAGAACAGCTTGAAAACGGAAAATTATTGCCTTGACCCTGGCCTCAAAAATGACCTGGCCACGAAGGTCACTTGCATGGCCTTAGCCTTAGCCTCAAAAAAGATCCGATCTTGTCATTGGTCATGGCCTAGGTGAAGGCCTTAGTCTTTGGCCACGAGGACCTCTGGCCTTGGCCTTGAAAATGCTGGCCTTGAACCCATCTGCATCAAGCCAGCCACAACTTCACTCTAACGCCCTCTAGTGAACAGCCAAACCATCTCAGTATATAACCAACACCAAGATCAACTTGGCCTTCCATCCTTCTGATGTAGATAATTTTAATACCGGTACGTTTATAGTATAAACATGATTACCACAAAACTTCAAATAGAAGCTACCATTATACATACTGACATAACACTTTGCCGACGTAAATCGATTTTAGTTAAAAAGTAAAGTTACAACGTTGTTATGCATACGGCCCCCAACTGTTATGCCTACCTCCTCTAGCTAGTACAAATAACAGTCACAAGGTTTGACAGAATAACAGAGACAAACAAAGACACAGAGAAAAAGACATCAGTGGCGTAGACATAGACAAGAAGGACCCATGCAGCCCAACCCCACCATCCCCCCTATCCCTCAGCCATAACATAAACATACGTTCAGAATGCACCAAATTTAGCCAATTTGGACAGTTGATTCTCGGGAAAATAATAAAAAAAAACTGCTGCCGCCAGATCTAGTATTTCAAAGCCACAATGCACCAAATTCGACTTCACAGCACTCTCCCACACCTTCTGGCTAAATTTCTGGGGTCCTACTTCTAAGCAAAGGGAGGGAAGAGAAAGAAAGAAAATAAGAACAAAAGTGAGGTAAAGAGGGAAAGATAAAAAAGGGGAGAGGATGAAAAAGGGACGGGAGAAGGAAAGCCCCTCCCAATTGACATTTCTGGCTATGCACTGACACTAGCAGTAGATAGTAGTAAGAACCTCGTGGTTTTCAATCCAGCGCACTAATGCATCCTGCTCATCAGGCAGTGCTCTAAATTTCAGCTCAGCTTCAGCGAGCGGCAGCCACTCATTGACCGCTTCCACTGCTTCATTGAAGTCTTCAGCCTACCGAACACATTACCATTAGAATTAAGAAATCTGTAATCCCAAGATCCCGTTTCCAGGATTAGGATTACAAATAGGTTGCTATTTAGTATCTTTATAGCCCCACTAAACTTATTTTATGCATGTTAGAAAAGCAAGTAATCCATTAAGAACTTGAAGGTGACTTACAGTTCACAATAAAGTCACTTGTGACGGTTAAAATTATTATTTCATCACCGACAGTATAACAGTCAAAAAGAAGTATTAAACAATTTTTTTTGTAATCCCGAAATGCACTATCCCGGAATTACAGCTACTGTTTTGCCCACCTCCAAACACTGCTGCTACACTACCTTGTAAAATGCAGAAGCTGTAGTTTGGCCAATTGCAACAATACTGGCTGCAAAAGTTTCATCAAGTTATTCTACGACGGTCGTTCCATAAATAAGCTACAAAACAGCGCCTTTCTGTTAGTTTTTCAAATGCACAAAATCCGAAATATACGTTTTGTAGGGAATTTTATTCTGAGTACCAGCTGTGAGTTTTATTACGATGATGTCACTGTGATGTTATTTATAAACATTACATACGGCGACGTTGCTACTGAAAACGTCCCACAACGAACAACGTGCTGTTATTGCTTTTTTGTAGGCAAAAAATTGATGCAAATCATATTCACTCCGAGATGCATTCAGTATATGGCGACATGTGTTTTACAAAGCCAACAGTACACATGTGATGTAAGAAAATGGCAGGTAGGCAGAAATTTGCATCATATACCGAGGTGCAATCAGTCATTCTTCAGTGGCTCAAACAGCTGCCAGCATCGTTCTTTGCATCGGGCATTTAGAAGCTTGTTGACCAACGGGACAAACGGTTGAACATATGTTGAAAAATAAAACACTAACACCCCGTTTACACAATCAAGCAAACATCAAGCCAACATCGAGCAAGCATCAAGCAAATGCATTCAAAATACACGTGCATAACGTGTGCTCTAATTGCTCAACGTTTGCTCGACATTTGCTCATGTCTGCTGTCTGCATGATGACTGCTTAACCGTGTAAACGGGGTATAATCTTTAATATTTTATGAGGTGACATTAACTTGTTAACTTTGTTCACTTTTTCTCATTTCTTTGCTGTTTGTCCCTTGTGAGTTTTACAGGATTACTGGCGGAAAAAAATAATACACATATAGACTGTGTTATATGGACAGATGACGTCACAATAATGATGTCATCATCAAAATAATGTCTACACGTGTTCACAATAAAATTCCCTACAAAACGTATATTTCAGATTTTTTTATATTTGGAAAATTAACAAAATGGCGCTGTTTTGTAACTTATTTATTGAATAAACCTCGTATAGTAACACTGGCCAGTCGGTTTTTTACAGATACAGTGCTCAAATGTTACTTTTACTTAAATAAGAAAAAAATAATGATAATCGACGACGGTACCAATTTCATGGCGGCATGAAGTTTGGCGAGCCGTGACTCTGCAAGTCGTTGGATACGGCTGACTGCGGCTTCAAGATTGCTCAATCGAATGCGCTCGTCGTCAGTTAAACATGAGTCCGCTTTGATGTTTTCCTGCAGGCGCTGAGCCAGCTCCAGACGACGCATCAGTTCATGCTGAAAGTCCTGTGCCGGCAAATTCACCAAATTACACGGGTAATTTTAAAAGTTTTCCTCATACGTATGACAAGGTGATGCTTTGGCTTATGAAGTCAGTTAATCAACACTTGGCCCGATATGTACTTGGATGGGTGATCGTCGACAGTAGATAACATATTAAATGTAGTGAGAGGCAAGCTGTACTGTACAGTATGCTCGACCTTCCCCAGTAACAGCTGGGCTTCTAGACGGCTGTGCACATAAACAGCCACACGATGAACATTGCAAATTCATTACATGATGAAGTTTAGATAACTTATTAGTAACTCTGTCAATCTATGAAATCCAGTTTGAAGTCGCTGCTTAGATAAATTCAGATGGAGGGTTCTAGTATCAAGGAAGAAAGAAAGAATTAAACATGCCTGGTGCTGTTGCATGAGCACCCCCACTGTATCAACGTCTCCCAGCATGCATTTGGACTCAGAGAGGTATGACTCAGCAGTCGACAGCCAAGCCAGCAGTGTGCCGACAGTCTCCGAGATACCGTCAGCCGATGTCAGTACTAGGTCCACGCCGTCTGCCGTCCGCTCCCGCCTGTATATCACCAACACATGTAGGCAATGCTTTATACTATACGCTGTATCTTGAAAAGCAGAACTCCTAATACAGCCCAACAATCCCAGTTCTTCTTCTTCTTCTTCTTCGGCGTATGGTCAAACTTCAACAAGTTGAAGACTCCTGACCAGAAGTGGCTGTGGACATGCCGTCGGTGCTGAGTGCGAAAAACAAAATGTTCAGGTAGAGATTAAAACAGAGTAAAGTGTCTGTGGCTCCTGAAGGAAAGGTCGTGACTCGAAACTCCTTTTCACCAGAATTGGTGATTCAATATCGACAAATTCTGGTACAAAGCATCGTCATATAATCAGCACTTAATACTGCAGGTAAGGGTGGTTCCACAGGTTGGAAAAATGCTGGAGGATATTAGGAGATGTAGAAATATCACTGACACTGACCGTTGAGCGGCCACAGCGCGCATCTTGTGCCACAATGAGCCGAGACTGCAGAGTGTTTCAGTCAACTGTTCACGTTCCGAATCATCCTTATCACAGCGATTACACAGCGACACGCCCAGCCGACGCACCAGACAGTAGGCAGGCTGCTTCGACGACATCTGACTCTCAAAACGCTACACACAACAACAGCAAACTGAGACCTAGAGCAGAAGCATCATCTGCCATATGCGATCACAGACAGGTAAACACACCTAGCCTCAATCTCAATCAGACAGTAAGCGAGCTGCTTTGATGACATCTGACTCTCAAACCGCTGCACACACCACATAACAAACCAATTTCAAAGCTCCACGAAGCGTCACCTGCCATATGTGATCATATACAGGTGAATACGCCCTATCTCAACCTCAAACCACTGTACAGCCCACAACCACATAAACTGCAGCTGAAATGCAACCTTCAACAGCTAAAATAATTCACACTGGAATTACTGAACAACAGTGACATATTACGAAAGACAAAAGCCAAAAAATAGTGCAAGCATATCACGTATAATGAGTTCTAATAAGCCTAATAAGCCTAATGTATATATTTCTGTGCGACTTCTTTGCTTTCGATGCATGTTTGTCACATCACAATTAAAGTGTCAGCCAGTTGGCAAATTGCTGTCATAAATAAACACAAACGTGAAAATTATGCACCAAGAACCGTGCACTGTACTGCATTTCTTAGACCCTGTACATTGTACAGTCAGAAAAAAAACTGTGCACCACACATAAAACCAGCATATATAATCAGAAAATTTTTCTTCTTTATATTAACAAGTTGTACATTTTAAAATGTTCACTTGACTGAAGTAACATCAAACACATGCATCCACAGCAGCCAAAAAATGAGAAAAATATATCAACTGACACGTAGTTCATCGAAGTCTTGCTTTGTTCGCGGTCCGACGCCGATAACAAACTTCTGAAGGTTGTCTTCAGATGCCTCAAGCCATTCATACAGAGACTTCCAGAGATCATCAAACTGTGCACGGTTCAGATAGGTATGTAAATAAGCAAGTAAATAAATTTATATAGTGCACAATAATGTCGGCAAGAAACTCGCTGAATCTGAGGTGATGGGGTAAGGCAGGGCACTAAAATGGCTAGATGTTGAAAAAAGAATGTTTTGAGTTGGAGACGGAAAGAAGATAGTAAACAACTATTGTGAATGTCAAAAGGGAGGAAATTCCAAATAGTGAAGACAGTTACAGAAAAACTTCTAGAACCAAAACATGTATGACAAGAAGCACAGTATGGCATAAAATCATATCTAAGCTTACAGTTGTGTCTGTCAAAACGTTATAACTACAAACTACAAAGTTCTTCAAAATGCTACCACCTAAATATCTATTTAATCACAAGATAAAATACAGCAAGCAAATCTGTACGCTATTTATTAACAAATTTGTTACAGAAGCATTAAAAAACTGAGACAAGAGGCAGTCTGAATAGTCATCACGTAAAAAATTGTTTTCAGCATTCTTCAAATGTAACCGACAACAAATAAGATGTTCTATCTCAGTATATAACCAGACACAAAGGCCAACTCAGCCTTCAATCCCAGCGGAGTAGGTAAATCGAGTACCGGCCTGTCTGGCTGAGGTCAAGACGAGGCGCATCCACCTTACACTGTGTGATCCCATATGGCTTTACAGCTCTGAGATGAATTACCACAAGGAGCTATACACGCCCTTTTAACCTGTTCTTAATGCCTCCCAAAGTGCACTGAAAATGCACTCACCCGCTTCACATCTCTCAAGGCACGGTCAAGCCGTCGAGTGGTTTCATCAATGCGCCTCAGAAGGCGTTTCCACCGCAGCCGAGTGCTGGACAGCCGGTTGCGGACATAGATCGTGTCCTGTTTGCTGCCGAAGTACTTGAGGTAAGTGCCAGTGTGGTCAACATTCTTCATCTCTGCATGGTGCCTCTCGATGTCACTTCTGATCACCTGGCACAAGAACACAAGAATTAATGAAGATTAATTAATACGGATTAATTCGAACTGATTTTTGAATTGAAAAAAATTGATTGGTTGCAACCCTAGTATGAGTAACTGAGTAAAAAAAAAACATTCAGCAAACATTATCTTACTGTAGGCCTATCTGACTAGATGGGCATTCAGAGACCGCAAACCTCTGACAATGTTGTGTAATTATTCTTTTGCATTCGCCAGGTGGCAGCACCATCAAAATCTATCACTTCTAAGTTGTGGCAAGACCAATGTTCCCTAAAAATTTCAGCCAATTCCGCTTGCAACTTTTTGTGTAATCCTGCTATCAAACCAACAGATAAATAAACAAACAGTACATCAATCATATAACTGCCACTGGCAAAAGTAACAAATAAATAACAAGCCAAGTTATAGCCAATTTTGTCTCAAATTCCGTTGCTTGCCATGGCAACAAGGGTCAGTTGGGGGTAAATGAAAATAATGGTGTTAAATTGGCCGACCCCAAAAACCATACCCTATAACCAAACTTGAAGTGGATCAGATGATTGGTTGCTAAGATATGGTGATCTAAAGTTCTTCCAGGAAGCGTCTTACAGGAAAGGAGGTTGTTCGTCGATCGTCGGTCGGTCCTCAATATAACACTGATGTCATATACTCCTCTTCAGTACATTAGAAACGTAGCACGCACGGCGTAATAGCAACACAGAAACAGTAGAGATGTAACATACTTTGAGGCTGCAGATCTGGGCCTGTACGCCATCCATCAGTTTGCTAGGAACTTTGAACGCACGTAGCGACTTCTCGGTAGCAGTGAGCCAGGATAGTTGTGTTGCCAGCACCGTGTGAAACCGCTCCACGCTGTGTACATGCGACTCCATTTTACTCTAAAATGCGTCATTCAAAAAGTTTGTAGACCAACACAGTCAGACGAAAGATATTTACATTATGTTTTGTCACTTTTCTACCTTGGCCCTATGCAACCGAAATGTAATTGGTTGAGCATTTCTCCAAAACTCGGATTGCACTGTAGATAAAACTTGATCCTGGTCTTCCAGCCATCCATTTGCCATGCAAATTTGTAGCTTATTTATTATACAGATAACCATTATCAATGTTATTGAAATTGTGTTACTGGTTAGTGCCGTCCATTGCTGCAGTATTGCACAACTCATAATTGGAATTCATGAAAAGAAGACACATTCGCTGACAACATCTCAATATCATAGCCCTGGCATCGGTAATCAGTCAGGCACAGTCGGAAACGATTGTCCGTCTTGAATAAATCGTACTGCGGAAATTTATGTTAAACAAATCATTCCATTAGAGCCACAAGAAAAGCAGAGAGGAAACACGGCGTGAATACAAGCAAATGCTGATGGTACCTTAATCTTGTCGGCCTTGGCTTTGGTGTCATTGAGAGCGGCTTTGAGTTGGACAAGCTTGTGTCGCAGTAACTGCGCCTCGTGATCTCGGCAGCGCACAAACATGTCTTCACCATTCAGCATCATTGCCATTACCTCCATCTCTTTGCCCTCCAACTCAGCATACGCATCCTGCATCCACATCATCACACTTCCTGAGGTGCATACACAAATGACCAATGGGCAAGCGGTAATGCATTACAGCACAAACACTGTCTAACGGCATCGGTAGCCTAATGGGGTGTTTACACGATCCAGCAAACGTCCAGCAAACTTCCAGCAAATGTATTCAAAATACACGTGCTAATGCTGGACATTTGCTGGAAGTTTGCTGGACGTTTGCTGCCATATGTTATAATGAAGCTGGACGTTTGCTGGATCGTGTAAACACTCTATGAGTGATTACGCTTATGTATACGTCAACCGTTTTATGAGCTCCCTCTGTTTGTCCATTGCTCAGGTCATCAAAAAAGAAAACCATGTCAGTTCAGTTACGTCGCTCTGTACGCACCTTTACGATCGTGAAATCGTTGGTTCAACTCCCAGTCAGTGGTTACTAATTGGATGGGAAATTTTCTCGGACAGGCAATCAGTCTTGGTGTTTAACCAATACCGAAGTCAACTCATCCTTCCATCCTTTTGCTTATGTCTGTTTCAGTTCCTGCCTGTGTTGCTGGGGTTGAGGCAAGAGGCATGTTCACCTGTGTCGGGTAGCAAGCGCATTACTTTTCTCAAGGGGGGCAACTTTTAAGACTTCAAAGGGGGCAGCCATCGTTCCACCAGAACTTGACCAAAAGTGTTTTGTTTGTCTGAAAATGCACCAAATTCATTTTTGGGCAGAGCTCCGACCTGAACCCCACTAGAAGATCTTACTTGAAAATTTTTCTACCGGCATCCACGAGTACAGATGCTGTCATTAGGGGCAATTCGGCACTTGACTAAGCTGGACGTGAGAGGGGTGCGAGTCGACGTTGAGGATGAGGGGAAACACTGGAAGATGGATTGGTGAGGGGCATGCGTAGTGTGTCCAAGAAGAGATAGACGCCCCTGGCAAGCGTGATCCTATATGTGTCAAAAAACACCCCAACATTTTTGGTTACAACTTGGTCTGATTTCCGTAGATAGTGCAGAAGCAGAAGTTGGGTGACGTGGGAAATTGAACGGTCATTCGATGGCCAGTTGTCTCAGAAATATCTGTTCTAAAAATTGTTAAAATTTGTTAATCCTTGTTCAAGTTACAATTGAAAATGTTAGAGATGTTTTTTGAGACACAGTGTAAATCATGTGGTTATTACCATGAGTTTCTTGAGCTGCGATCGTGCCGAGTCTGGTAGCGCCCCGAGTGGCGTGCACCATTGCAACCTACGACGGAAATCTTCAAGCCATTTCATCAAGTCATCAGCGCTACCGACAAAACTCTTTACCTACAAAAATCACACATATCTCACACACATTACATGATAGTGCTGTAGAGCGATTAATTTCTTTATTACGTTAATGGCAATTATTTATGCAGAACATTGCTGTCGCTGGATGTAAGTTGATGCGTTAATTCGACAACACTAATATGATAAATTTTAACCAACTTAAACCACGGTTTGGACCACTTTGGCAGAAATCTGCCAACCCTGGCATGACAGCACGTAAACTGAGACAGCTAAGTGGCATAACGGTAGAATGTCAGACTTACTATCAAGAGGTGGTGGGTTCGACTCCCGGTTAAGTCGCTATGAAGCGATTACTACTTAGATGGGTGACTGTCTGCGAACAGGTGAAACAACTCTATATATGATCAACCACCATAGTCAACTCAGCCTTCCATCTCTCCGAGGTAGGCAAATCGCATACCGGCCTGTCTGGCTGGGGTTATGGCAGGGCACGTTCACCTGTGTCTGCATGGTGAAATGTAACACAATATGATCCCATATGGCAGGTGACGTTCTGCAGCTCTGCGGTGAGTTCCCATAAAGCATACGGCTGCATATACACAAACTTTTTTTACCTCCTCTAACCAGTAGTAGCAGACAGACCTCATTAAGTCGGTCAAGTAGTTCATCGCGTCGTTCGCGCGCAGTTGCCTGAATGTCGACAAACATGCTGTCAATCTCGCGCTGTCGACCAATCAGAGGCGACCAGCTCCGCCCACTTCGCCTCACCAGCGACTCCACTGTATCACTCAGCTTGTTAATGATTCGCTTCTGACCAGAGAGCTCCTTCAGCAAAATCTGCACAGTGGTGATGACTCAATATATCAAAAAAAAATTGATATATTGTTTTTGATATCGATATATAGTATCTTATCATATTGTGGAAAAACTATAGACTTTTTTGATGTATCATTATATTTTTCATATATTGCAATATGTTATGACAAACATTTATATTTCTTCTTCAATATCCATAATATTGGTAATTTTGTACGATGAATAAGTTGAAATGAAGTAATAATATTAAGTAAGTTAGTTAGTAAGTAAGTAAGCAAAACGTGAATTTATATAGCACATCCCCTATTGCTGACAGTTAATATAACCATAACGTTCTCGCAGCAAGCGTTGCTGCTGGTGACGTCACCGTGCACAGAAAGACAAGCACGCAGACAGAAGCGATTATTTAACCTCCGCCAGTTCACTACGTTCACTTTGGCAGAGATAATCAATGAAAATCAGCGAAACAAAAATCAGAGAGCAACACAGTCGGCGGAATGCATGCCTGGATTTTGCGGAGGTGGACTTCGATGTGACGAGGGTCACCGTAGACGTCACTGAACTGCTGAAGGTCGGCTTCCACTTGCTGCAAGAGACCCATCACGTCCTCCATGGCATGTTCCACTTCACCGAGTTCAATCAGTGCACTACGCAGCTCTGCCTGCATAATCATAAACATAATCATCACTAGCAAAATAGTAGTTCAAGCCCTGTGTTAACGACGCCTTCTCTTTCCTATGGGAATGCCAAAAATTTGACCCCTCCCCCCACAGAATCAAAGCCCTTGACACGAATGAGATAAAATCTGGCACAGCTGATTACAACGGCAAAAACTGCAACTTCACGTACTGCCTACTTTTTTAACTCTTGACGCTGCTGTTCATAATTCAAGTGCTCAGTGGCACTATCAACTATTACTTAGACACATCACGGTGTATAACCAACACTTAGGTCAACTCAGCCTTCCATCCATCTGAAGGCCCCAGTAAATTGAGCCAGGCAACCAGGGGTTTAAGCGGGGCAGGTTCACCTGTGTTGGGTGGTGATCCCATATGGCAGGCGACGCTCCGTAGTTCTGCAATGGGTATCCCGTAAAAATCTATGTATACACAACGTTTATCAGACAGACCTCACGCTCGTTGGCGTTCAGTGTCAACTGGTTCCAACGTCCGTTTAACTCGGTGGCAGAATCGACGACGTCGGTCAGCGACCCATTGTGCGGCGAGGTACGCTTTAGCTCCGCTACAAACTGGTTGAGATTATGCACGTCCAACTGCCATTTGCACATCTGTACCCGGAACACCTGGCACAACGCATTATACCATCAAGTTCAACATCATTGTACACAGTGTCTCATAAAACTTCCCACTTGGTCATTACGCATATTTTCACCAAATGGTAATCTATTTCAAAATTCTTTCACTGCATTGCACACTTGCTGAACGATTCACAATAATATGTCTGTTAAATATCCCACCACACCATAGTGGCATCGCTACACCACTTTGTGGCCAATAATGATAAATATTAATGAAAAGTGAAAAACCTGTAAATGCCTGTAAACAGAATTAAAGCACGGTCGAGATCAGATCAGATCAGTTCAGTTGCGTCGCCTTAACACAATAAAACATCACAAAATTAGGATCAGCTTCTGTCAGACAAACCTTGAATTCTTCGATCTGTATCCTCACAGAGCGAGGGTTCGTGGCAATCAAAGCCATCGACGTCAGTTTTGTCTCAGCATTCGGCAGCCACGTCATCACTGCCTGTCACAGAGCAACCACCACAGATCATCAGCATCAGCATCGCCGACATTACCGCCGATCAACTGCCATTAGGCTAAACGACTGCGAACTAACTGGAAACTAATTGGTAGGTAACACGGATTTCTAACTAGTTTCCGACTAGTTCAAAACAAGTTCCCAATTTTTGGGGGTTAACAACAAATTGGCAACTAGTAGACATGTCACAATACAAACAACCAGCCTTCCATCATTCCGTACTGGCCTGTCGGGCTGGGGTTAAAAAGTGGTGGGTAGCAATGTCAATACGTCTAAACAAGGAAAATGGGGGAATGCTTTATCCACGTTTACAAACGTTTAAAAACATTCCCAAAAATGCATTTGCAAACGTTTTTTTAAGGTCAGTTACAACTATGCTAATAATAGTGTGCAGGCCTGAAAACCTGATAGTAGCTGGAATAGTTTTCCGTTCTTTCCAGCTCGGATTCGAGTTCGGCCATCCTGTGTTTTAGAGCCTCCAGTACTTCCTCGTGCCTATCCTCCAGTTCGCTCATGTACTTCTGCATCTCCGTGCCTCCGTCGACCGAAGAGTACCTCTCCGAGTCCTTGCGGAAGTTGGCAATGCGAGACTCCACCGACTCTAGGTCGCACTGCAACGTCTACCACATAGCAAACAGCAAAAAACTAGTAAGTGAACAGAATGTGCAGAAAATTTTTATACTTATATGGGTGTTATCGTTACAATTTCTGCTGCTGCTGCTGCCTGCTTGTGGTTTTTGAGAAATAGGGAAAAAGAGAAAACGACAAAGACAGACAGAGCAGGGTGACCACTTTCCAGACCAAATAAAATTCTCTGATCTATCTCTGACTTTTCCAAGAATTCATCGCTATACTGTTTAACGCTACGGTCGACAGTTGTTGCGTCACGTTAATTTAAAACAGGCTGGGTAACCCCTGTGCTTTCAGAATTCATCAATTAATGAAATGTGGCTGCAGAATAACAAGTGAGTTTAACAAACAAAAATTTAAAAAAATATTACTATAATGCCAGCAAAGTCAATCAGTCTGTCTGTCAGACCCGTCTGGCACTTTCCCTGTTGCACGATCACAGATCCGAACAGCGGCGTTTGAGTCCTTGGGCCTTAGTATACGTGCCCCCGCCTTGCCACCTACTCCCCCACAGACAGATGAGGGGGAAGGGTTGAGTTGCCGGGTCTTCTTTCCCCACTGATTCTGCAATAGGGCGGGGTGCCTCTAGTGTGAAATAAAAACCACATAGTGCAAATTTGGCAAATATGCCTAATCAATGTTTGCAATTTTATTAATCATTTTTTCGAGTTGACTTTTCCCTGACTTTTTCCATTTTCCCTGATTATTCCACAACCACTGACCTTTCCACCTTGAGACAAACAAACAGACAGACAGACAAAAAACAAATAGCTAAAAGCATGCCTGTAGTTCAGAGATATGGTGTTTGATGGACGTCGGAGTGTTGTTTTGAGTTGCGACCGAGGAAGTGGCATCGCTGCGTATCTGACTGAGCTGTGATGAAATGTCAGCGACGACACTGTGCAAACGTTCAGCCACGTCTAGAGACTTCTGCAGTCTAGACGCCCTCTGATGACACAGTTCCACAGTGGCTTGATGCAAGGTACCAGCCTCGCTCAGACGGTTAGCCAGCTCCACATCTACATAGCACATCAAACTATGTAGTGAACAGTACTAAAAGGCTTCTATCCCTATACCTGTGACCCAATAAAAAACAGAGAAAACAGTTTTGTTAAGAGTGCATACAAAACAAACTGCTATCACCAAGAAGTGTTGCTTTTTAAGCTCAAAATCACCACAAACCGTTTGGCGGCCAGGACGTGCCCGGACCTGCTGCAAAAGCTTACAGCACTCCCAGAGACCCCCTAGCTGGACTAGAGGTGTGCAACCCCTTGAGAAGGAAAAGGAAAAAAGAAAAGAAAGGGGGAAATAGAGCAAAAAATGAGAAAAAACCTAGAGAAAATAGTGAAGAAAAGGAAAATAAAAAAATAAAAAATGGAGTGGAAAAAAACGAGAAACAAAAAAAATTAAATAGAGGAAAATAAA
>Ga0209671_1002017_pt1 | contig 18026 bp, 16 predicted proteins | sample WorMetHERISLAND2_2_FD_187401 | JGI IMG/M metagenome (GOLD analysis project Ga0209671, IMG submission 187401) | Marine gutless worms symbiont microbial communities from Max Planck institute for Marine Microbiology, Germany - Olavius geniculatus... | ecosystem: Host-associated > Annelida >...
GTAATAATATTGATAAATGTTACATAATTTTTTAAAAGTTCAAAAACGTTCTTATGAAAAACAAAAAAAAAACATGAACGTTTAGTACAACTATGCTTATTCAGCAATGCTAGATACACCGCAACATATTCACAACAGAGAGTTCTTAGCAGGGACAGCAAGCCCCTCCTCACCAGCTAAAGGGATTGGGGAGTGTTGTAAAGGTAAAAAAGGTAAAGTTCAGAATATAGCTCTTATTGATATTGTAAGCTCCCGGTGGGGTCCGGTATGGAACCTTGGAAATGAAGGGTTTTCTGCAATTTCAGCATTTGGGGTAGATCGTAGCTTTTCTTAGTACTTTAAATGAAATGTTTTTGACTGTCCTTGTGGTGTGGAATGGGACAAGGGCATGGCCCTTCAGCCCCTTGGATCTACCATGGACTGGACATGTATACTCAACACTTACTTTGATGTGTATCAATCAAACTTGAGCAATAAAAACTTTTACAAGCCCAATATTATTCATCATGTATATGCCTGGAAATAAAATTAAATATAAGCTAAGTCTTAAAAATCACTACTCTTATGTTAAGGCCTGAGAACCCTGATGTCAGGCAGAGTTTTAGGTTATCATACACGTACTGAAATGGAACTTTTCCAAACTACAAAGATAATGAAACAAACAGAATATTATTCTGAATGTATAATGTATAACTCTAAGGAAGACATTCTGAACAAGCAAAAGTATCGGCACACCTACGGACAACATGTACACAACCATCCGTTTAATTATTGACGTTCAGACAGTTCAGTGACTTTGACCTTTAACTTTTGAACTGAAAATTGGAACACCGTTTACTCCTGCAACAGAAAAAGTTAATACAAATTTTGGCTTTTCTGTACCTTTTTGGTTTCTGAGATAGATGTAACAGAAAAGCAAGATGTGCAATGAGTATGACCACATAACTGAAACTGCATGTTATAATAAGTTTCAAAGAGAAAAGCAGTTCTCCCGAAAACTGACAGAGCTAGTCAAATGCAACAACAAAACAACGGCACGCACAACAGTAGTGCAAATGCCTCAAACATCAATGAATCTTAAAACAAACTCGACATAAGCAACATCAACTATGCTTGTCCCAGTGCATCCAACCCTAGGCTCAAGAAGCAGAAAAAGAACTTATCTGACATGTACAAACAGTTATAGCATGCACACACAGAAAACGTTAGCAAATAAGTTGAATTCGGACTTTCCATTTTTGTAATTACTGAAATATCTCAGATCTCAAAAAACAATGACTGCAATACTGTTGAATTTATTCAATCTCGCACATACAAAAATGCAGCCTTGCCCAACAATACAGCATTACTGTACAGTAGTTGCTATACATGTTCAACTCGCACGGCATGAAAGCATTAGCAGTGTAGGTAGAGAATAATGAATCAGCAATAAACTGCACATCAGATGCCACATTTACAATGCATGCAAAATCTGTCTTGAACGCCAAGTTGTCTCAATAATTCATCACTTGAGACTGAAGTCACTCTGCTGAGGTAAGTCATTATCAAAACAGACATAACTTCTAACATCATACACTTGTACATTCACTGTCTTTGACTCAACTACGTGTCCACTTGTAAAGTGGGACTTCGTCTTGATCCTGCGAGCAATATTGGTACAATGGACTTCATGTGACCTAATTCATACATGCATAGAGACTAGATGACTACGTAAGAGTTAGTCATAATTAGCTGAATCACATGATTACTCCCTATACTGCCACTACTGGTAACTGGTTTAGAAACACTCATCTCCAAAATGACCGCCGAAATGTAAATCGGGATATAGAACTTGACTTGCTTCCTCTTCTTCCAATGACTTGACACATCAATAGAAAACTGTCAACACTGCCCAGTGCAGACATATTGTGCGGCCATCCGCCTAAACTTCACAACTCTAACTCAAACCCCAGCCTTAATTTTCTTACTAGAGCTGTCAAAGCATTAATTTTTTTAACACTTTAATTAATGCGTTATTAACGCACCCAGGCCAGTCAAGAAGAAGAGCAAGGGGGAAGTTACCTTGGGCTCTGTGATGTTTGGGGGGCTGCGCCTGTAATATATAAAAAGTTAGAAAGCAAATAAAAACACATTTTTCAACAACAACTGACGTCATCGCTAGCATAGACTATTAGCCTATCATCTAAATATTTATTTACAGTAGTGATGGAACAGCAACTACAGTTTAGTTACTTGAATTCATTTGATTGTCAAATAACCACATTTTAATGGAATATTAGAACTTTTGCTTCACAGAATTCAGTAAATTTAATACATTTACGCATGTGCATTAATTTTTTAATGCGTGCTAATTTTTTCAACGCGCGTGTATTAACGCATTATTGCGTCAATTTGACAGCTCTATTTTTTTACCTTCTAAACGAAAAACTGGCACACTGGTTAGCACAGCCCTGCGAAACTTCCACACAAATTATTTAACACTTGCTTGTTTAGAACATATGGGACAATGAATGAAGGGCATGACACACGTTGCAATCTATTAGGACAGCCGCACATTAAAATACACAATATATATGAAGAAACAGCAGTAGGGCCTAAAAGCCACTGCAACTGTGAATGTGAAGAATACCGCAAAAATTCGAACAGAAATTTTGTTCCAAATAAACCCCGAGTCCTGGATACAAGCCATGGGGATGGGGATAAAGGTAGCTTGTACTAACAAAAGCCAGGTACCAGATACAAGCTGGGTTCCAGATACAGGTTGGTATGACTGGAATACAGTATATGTGATACACAGGAGATGACAGTTTTCTGATTCTGTTGAAAATACGGTAAACCACTGGTAGGCCCCAGGGGTCAAAGTAACTTCTACTTATGAAAGCTAACTCGTGGATAAACGCTGGGTCCCGAATACAGGCCAGGCGTCAAGGCAACTTATACTACGGGGGCTTCTGTTCAAAGTTTTACAGTAGATTAATGATAATAATACTGTATTATGTAGACAACGTACAACTTCTGCACTACAATGAACAAACTCCGTTATCTCGGTGATAATAATTCGTAACATGTCATGGCTGACTGTAGCATTCAGATCACTGGTCAACTTACAGCGTCGATAACTCATAAATGGCACAACCCCGAAAAACTCACTAAGCAAATACACATCCTTGACATGTCCACTTCCAAAAAGAAAGACTGCATCTGATTGTCCAAAACAAATCTTGTGCTCTATCATCAGGACGGTATCCAAAATTGGCCTGTTTTGAGAAATGCTGATTTAATGCGACTCATTTTCTCCCAAATTCATACCTGCTTGGCGAAAATCGGTGAAGGAAAAGTGGCCAAAATAGCACGTAATACAGTCAAACAAGAAATTTAAGCTAATGCTCACAAGATGCGCGAAAGCCTATAGCAGTTCTGGTGAAGTAGTTCAGCTGAAAATTGGGGTGTTCATGCTAAGTTAACATACAAATACCAAATTCTCTATGTGGATCGCATAATGATAGTTCCATGGCGCCACCTTGTGAATGATATAGACTTGTGTCGCAGCCCGAAATCGCCAAAAAATCCATAAAACCCCCTATTTTGGCAGTCAAGGTCATTCAAGGTCATTGAATTCGGCGCCAATCGAGAGGGAGTGTATGACTCCCTATTAGTGATTAATAGTAACCTAGGCACTATCTCGCATCGTTACTGGGATACAGCGACTTATTGGCCAAAAATCGCAAATTTTGCCTACCCCCCTCTCATTTAGCGCCCTCGTTCGGGGTGATGCCCTTCGCAATTTATGGAAAAGCTTTACGATTCCTGAAACTAGAGTCTTCCAGGCAGCCAACGGTGAAGATTTGGTGATTCTAGCTCGCACCGCTTTTGACTGATCCACCCGTGTGACAGACAGACGGACAGACAGACAGAACTGCAATGGCTAAGATGCGCTGAAAGCAGTAGCTGCTTTCGAGCGTAAAAATATCAGGCTGCAGGCCTGCAAGCTAAGACTACCAAAGCGATTCTGCTAAATAGCTTACGCTGTCCCGACTAAAACAAGCTGCCACATTTTCAGCCAAGCTTTTCAACACTCAAAAGTCTTCCAGCATTACTGCATATACATTCTATGTAGCATATGCAGACATGCATTCGGTTCATGAACATCAACGCTGGCATCGTGTGGGGGTGAAGGGCAACTGGCCCCTCTAAATTTTTGTCTGTTGAAAAATGTATGTTACACTCTTCTTACACTTTTTCTTTGTCAAAAAATGTTATTTTTTTTCTGAAAATTTTTGTCCAAAAATACAAAATTGGCGGCTAAAGTTCACCCATTTGGAACAAGAAATTTGAGCAAAGCTCACGAGACGCGCGAAAGCCTATAGCATTTCCAGTTCAGTAGTTATAGTTTTGAAAATCGCATATCACTTGGACTCGGCCCATCGGGACCATAATACACATCGGCCATAGGTGCGTGTGGCGTTGGTGACGGTGGCGCCTCCTTGTGAATGATATAGACTCTTACAGGCGAAAGTGGCCGAAAATTCCATTAAAAACCCCCTATTTTTGCGTTCAAGGTCATCCAAGGTCATTAAATTCGGCGCCAAACGAAAGCCAGTATACGATTTCCTATTGGTGATTAATAGTAACCTAGGCCTTATCTCGCACCGTTAATGAGATACAGTGAGTTATTGGCCAAAAATCGCAAATTTTGACCACCCCCCTCTCATTTAACGCCCTCGTTCGGCGTGACCTCCTTCGAATTTATGAAAAAGCTTTACGGTTCCTGGAACTAGAGTCTTCCGGGCAGCCGGTCAAAATTTGGTGATCCTAGCTTGAACCGTTTTTGCCTGATCCACCCGTGTGACGGACGAACAGACGGACAGAATTGCGATGGCTAAGACCCGCTGAAAGCATAGCTGCTTTCGTGCGTAAAAACTAAGGAAAAAATTTAAATCTGAAGCACCCGTAATGTTCTCTGTCAAAATCTGCAGCTATCTGCTGGAAAACTGCAGCTTCCAGTCGCTCGTACTTGTTTTTAACCCACGACAATGGTGAAAATTAATGATTTCAGTACTGACACAAGAAGATATCTGCAATTGCACTGTCACAGTCAGAGTTGGTCAAAATTCTACAAGTTTCTATTCAGAGAAAAAACAAACAAATGCACAGACACTAAAGAGTGGTTGCCAAACAGAACTTCCCCAAAGTATGCAAAAAACGACAGAAATGTACATGAATGGACAATTCTTTAGACAATTTTCCACAGATGCAGCGATGCATGCGAGTTAACTAAAAATCAGATCTGCAATACTGATAGACCAGTTACACCCCCAAGCCGCGGAATTTACTGGCCACTGTTAAATTTGGTCTTTATAAAAACAAAACATGGCATGTTTATTCTGTGTTATTTCACATAGGAAGGAAAAATAAATATGTTGAGGATTTTATGATAATCACCATGACGGTTGAGCAGAAAAAGCTACAAGAGATTTTGCCAACTAGTGAAAAGTAATGTTACAATTTTTCTTAGCTTTGACTTAGCCGGAAATTCGCCATAAATTTGGTAAACTGCTTAAATTTTTAGTCGAAAAATACCTCCACCAAAGTTTTCGGGCTTAGCCGAAAAGCAGCCGTAAATTTTGATAAACCAGCCATAAAAGGGAAAAAAATCGGCTTGTGGTTCTAAATACTGACAGACAGATGCAGTGCTTAGACTTAACATGTAACACAGCAAACAAATGTTGTAAGCAGAATAATGGAAGACAAAAACAGTCAGGACTTCCCTAACACAGGGTGGTCACCATTCTAGGCAAAAAACTCAAACTTTTCAGAAACTTTTGAGAACCTTTTCCAGACCCATTCGCTCGATATTTTACCACATCACATTAGACATTCATAACATTTAATGAGAACAATTTTCACATCGCAGTCACAGTGATTTTGAACAACTGAAACTCAAGGACTTTCGAGACTCTCTGACATCAGATTCCAAAACTTTCAAGCAAATCGGGTTTCCGAAACCTTTCCAGGGCCTGAAAAAGACTTTTGAGACCCTATCACATTTAACTTCAAAACTTTCAAGACCGAATTGCGTTTTCAAAAACTTTCCAGGGCCAGAAAAAGGGTAAAAATTTTAAAATACTGTGATCACCCTGCTAAGAGGCTTAAGTAAACAGCGAAGTGGTCATCGTCGGTGTGCGCGACTCAGATAGCATACATGAGCCGCGTGTTCTTGTAGCAGGCGGCCAGCACATCATCGATGCTGATGTTCCGGAGCTCGGCGATCGTCCGAGCCACAGTGATGGCCATTCCAGGATGGGAAAACCGCATCTCACCATACGGGATCTACAGCAACGAACAACCACAGACAGTTCAGCCACAATATAAGTAAGTAAGTAAGTAAGAGTATATTTAGAGTGCACAATGTCAGCCAGTGGCCGAATCTGACGCACTTGGCTGAGCCGTTTGGGAAAGTAGTAGGCCTGCTGGAAGCAGTGAGTTTTAAGGAGGCAGTGGAAAGTGTCTTCAGAAGTAGAACTGCAAATGCTAGAGGGTACGGTAGTGAGTTAGAGACTGCGGGGGCTGCAATGCTATATACACAGAAGAGTGAAAGTGGTTTTCCATGCGTGTTTTCCAGGACCATTTTATGCATATTTTCCAGAATAACATTTATTTTCCATGTCTTTCAAGGACTATTTAATCAAGTGGATATTGAGTGAGTTAGATTTTCATATACATTTACCAAATCAATTACTGAAATCACAAACCAAATGGAACACCAAAATGCAAAACAATTCATAATTTTACTGAAAAACAAAAGTGCGTCAGTCACGATGTACAAGCTTATTCACATTGCTGAAACACAACAAGGCTTTAAATGCATGGCCTATCTGCCACCGAACTCCGACATTCTGAAATGTTTACGCTAATTGCGGTTTTTTCGAGCTAAGGTACGATACAAGACGGATGAAAAAAACAAATAGAGAGACAGACACAAAAGACCCATATTAACACGGCCACATAACTAGTAACTGGACAGACATCAAACTCTAAGCACCTTTAATAACAGCTTAAGTGCATTTAAGCACAAATCCATTACACCGACTCCACCGAAACTTCCCTGCCAACTATGTCGCAAACTTTAGCTCAAATTCCATTACGCCGACTTTCCGACAAAGTCCGCAACAAAGTCCACAGGGAAAGTGACTTTCCTCATGTCTTGTCACAGACTGAATTCACTAGAGCAATATAAACGGATCTGTCACGAACTTATGCAACCATCTCAACATGTCGCAATGTTATGAAAGCCCAAAACTTTGCCATGACATCCCCATTTCCGTGAAAGTCGGCGTAATGGAATTTGGGCTTTACCACACAAAGAGATGGCAATAATAAACTCTTCATCAATATATTACAAACTCACTTTAAATGCTTCAGCAAACACATCAATGAGATAAAACAAAGTAAAATATCTATCAAAGGGCAACCATACAGGTTGAAAGATTAAACAACAGCAGATATAACAATTAACCACCAACCAATCAAATGCTAATAACACAAAAACAAACAAAAATACTAAAAACTTTTTAGACACACAGTAGGCGGCATAAAATCTCATCCACGGCAATTAGCTTTATGAAGTAGAAGCTGCAAAACCATCCGACTGTGGCTCAGTCACTAATGAAAAGTAATAATAAGCAAAACAAGAAAAGCCCAGCTAACACAAGGGGAACGTGCAACAGTGGTGCACGTTTGAAAGCCCAGTAAAACAAAATCTAAGTTTACCCATCTGAGCAACAATGTTTCTTTTACAGTCGCCAGAGGGGGCCAGATGACCGGCGGCTAATTATCTATAGTTTTTTACTTGTACTCGCCAGAGGCCATGACCTGTCTCGCTCCGCCAATGCTGTATCGACTGGGGTGACCCCTTTCAAATTTATGGAAAAGCTTTATGGATCCTGAAGCTAGAGTCTTTCAGGCAGATCCTCGTTTGCAACGTTTTTCACCGATCCACTCCTGTGACAGACGGACAGGCAGACAGACAGACAAAATTGCGATGGCTAAGATGTGCTACAGCAGTAGCTGCTGTTGCACGTAAAATGTGTCATAGCACACAAAACTGTACGCAGAAAGAGAGCAGAAAAGAATTGACTGCAGTGCTTACTGACCTCAGTGGGGATGAAGTACGGACTGTCCGTCTCCAGTAGCAACTTGTCAAGCGGCACATTCTGGACGAAGTCCCTCACTGGAGCCGAACGAGCATTGTGCTGAGTAACCAGGGGTGTCACCCCAATGTAAGAGCTCGGAAATTTGTGCAGCCAGTGTTGGCCGTCCCGCCAGTTTCCCGTAAAACAGTGCCTGTGTATCCGGTAATTTCGGGGCAGTAGCTGACAGCAACATAAACACTCAACATAGTTAAAAGTAGAAGTAGTAGTAGTAGACAAAAGTTATAGCGCCCTCAATATTTGAGCCCTGATCAGCAGTGCATTACAAATGTCACTTAAAAATCATTAAAACATAAGGGAAAAAGTGAATTTTCAGTCACTGCAACAGGCTGCAATGTATGCCTTACACACCCACATGTCTGCCCACCCACCTGTCCCATAATATGGGCTCCTTTGTCGAAAACAAAAAGTGCCAGAAAAAAAACAAAATTAATGTAAATGTAACAATGACAGACAAATCTAAATTTCACATTTTGCCACGACTGAGGCTAAACAAAACATAACAAATGGCATCATAAGTAATTATTGAAAATTGTTTCCCCTAAGTTTATAAAATATTGTTGGTGTTTGGCATTGCACTTACATGATAATTCGCTCGCCGTAAATATTCTGCTTATTAAATCACATTATCATTTTATTTTCAATTTTGTGTCCAGTTACTTTAGCATTAGGCCTAGGTTAACTCTAAATTAAGTTTAACGGTAGGCCTAGGATCAAACTCACCAAGACAACCTCACAGGCATTAATAACATTAATGCCAGTAACTGTTTGTATACTACTTAATATCAGTAATAGTGTGACTGTTAAAACAACACATGGTAGTACTGCTAATACTATGAATACAGGAAAAAATACATTATTACCACTTTACCATGATTATTGTACATCACTCACACACTAGAAATGTTTACAATAAAAACATTAAACATTAAAAACTAAATGCTGGGACTGCAAGACATTTCTCAAAACTAGAAATTCAAGTCTGACTATATGTATCCTTTAATAATCCCCCGATCCAAATGAATCTTATCACTTTGACCTCGACCCACTCTGCAAAACGTTTAATTGAAATCCTTCCAAACTTATAAAATAACTGCAGAGAAAATGAAACAGACACAAATTAAAACAGAACATTTTTGAAACCAGCGAAAGTTGTAATAAAGCTTCACTTCATAAACCAATTATATGGACATATACACATATGTGTTCTTGGTTTAACTAATGCTGAACCCCATTTTGTAGTCACTCTAGGATGAGCCATTAATCAAAAGTTCAGTTACGGAATAGTTATGAGCTTATGGCAGGCTTTTAAATATCTTGTTGCCCAACCAGTATAAAGTAACCGAGGAAGCTTTATTTCATCAGCCAAGAAGATTTAGTTGCAGTGAACAGAAGACACATAATACTTGGCCTAAGCTGACTTATCACAAAGCACCAAAGGGGTCAGATGATCCACAGCAACCCAGATAAACAAAATATTAGCAAATATTGCAATATGTTTATTGTAATTCACCTGCTTGAGCTCCTCAATGATGTCAAGCTCGGAATCCCGAGAATGAATGACCAGTGGTAGTGCGAGTTCCCGAGCGATGGCGACCTGTTTACGCAGGACAGTTTTCTGCAGATCGCTGTGTTCGCCAAACCTGTACATTCGCAAACAAGCAGTCAACACAACAGCACTCTGACGGACATGCAGTCTAACTGTCAAACTGAGACTCAGATCAGAGGCGTGTTCAGTAGCCAAGCAGCTTGGTAGCACTTATCAAGCTGCCGTTTATTTGCAAACAATGGACAACGCAATGCCACATATGCAAATCACCGAATATTCTCATCTTGTCAGCGCGACATTTTTTTATCAGTGTTACTATTGTTGCACTGTTTTGTTACCGGTTCATTGCACAGAAAACTAGAAATTTGGGGCAAAACCCAACGTGCCCGAACGTGCATTGTCGGCTTAGGGTAGGTCAACTGTAGCTTTTTTAGTGGACCAAAATTCACCCATTTTTTACTGAACTTACAGGGATCGATGTCGATCAGGTTCGTTTCCAATTTTTGATATCTCGATTGGTTCCTAAGATATTTGTGGTCAAAGTCATAAGTTATCTATAGTTTTTTACTTGTACTCGCCAGAATCCAAAATCGAGCCAAATTTTCGACTTTTTGGCTCTCCCAAATTTCTGAAGTGCAGGCCTCCAAAAATTTGTACATAAGTGATAATGCCCACCTTATGGCCCATCATGTGGCAAAGTTTCATGGGGGTACTCCCTTTATCCCGAAAGCTACAGGCACGGATACGTCAAATTTTAAGCCAATTTTTGACCCCCTTTGAAAAAATTGTAAGGGGGTGAGTGAGTGAGTGAGTAGGGTTTAACGTCTCACCCAACACAGTACTATAGGTCATTTGCCTTTTCAGGCAAAACGCACACAAACACAATAATGGAACGGTAAGTTTAAACTTTACAATAAACATAAAGTTTAACCTTTAAAGAAAAACAAAACAAAAAATGAGGTTAACGTAACACTGTAAGAACTCCATTATATGGGTGGATATGTAATTAACATAATGGTAGTTCTAATAATCTTCCCTGTTATCCTCCAGACAGTCATCAATGTGATAATGCTGTCTATTGGAGAACAGAGGGCTGAAAAAATTGTAAGGAGAACCCCATCCCCAGTCGGGGTGCACTAGTAAGACTTGGTCAATGGTCATTCTCTAGCACAATGTAAAAATTTGGGGGTGCATCACCCCTTAGGGGCCGAAATATGGTCTTCCGAAAAAAACGATTTGGGTGGGCATGATTCCACCACTAGATCTCCAAAGTTGGTGGACCAAAGTTCACTAGACTTGTTTCACCGAATGTGGTAGGAACCACGGTAAATCATGTATTTGTCCAATTTTAAAAATCTTCATCCTTTACGAAGATATTCGCTGTCAAAGTTTGAAGTCGCCCGAAATCGCGCCAAATTTTGCATGTTTTTGCCCCTAAAATATTTTTGATGAGGGCCCCCAAAAACTCAGGACCCGAATTATTTAAACAAACATACTTTCCATTATGGTGCAAAATTTTGCAGCAATCCACTGATGAAGCTTGGAGATCTCACGAGAAAAAAAAGAAAGGAAATGCTAGCAAAATATAAGTCCGCTCCGAAAACTATCGCTTCTGGCTGAAGTAATAAATAACAATATTTCCACCTTTTGGAAATTTATTTGTTCAATCAGTGAGCTGATCTTGACCTGTTTTCACGCAGCAAGCCAAGTGGCCCATTCCGTAAGCGCTTACTAGAAAGCTAAGCACAGAAATTGCTACCAAGCCAAGTTGCTTAGCTACTAAACAAGCATCGGCCGACACAGCTCCATCAAACCAAACCACGGAAAGCATAAGAACTTAGTTTAAAGAGCACATAGCACCGCACTGCCGAACCCGGCACCTGCAACAGTCTTCCAAATCATCTGCATAATATAAATGATAAACACAATGGTGTAGCACTAATTCTTGTCTGCAAGACGCCTCCCTTCCCTTGTTCTTCACTCACTCTAGAAGTAGGCCCCATTTAATCCAGCTAGTAGTCTGGGGAGCTGTAAGCTCTTGCTGTGGGGTCCGTGATGGAAACCCGGCCACAAACGTATTTTAGGGCATTTTTCAACCCCGGAAATGAGCTGTTAACTTTTATCTAGAATTCTAATTTCCCTGCAAGCCTATTTGCGAAAATGCTACTGTATTATAATTCCTCCAGGTCCTGATATTAATTGGGAAATGGTGTTCCCTGCTTCTCCCTTGATGCACCATTGGACAATAACCAACTCGAGACCGAATGATTGCATACAGCATAGTAACTCTGCTATCACTTCTGAATATTTCTCGTAAATGCTTCACTACAAATAATTTTAATATAGAAATTATGATAGTCAGTCAACAATGAACAGCTGCTAATGCTCTCTGTATAAGCTTGCTCACAACAGCAGAGATTTAAATAGATTAACTACTTAGCAAACCACCATGTCAAATGTAATAACAATAAATAAGAAGTACCCACTGACTTCAACGAATAAGACATTATAATCTTCGAAATAACATGCAAAAAAATAGTTATCCACATTAACATGAAAAACATGCGTGAATACTGATGACACAGAATTATTTGGTAAAATTAATTAACTATTCTCAAATATTAAACTAGTAGCAACATTAATCTTTTACTTTGACAATGCTTGTTCCATGATAGCAAAATAAAATATCTTCTTCTTATTATTACCAATATTATTAATTTATAGAACTTGACAACAGTAAGCATTATCATCAAAAATATCATATTAACTACAATTTAATCAAGTGCTAAAATCTAAAAAAACTCACGTTCCTGAATAGTCGAGTCCGACTTCGCCAAGCGCGACAATGCGATGGTGCCTCAACATCTGTCGAAGTTTCATCTCCGCCTCGTCAGTGAACTCCGTAGCATTCTTAGGATGACATCCAACTGCACCCCACACTATCTCATCGCGCAGCACCGACTGAAACCACGAACCTACACATCACACCAGTGTCGTGTCAACACCTGACTTCACAGTTTGGAGGCCCGGGGGTGTATAAAAAGAGGAAAATAATTTTAAAAAACTGATGTGAAACCAACGCTACTAAGCTATGCCAAAATAATGATAAAAGAAATTACATTTGACTCTAGTATTATAGTATACCCAATACCCATCTGCCGAGAGTGAGTCAGCCATCTTCATCATGCCTGGTGAAGTGCAACTAGGTTGATTAGCACAATGCATTAACAACTAGACAGTGCCACTACTGCAATTAAATGCAGCCACGACAAATTTTAAGACTGTGGAAAATGTACCCCAAAAATGATTCACACTAAAACAATATGGTCATAAACAGACATCGTTCACAATAATACTATTGAGACTGCTGCATATAATCTGTTAAATATAAGAAGTTACTAAACTGAACAGTATTCATTAAGTTTGCAACATAATACAGCTGATAGAAAAATAGACATATCTTGCCTTCGTTTAGGGACCACATCGATGGACTGCAAAAGACAGCCACACAGCCAAGGAAGTTAGACGGGAATGTCTTGGCAAAGTTCTGACGATACTTTTTGAACGATCCTTTGAAGCCTGATCTCTTGAAGAGGAAATCAAGGTGGCAGTGACTGTCGTAGTATGGTACGGTAACCTCCGCGTACCTTGCTTGGAATCGGTCGCACCAATCCAAGACAGGCTCTGCGTCCTCGTCAGATGTACCAGGCCGGAACAGGTTGAGAGACTGTCGGTCCTTCTTCCTTTTCTTCTCGCTGTTCACGAACTGCGAAGCGGTAGGCGCTGAAAATGCCACGGCTGTCCGAGCATGCAATCCAGAGAAACGAACCGGTGGAGTGGCTGCTACTTGCTTACTGAATGTCAGGGACCACTTTGAGGCTTCCAGCTGTCCCGGCTTCACGTTGAACCACTCATCATCGGGCGTAACATCATTGCAGCACTCTCTGTCGGTGGCTGCTGCTGCTGCTGATGCAGGCGCCTTGAGTGGAGGAAATTCGGAATCATCAATGTCTTCCCATGAAGCAGGAACTGTGTCATTATCATACTCGTAAGCATCCATTCCAGCAGCATTACTGGAAGCTGCAGCAGTTTCAAAAAGTGGTTTTTCAATGGCCTTGTTGCGGTTTGATCCACTCCCGCATTCCGGCATCTTCTTTATGCCCTGTGTCGCACGTTCTGAACTCTGACGTTTGCCCGGCTGATATCCCCAAGCTGAACCGAAACTGCTTTCGGGCAAGCGATTCGCCAAGTTAGTTGCAACACGTGGTGGTAGTGGTAGCTGCAACGTCGGTTTCAAAGATGTTGTTGAGGACAAAAAAGGTGGTGGTGGTGTTGCAGACTGCTGCCATGAAGTTTCCATTGGTGACGGAATTTCCGAGGTTGTGGTTTGCGGTGGCGGCGGAGGCGGTGGTGGTGGCGGCGGCAACAGCGATGATGATGGCTGCTGCATCACTGGTGTGTGGCAATGAAGCCATGAATTTGTTGACGGCTGCTGAGCCATCTGTGGTGGTGGCGGTGGTCGGGACTGGGCAGACAGCTGCATCAATGGTGGTACACGAGGCTGCAACTCCATTCCAGGTGGAGGGGGTGGTGGAGGTGATGGAAACACTGGAGAAAAGTGTGGATTGTACGAAGCTCCTGTGGTTGCACCTGGCTGCCAGCTAGAAAAATTATCAGCAGTTAATGAAGACAACATAGGAAAGGAAGGTGGCATGAATGTCGGAGAAAGGCAGCAGGGTGGAATCATTTCTGTCGACTCAGAGTCAGAACTGCAAGAGTTCTGAGGAGTCATCACTGCATCCTCGTCATAACCCACTACTGTGTCGTTGTACCGACAATTGAAGTTATTCTTGTTCTCATCCACAACAAAAAGTGGCTTTGAAACAGCCGTGCTATTGCTGTCCTGCTGTGAATATCTGGGCATCGTCTTCTTATTTGCCACCTTAGCCGCTGAAGCCGGACTTACGAGTTCCATCGTCTTAAACCCACTGTTCAAATCAAAACCGTTCCCAGCATGTGACTCAGTCTGTGTAGACACTCGCAGTGGTGGAGGTAGATGGTGCAAAGATGTTGCGGCTGGCTGCTGTTCAAATCGATCGGTACTACGTGGTTGTTGTACTGTGCTCCTGGTTAGCTGAGACTCTTGTTTAAAATAAGTCTGGGTCTGTGAACTTGGACGGACTTGTATGGCAGGTGACTGAGACGGTACACATGGCATAAGCCGAGAAAACTCATCACCATATCTTGAAATCGTTTCGTTCACACCACCGTCATTGTGAGGCAGATAAAATCTCAGATTCTTCGAAGTACATTGACGAGCTGTGGAAGATATGACAGTCTGACGGCCAAACTGAGTTGACTTCCATGAATCGGTGGGAAGAGGAATTTCACTCATCAACAGTCCTGACGACTGCTCACCGATCATATCATCCAGCATCGAGTCAACACCTACAACGTTCACACAGCCAATTTAGTCAATTTCACGATGTTGTACAAATATACTGATTTATAATGCTTGCATATACAAACAATATAAATCAATAAATTTAATTATGACATTTGCATGGAAATACTTATAAAATGCAACTCAATAAATCAATCACAACAAATGCAAAAGACTGAACATTATTTGCAACAGATAAATTCAACCAGTACCACGAGCAGCAGTAAACATGACTGAGAAGTAATTACTCTTTTCTTAGCATAACTAGCAGTTTGACCTCAGCATTTAAACATTAGTGGTTAGTTCTCCACAAAGAATCTATCATTCTGGCAATTTCAAAAGTTTCTCATCAGTTAATATCCACCAGCTAATATGCATTAAGCAAATAGTATAAAATGGGCAAGTACCAATATATGCATTTCAACAATATTTGGGCAACACAATTAGGACAGCTTTTATACTATGAACACATCATGTGAGGTATCATGTCATACTTTCATTACTGCTGCTGCTGTTGCTGCCGCTGGACACATGTAAGTAAAAATGCTTAATTTTTTGTAAATTCCTGCACCATAAACAGGATTCCCAAAAGTAAACTTTTTACTGCTGAAGCCTAACTTGACATTGACCAAACGCTCAACTAACACAGCCAAATCCAGATCCTGAACTGCACCGTTTAAAAAAAAAAGAAATATGAGCTAATGCTCACGAGACGCCTGAAAGCTTATAGCAGTTCGGGTTTAGTAGTTTAGCTGAAAACTGGGATGTTCACGCTAAGTTAATATACAAATACCAAATTCTCTATCTGAATCGCACAACGCCAAAAAATCCATAAAACCCCCTATTTTGGCGTTAAAGGTCATCCAAGGTCATTGAATTCAGCTCCAATCGAGAGCCAGTGTATGACTTCCTATTAGTGATTAATCGCAACCTAGGCCCTATCTCGCACCATTACTGAGATACAGCGATTTATTGGCCGAAAATCGCACATTTGCACCCCTCATTTAGCACCCTCATTCGGGGTCACCCCCTTTGAATTTATAGAAAAGCTTTACGGTTCCTAAAACTAGAGTCTTCCAGGCAGCCGATGGTGAAGATTTGGTGATCCTATATTGCACCATTTTTGACCGATCCACCCGTGTGACAGACAGACGAATGGACAGACGGACAGAATTGTGATGGCTAAGATGCGCTGAAAGCAGTAGCTGCTTTTGCGCATAAAAATCCAAGTGGTAAGTACTTAAGTCACCCTCCCCCTTTCGTATAATTTCATCAGAATTTGCTGACACATTGTCACTTCATACTGTACTTCTAAAGAATCCTTCACAATGACCATGAATCTACAAGACTCAGGATTGCCATTAAAATCTAATCAGTTCAAAATTTAATCAAAATCTGTCAGAATTTTTGAGTAACACAGCAAACAAACAAAACAGAAACACTGTCAAAAAACCTTTTTTGACGAAAATAATTACAGTAAAACACTATACAAGTAATCAAACTCAGCAGCTACATTATTATCATTTATCTTCACTGACTTATTAGTAAGCATTCTTAATTAATCATCAAAATTTATACTAACAACTTATCGCTCCCATACAAACTGAAGTGCATTATTCACACAAACAGCATTCTACAACTTTGCATCACACAGCATTTTAATTATGCATTATATGGTTTACACATACATTAGTGATTCACTGCATGTGTTGGTCTTGTATTGCTATAAGCGACCCTTGTCATCAGACAGCGTGTCTGACTGTCTGTGGGTGTCTGCATCCACTATCTATCTGTCCCCAGTCTGTCCGCAAAACTTGTATTAACAGGCTGGGCCAAAAAATGAAGCCACCTTGTTTTACGGCTTGTATCTTCAAAAATGTTGATCACATCGGCACCAAACTTGGCACTAATCAACGTAACTTCATTCCTAACATCACCTCATAATTTATTAGAAACAAGTTTGGAAAATAAAGTGGCACCACCTAATAAATGACAGTAACCCTGACAAGCACTTGTAGATTTTCAGCCAAATATCATGCTCTGCAATGCACCAAACAGACAAGCATGAAATGTTTTTCTCCCTTCCAATTTCATACAGATTTTTGCAGACGTGCAGAGCACTTCCATGACTGCAAATGAGCCCCTCCAAATTTCAATGTTTCCCAAAATTAATGTGCAAACTGAGCAGGGATGAGCCTCTGCCTTTCGAATTTCTGTCATGCCAGTGGAATAATTGTTCGCCAGCACCCAGTCCATGCTTATCCTGGCCTAATTCTTCCCTCCACACTTTCTGAAGTCAATCGACACACTGGCACTATACAAATTAGTTTATTAGTCTGCCCGAAAGCGATAGCTTGCAGAGCGGACTTATGTTTTAGCCCAGATGTTTTTTTTTATTCAATGCGAGATCTCCGAGATGCATGGGCCGACCGGCGTGAAATTTTGCACGATGGTCAGTACTAGGCCCAATTTTATAATGCCAGTCCAAAATTTTGGGGGGCACACCCCAAAAAAATTTTGAGGGCGAAAAACATGCAAAATTTGGCCCGATTTCGGACGACTTCGAAGTTTGGCGGCGAATATCTCCAAAACGGATGAAGATATTCAAAATCAAATTTTTATTCCGTCTATCGCGATTCCTCCTGCGTTAGGCGAAACAAGTCCGGTGAAGTTTGGTCCAGTGACCTTGGAGATCTCGATGTTGAATCGTATATTTTTCGGAAGAACATATTTCGGCCCCTAGGGGGTGCTGTGCCCCCAAATTTTTACACGCGCTAGAGAATGACCAAGTTTTACCAGCGCACCCCCCACCGCGGACGGCGGC
>Ga0209671_1002018_pt1 | contig 18026 bp, 10 predicted proteins | sample WorMetHERISLAND2_2_FD_187401 | JGI IMG/M metagenome (GOLD analysis project Ga0209671, IMG submission 187401) | Marine gutless worms symbiont microbial communities from Max Planck institute for Marine Microbiology, Germany - Olavius geniculatus... | ecosystem: Host-associated > Annelida >...
GCTTCAAGAAGAAGAATGTTCTACCTACAATCGTTTCCACAATCCCACCTTGGCATCTCAAATGCCCTAACTGCAACTTCAGTTTATGCTGTTACAATAAAACAACTACTAACCCAGAAGTGTTCAAATGCAAATTCTTTGAGCTTCGCTCAGAGTTTTCACACCATGTAGAGATCTACACAAATGGGTCCAAGGATGGAATGAGAACAGCTGCCGCTGTTGTTGCACCCAACTCTGTCAAAACAGTTCGCTTACCTGACAATGCTAGTATTTTTACTGCTGAAATTCATGCACTGGACATGGCACAAGAAGCAAAGATTATGTGGTTTTCTCTGACTCTTTGTCTAGCTTACAAGCAATTAAGAACTGCAAAGTTGAAAATCCACTGATCTTAAAGATCCTGAAAGATCACAGCCAACTAGTTAATAGTGGTAAATCTATAACTTTCTGCTGGATTCCCAGCCACGTGGGTATCCTAGGAAACGAAGACACTGACATCGCCGCTAAGGCAGGACTTGATGTCGCCATCACCAACATGAGATTTCCAGTTGGCGATATGTTAGCTTGTGTCAACCAATGGTGTGTTAAAGAATGGCAAGAAATGTGGAACCAGTGTACATCAAATAAATTTTACAGTGTGCAACTGGTCGTAGGTCGCAATGTCAGTTTATCACTGGGCCGCCACGACTCAGTCCTTATCAACCGCCTTCGAATTGGTCATACAAGACTCACAAACTCTTATCTCCTAAAGGGAGAGATTCAGCCAGTATGTGAAGCTTGCCATTCTCCGCTCACAGTTAAGCACTTTTTGGTAGACTGCACCCATTACAGTGCAGCACATCAGAGATATTTTGGAGTGGACACTCTCAAAGACGTTTTTGAAAATGTTGCATCTCGCAACATCATCGCTTATGTTAAAGATATCGGTTTTTACAATCGTATATAATGTTGTTTTACATTAGCTTAATAGCCTTGATCTTAACAAATGTTTTAACTTTGCTTTTAATTTGTATATTAACTGCTTTTAACTAATTTTAACCATGTATGGCACTAAATGGCCTGTTTTGTGCTGATGTGCCGTTAAGAAACTACTCACTCACTCAACACTGCACACTTCTAGACAGCGTTCACAAGCCATTATACAGTAGGCCTAGTCAGTTGATGTTGCGCCTATAGTCATATGGTCACATTTCTTATTAATTTCTCTTTTAGTTTGTCATATCGCCTAATTCTTTCTCGATCAATTAAACTCAAACTTTTTCTGTAACATTGGGGTATAGTCAGCAGTTTCGTCGGGTTTCTTGTTAATTAGTAATTAATCAATTAACAATGTCACTTTCTTTGTGTAAACATTATTCTCTCGCTGCAAAGTTCTGCAGCTCGGCTCATTATTCATGCAGCTAATGAATATTCATGAAATGCGACAAATCATGTCCGCATTTTCGTCGTGCATGACCAATCACCGGCAAGCTTCAACAGTTATTGCTTGGCTATAAATAGATTCGTGATTTCTGCTTTTTCGTGTTATGTGCCGCAATATGCGGTTTCTTCTTGTCTCATGTTGGCAGAGGCATAATAGTCAGTGTAGTCGTAATCGCCATCTAGTATTGCATTTTTTTATTAAAGAACTCATACAAGTCGGATGGGTGGTCGTCGGACAGACAGGCAGGACCTATAAGGACCCATAATACAGCTTATTAGATGACACCACTCCATAATAAATGTGTAGATATTTTTGTGCTGTTGATGCAGATTAAAACTTTTTTGGACTAAAACGGTTATGTAGTATCTGTCTTGACCAGCCCACGAGCCAGCCAGGCTATTGCGAACAGCCATTTTGTCCATTCATGAATGGATTTTGTAGTAAAATTTGTAGCAGCAAACGTCTCCTCGAGCGTTTTGAAGACATTGCTATACGGTAAAATCGTTATATAGTATCATATTCTTCAATTAACTGCTTGCAAAATGGTACAAAAGTTGCGTTAAATACGATAACTGCGATTGACGGTTAGCTAACTGGCCGATTTAGGCCAGTAAAATTTTTGGCCATTATGACCATTGGTTAGTGCAACGGGAAACACGAGTTATGCAAATCTGCCAGTTAATGCTAACTTGACCAGCCAGTTAAGATCCAGAAACCAGCCCTAAGAAGTTATCGATGCTAATTGTAATGATGCTGGATGAATTGAGTCATTGGTGATCTATTATTACTGATTGATGTTTGTTGCAGTTGAATGAAGTGTCCAGCAAGATTGCTGCTTCCCGCAAAGTTTTGCTGGAAATCTGCTCCAAGGCTCGGAACGAATACTCCAAACATCAGATCAGAAAAGACTTCCGTGCAGGAATGAAAGTCAGTTTATACGTCTCTCCCAGTATAGCATTGTTATTGCTTCGGTTCTGAATGCGGTTACTGGTACTGTACTGTTGTTGGAAAGATATAAATTTAGCTTGGCAATGTTGTCTGTGATAATGTTGTTTGCCAGTAATGTAATAATTAGTGTTTGCAATCCCGGGGGTCGTTTTCGCCCATCCCGAATCCTGGGATTGGCGGCATCCCAATCCCGGGATTTCGGGATTACAAAAATTTGTTAAAATTGTACTTTTTAGAGAGTTAAATGGCACAAATAACAATTTTATAGCCATCTAATGAATAAAATATTTGATGTGCATCAGAGTCTTACTCTTTCTGTGCACTGTAATTTGTGTTTTTACAGTCACAGTCGCTCCCTACACTCACTATACCTTTCATACGGTCAGTCTACTATATCCTCATGCATGGAATAAGTCCACTATGGATACCAAAACAACAACCATTCTGTAAGCCTAATCCCGAAACGGGATCCTGGGATTACAAATTTTTCAATCCCGAATCCCAGGATTGAGAATTCAATCCTGGGATTGCAATTACTAGTAATAATGCTATGCGAAACGTGACTTTTGTGATGTAAGCAGTTATTAATCACTTACTTTTAGACCACTGTTTGATAATTATATTGAAGTTCTCATATATACAGAGGTAGCATTAGTTATTTACGTTTTATTGCATTTAGGTAGCCACAATTTTTTTTTATTCTTTTCATTCATCGTATTGGCTATTACTCATAGTTACTGTTCTGTGAAGCATTTATTTTATTCATTGATAGTGCTGACGCACCACTAAAAACTACTCACTAACTGACTTTCTGACCATCTTTTTATGATAGTGTTTAAAGCTCTCAGTGCATAGGCGGAATGGCCAATGCAATGCCAAACCTGCGGTTACCTCCCAGCTGCAAAGCATCATTAATCTTGGTTAGTACCAAACTGTACTGCTTGCTATGCACATTTCAACACACATCACTTCTTTTTGTTTTGAACTTTTATTACGAAAAAATACACTCATCACAGAACAAGATTTGCATCAGTTTGCGTTCGCAAATTTCATCACGAAACAGGATCCATGTCAGTTCGCGATCGCAAAAAAATCCTGTGGATCTGGGTCCGTGGACTGACGCATCCGCAGTCTGCACATCTCCGATGGGGACAGCTCCTGAGTCCGAAGGGGGACTAATTTGATCATTGCAAGGGTTACGTTTAGGGTTAGGGTTGGTGCTGGAGTTATAGACTGTTCAGCTGCGCTGTAAGTTGACACTGTTTGACATTATCATTATCATTATTAGGAATAGCGATAAATTGCATTTTTGGCTATGACAGACCTTGGCTATATTGCACCGGAACATGACCAGATTAGGACTCATGTTTCTTTATATTAGTGTCTCTTCGTATTGGAACCTGACCATATTTGGACTAGTATTCCTTCAGACTGGAATCTTATCAAACTGAATTAGTATCCCTTCAGATTAGTCACCAAGGCATGATGATGTTTGTGACTTGCGACTGCAGCAAATGATGCGGCAGTCGGGTGAGAACACAGCTTCTGCTGCTGATGACGATGAAGATGACGATTACAGCGATGACGACGACGATGATGATGATGATGATGATGGACTGACTCGTACAGCCAACAACCTCAAAGTGTTCTGCTGTAGCTCCACTGAGTTCCTCAAACTGTCTGGCAAACTGACTAAAGATGGCCCGGCTCAGGTACGACTGACTTCGGTGTCAGGTCTAACAATGTCGTCCTATGAGTTTTTTTGGAATAAGTCGACTCTCAAAGCATCATTGCTTTTTTTTAAAGATAATAGATATAGACTATATAATGTTGTTATTGCATTAGCTTAATAGCCTGACAAAGGATGGCCCAGCTCGGCTACGAGTGACTTCAGTATTAGGTTTAACAATGTCATCATCATATGAGCTTTTTGAATAAGTCATTTGCTTTTATAAAAGATATTAACTTTTGTCAGTGCATTGTTTTTGCTTAAGCCACAACCCGGTACCATTTCTCTACTATATTGTGACAAAATTTCATGCTGCTGGGTAAGGGGGGTCCCCCGAACGATCGGGCGAAAGAGGGCATTCCCTTAAAAAGGTGTTATTCTACCATTATTGGCTCGTCTAACATAAAAATGGTTGCAGATAGGCACAGACCTGCTGCTTATCATAACAAGCACTGGCAACAAGCTTCTTAGGAATGTCAACATCGATGACCTTAAATGACCTTGAACCCCCAAATAGGGGCTTTTAGTGAATTTTTCGCGATTTCTGGCTGTGACATGCTTTTCAAGAGTGAATGGCGCCGAAATGGCTGCAGATAGATTAAGACAATCAGCATATGAAATTTTCAGTATTGAATGTAGATTTTAGCAGTCAAAGTCCAGACCCTCGAGGTTCAAGGAGGCCTGCGCATGCAGGTCACGGGTGTCAAAAAGGGGTACCTCTCTTAAAAGTGATTATTTATCCGCTGTTGGCTTGCCTAGCATGAAAATGGTTGCAGATTGACACAGACATGCTGCTTATCATAACAAGCACTGTCAACGAGCTTTTTAGGAATGTCAACATCGATGACCTTGAATGACCTTGAACCTTAAAAAGGGGGTTTTCGTGATTTTTTAGCCATTTTTCGCTGCAGAAGCGTGAATTGCGACGAAATCGATAGAGATTAGAGATAGACCAAGACAACCAGCGAGCAGGAACTGCTATAGGCTGTCGCGCGTCTCATGAGCATTAGATCAGATTTCTTGTATTATTTCTGATTAGCACGTTACTTTAATGCTTTTAACCATTTGTGGCGCTGAGTGGTCTACATTGTGCTGGTATGCCATTAAGAAACTAGCCCTACTCACTGTTTCATCCTCCAGTAGGATATAATGTGATGTGAGTGCAAATTATTTTAAGCTTATGGTACATTTCTGCCTAGGGCCTAAAGCTGATCTGTTTAGAATCATACAATAGCTAAGAGTAATTTGCAGTGCTGCACAAATGCAGCCAAAAATAGTTATCTGTGATCGGGCTCGCTTTATACTGTAGAATCACTCAACTAATAATGGACCAAGATGCTTTATTTCTTTTAGCTGTAAATTGGCTGTGAACGCTGGCAAATTGTGGCCATATGCTGTTCATCTTTAATCTTTATCATGTTGTGTGGATGCTTGACAGCGTTGCTGGCCTTTTGTCAGAATTTTTGTAGCTTCTTGAAATTGTGTACGATTAAATGTGTGTTTCATATAGTGATGTTCTCGTTTGTTTGTGAAGGTATTCAGTAACCTCGCTGATACTGGAGTCCCTGCGCTCATCGAGCATGTTCACACAATAACGAAAGTTCGTCGTCATCACGGCATGGAACGTCTCATTCGTGGAGTCACCCACTTTGTTCTCGATGTCGCCGGCTATCTTGTGGAAGTTGGCAATCAGGTAAGTTAACCATTTCTCATGTAGCAGATAGTCCTAGGTTTTTGAAAGCCAGTGCTGATATTTGTTCAAAAGTTATGAGTTTTTACGCGCGAAAGCAGAATGCTTCGCGCATCTTTGCCATCGTCTGTGCGTCTGTCTGTCCGTCTGTCCATCTGTCTGTCTGTCACACTCGTGAGCTGTATCAAAACGGTGCAAGCTAGGATCATGAAATCTTCACTGTGGGCTGCCCCAAGGTCTCTAGTTTATCGTGACAAAATTTCGTGCCACTGGGTGCAGGGGTTCCCCTCGAACGAGGGCGTCAAAGAGGGGTCCCCCCTAAAAAGACGTCATTTTGCTGTTATTGGCTCAAATAATGTGAAAACGGTTGCAGATAGGTACATACATGCTGCTTATCATAATAAGCACTGGTAACAGGCTTTTTGGATTTACCAACATCGATGACCTTGAACGACCTTGAACCCCTCAAAAAGAGGTTTTTAGTGATTTTTTTCGCAATTTTTGGATGCAGCGCACATTTTAACACCGAATTGCGACAAGTTGGCTGGAGATAGACCAAGACAACCTGCGTATGAAATTTTCAGCATTCAACGTAGATCTTAGCAGTCCAAGTCCCGACCCCCTAGGTTCAAGGAGGCTGGCGCAGGCAGGCGTCAAAGACAGCTACCCCCCTAAAAAGTGGTTATTTTACCGCTATTGTCACGTGTAGCGTGAACTTGGTTGCAGATAGGCACAAACATTCTGCTTATCATAACAAGCACTGGTGACAGGCTTTTAAAATTTATCAACATCAATGACCTTGAATGACCTCGAACCCTAAAAATATTAATTTAATGTGATTTTTTGGCAATTTTTGGCTGCAAAAGAGTGAATTACGACAAAATGGATGGAGATAGACTAAGATTACCTGCGAACAGGAACTGCTATAGGCTTTCGCGCATCTCGTGAGCTTTGCTCAAATTACTTGTTATGGTTTTGGTGACCAATAGAATTCAGGTTATGTTTGAGGATGATGGAATAATGTTAGCGATATAGAAAGTTCTGGCTTTTCTGTAGAGAATAGACAAGCCACGAACAAGTAGATAATTATGTTGGCTGCCAGCTGTTATCATTATTATATTCTTATTTTCTTACCCCTGGTAGTAAAGATTCCTGAGGGTTAAAACAAAGCTGGAATTGCTATTAGTCCGTCAAATTATTATTATTATTATTTATTATGATTAGCTGTTAACACACCGGACATGGAGCTGTTCAGCATTTATTCAGATAATAGCAGTTTAATTGGTTTATATGTGTGCACGTATTTTGGCGTATAAGGATGTGAGCGTTGGCAGCAATGCGAGAGACCTGTTCAGTGAGCACATCAACAATCTGTCGTCAACCACGTGCAAGCAACTCGTCCTGAAGACAATGTGCAGCATTGATGACATGTTTGATGTTTCACTGAGGCCAAAGGTTGATCACGGAGTCACACGGGCCGTGTCTACTGCCAATGCAACTGTCAACAAGTGGGGAGCAAAAGTATGTTTCGTCATCATTTCAGTTATGCAATTTATTTAGCTAAATAGCCTTGGTTTTTTGCATTTGTTTTATTTGTGTATCAGATACCATCAACATCGTTCAGGTAAATGCTTTCTTATGTATTGATTTGTAGTTGAGAAATTGCTCACTCACTTCCTTGCTGTGCATTGTTACCATTGATGTACAGGGTGGGCCATAAAAAATGTGGCACTTTGCTTTTGTCCATATCTTCACCAATTAATGACCGATTTTCAAAATTCTTCCACTGATACATTCTGCGGACAATTTGCAATAATGTAGTTATTATATATCTCACCACCACCGTAAATGTGTCTCTACACTATCTTGTGAAATATCAATGAAATGTGCATACATAAGGCTAATGACAAACAAACATTTTGGTAAAATTGAAAAAAAAACACTACAGACCAACATTGCACTGAAGGTCTGTATGTCACTAGACTGTGTGGGTCTAACACAGGCTAGTTCATACAGATCATTTATCGCAATGTTGGTCTGAAGTGTTTTTTTCATTTACCTAATTTTTTGTTGTTATTGTTAGTTTTTGCTTACATTTGTATTTTACAAGGTAGTGTATAAACACATTTACCGTGTGGTGGGATATATTATAATCACATTGCTGCAAATTGTCAGCAGAGTGTGACAGTGAAAAAATTTTGAAAATTGGTCAATAATCGGTGAAGATATTGACAAAAGTAAAGTGCCACGTTTTTTATGGCCCACAGTGTATGTAGGTTAATGTGAGATGAAGTAGGTAGTAAAAGAATTAGGAAAGCCTTTCACTGATGTTTTATCGACATTCCGTGAGCACGTGCTATACAAGGGTGTTTTTCTAAAGTCATGCATATTGTCCAAACTTTGCTCTTGTGTTGACAGAAGGGCCCCTCTGTAGAGAAAATTTTTCATTTTTTTTTCAAAATGGTACATTCTGGCATACTTCATATTTCTGGCCGACGGCGGCCCCGCCAAACGTTGCAGGGTCCGGGGTAGCTAACCCTTCCTACCCCACCCTCTCGATGGGCCTGTGCTAAAATTTATCTCAATCGGGTCAGGGGTTTTGATTCTGTGGGGGTCAAATTTTTTTCTTTTCCATAGGAAAGAGAAGTCGCCGTTAACACATGGCTTGAACTACCATTCAGCCTGTGATAGCCCCATTATGGTTCATTATGAGTCATTATAGTGTGTACTTAATAAGTTATTTAAGTTTATCAATAATACAACCTTTAACTCTATTATTATTGACTTTTGGCAACCGCTGCTGCCTTCTTCAGAATGACTGTTCGCCACAGCGACACCTGGCAGATAGTCGTTCTGATGGAGGCAGTGGCAGTTGCCAAAACGTCAACAATAATAAAATAAAAAGGCTGTATCATCGATGAATTTACATAACTTGTCAAGTTATTGTTTTAACCTATGAGTTTATTCAAAGACATTATGATGTGTGTAGTACGACAGAAACAATCGAGCTGCTGGTGGTCTTCATTTCTCAACTTATAGAGCCACAACTCACAGAATGGGAACATTCAAGTCTCCGACAGCCGGTCTTATCGACTTCAACACTGATCTCGTTGGACCGATGTATGAATCTATCACCACTGTCTGGGACCGGATCTTCAAGTGGGTACCATATGCCGCCAGTTTGATATTTTTTTTATTAATGCCAAGAAGTTTGTGTTTTCATGGCAGTCCGTTGGACTGTCTAGATATCTGTGTGCAAAATGTCCATGAGAGTTAAACAGTTTTTACGCTCGACAGCAGCTACTGCTGTAGTGCGTCTTAGTCATCGCAATTCTGTCCGTCTGTCTGTCTGTCCGTCACATGGGTGGGTCAGTCAAAAATGGTGCAAGCTTTTCCATAAATTTGAAAGGGGTCACCCCAAACGAGGGGTGCTAAATGAGAGGGGGTAGGAAAAGTTTGCGATTTTTAGCCAGTGGTGGAATTGCATTGGACGTGGTGTGCAATACTGAAATTCATGCACTGGATATGGCGCTAGGCGTCATCCGCCGTCGAGTCTAAGTGAAACATCGTTGTGAACTTTCGCACCAGGCATTCACACATGCATTGCTGTCGTGCGTTTCCCTTTGCATTAGCTGGGCTTTTCTTGTGTGTTATTTTGATGGAAGAATTTTTGCATGCTGTTGAGGACTGAATTAATTTTTGGAGAAGATACGGCCTTCTGTAGAATTTTCTGGCAGTGTCTCGGGAAGAAGCTTGATGAGAATATTGGCAGTATAGTAGGGGATAGCTCATTTTGGAGGAAGATTCTGATCATCTAGGATCATTTTTATTTTGTGTGTTTCACCGAACATTATCTGATTCAATTTTAATCAAGTCCTAATCACTTCGCTGCTTGTAGCTGGACTCTTAGACTGTTGTTTATTTACACTTACTTGTTTGTGTCCATCACTAAGCATTATAATTTAATCAAAAGTTGTAGTGATGATGATAGTAGTAGTGAGTGGTGTTACTGGTATTGGTATTGTTTTTTTTTATTAGGAGCTGATTAAAATTGGATTAGATAACATTCACTGGCTTCGTGGTGTAACGGTAGCGTGCCGAACTTGTAACCCTGAGGCTGCAATCTCGACTCCAGGCCGGGGCAATGCCAGGTAACAACCTTGGGTAAGTTGTTCACACACATGTGCCTCTGTTCACCAATCAGTACACATTGGTACCGGCTACACCGCCAGGAAGGTTACAGCAGTAATATGCGGACTTTGCAGAGGTCTGGCCCTCCTCTCACATATAAGGCAGTGATGGGTTTGCCTGTATCGAGTGACAGGTAATACTGTGTCTCGCTACATAGGGCAAGCGAGGCGTCTGCGGCACACTGCTGGCTCAAGGCCATTGGAAACAGAGATGAGCACTGCTCGCATTGGTCACAGAGCTGTGAGAGAGCGCTGTTGACTATCGGCGATTAAACTTAACTTAACCTTAATATTAGCATTGGCTGCTGCTTTGTGCAACAACACCTTGGTTCTGTATGAAATCTGACATTACATAATGTGCAAGCTGGGGTGTGTTATGTGTCAGTGGTCAGTTGCTGAGAGTTCTGGATGACTTTGAGAAATCTTTGCTGTCAGCTCTTGATCAGTTTACTGTCGCACTGCACTCAGACCTGCGTAAAGCCTCGGTGTCTGTTGACACTTTGATGCGTGTCAGCCGCCAGCAGAAATCCACCATCAGTGCCAAGGTCGGTGGTCATAACTTGGCTTCTAAACTGAAATTGAAAGTGTATGTGTAACAGTGTCTTAGAACTAGTCAGTTGTGAGCAGGCTGTCTCACAGCATACCATGTGCACTAGGTGGATATAAGTAAGTAATTTATATAGCACGTTAACTGTAGCAACCTCAAACGTGCTCGATGTGCTAGTAAAACGAAAGGTGAAAATGTTTTAGATGACGTCTGAAAGTAGATAAGTAGTGTGAACTGCATTTGAGAGTGTTCGGCAGAATGTTCCAAGTAGATGGACTGGCATGTCCATTAGCATGGCATCTGTAGGTTGCCATCTTGATCTGTGGAACCTGCAGCTGACCACGGCTTGCAGATCGCAGATGCCCTTAGCCGTCAACGCTGGCGACTGGCTGGCAGAGATCGATCAGGTAGCAAGGAACCATGCTGTGACGACACTTGTAAACCTGAATGCACAGCCGGAATCTAATCTGGTCAGTGACATGCAGCTAGTGCAAAACGTGGCGCCAGAAATGGGTCAGTCCTCGATCGTACTTGCCGCAGTTTGACACGACTCGCACAGCTGCATTGAGAACATGTTGCAGCTTGGCTGTCATCTTCTTTGGCGAGCTGGCCGTTAGACCGATACAGTAGTCGACACGGTTAGCGACACAAATGCGTGAACCAGTGTGGAGATGGAGTCGTCATCTAGTGAGCGTCAAATACGGCGTAGTTGTCACAGCTGGAAAAGCACTTGGCGCTGAGTGAGGTGATGTGCTTGTCCATCGTCAAGTTCAGATCGAGCGGTACTCCCAGCAAACGAACGACGCTGGATGACCCGACGTTGGCTCCACCGAGCGCCAGAGAAGGAACACTGTCAGGAGTCCCCAGCAGACTGTGCCCGGCACCAGTCCCCATCAGCCTGGTCTTGTCTGCGTTGAGTCGAGGGCGGTTTGCAGCTATCCAATGTGTGCATTTAACCAGCTGCCAGAAGGCTCCACAACATTTTTGCTCTTTTTTCTAAGCCGTTTGATGTCGATGTTCCATGCAGCACCTGTGCATGTTTTCTGTTGAGGTAAAAGACAGTGCATTGATGCTGTTGGTATCTCAGTGGAAAGACATTTGGCCTGAAAAATATCCTCAAATTCTCAACATGCATTATTTGTAGAGCCGTCTACGTGTCTGCGTGATTGATTTTTTATGAATATCTATAGTTTTTGGTTGATAATTGTGTTTGCATTGTGCAGCTGTCGGTGAGCATCCTGGGTCTCAAGGAGCTGATTGTGGAGAAGCAGAGAGATGTCAATCGTGTGGTGACCCCGGTCGTTCAGACTCATATGACTGCTGGTTACGAGGCGTGCAACTCCGAGAGCGGACCCGGCATGTACGAGCGCATGAAGACCTACATGTCGAGACACGTCGACACGACAAAGTCCGTCATGTTCAACGATGCTTCAGTTCAGCTGCTTGATCAGCTTAACAGCCTACAGGTACGTTGGTTCGACTCCCCGTCAGGTCGCTGTCAAGTGGTTACCACTTGGATGGGTGACTGTCTGTAAACTATCTCGGTATATAACCAACACCAAGGTCAACTCAGCCTTCCATCTTTCCTGGGTACATAAATTGCGTACCGTTTGTCTGGCTGGGGTTGTGGTGGGATGCGATCACCTGTTTCGTGTGGCAGGTAACACTCTGTGATCCCATATGGTAGGTGAGGTGACGCTCTCTGTAGCTCTGAGATGGGTTTCCAATGAAGAGTTCAAACCATATAACCATTAACCTGTTGATTGCCTTTACAGTCGTATCCATTACAGTCTGCCTGAATTCGTCACCTCCACACCCTCCATGGTTCTCTTCCAGTCCCGTTGAAGACTTATCTTTTGTACTGTGCCTGTGCATTAATGCTCTAGTAATTTATGTTACTAACTTACGTACTTTACAGAGTTTGATGCTGTTTCCACATTGTAGCCATTAACATCAGCGCAATGGCATTTTACGTTACTTTAGTGCAATGCACTTCGGTGCCATGGTTCGGTTTACAAGAGTCTAAAAGATTGCCAGAAACTATGACGGAAATTTAGTGTAAACTGATCGATCAGCAGTAGTTGGTTAATAAGTTGTGTAGTGTATGTTGTCAGCAGAAGAGCTGTAATAGGATCGACAGAACGGGAAAATTTTTAGTTTTTAATCGAAGGATGTGTAAGAACTGAAGCAGTGTTGACGTCACTTTGTAACATGTTCCTGTACCATGCAACTTGTGTATGCAGCTGAAATTATTTGGTAGTTTTTCCAAAGTGGTGTTGTATTTGTTGATGAGTGTAGAAGTTGATAGAGGCGAAGCTGGATGAAGCGTGTAATACTGTGATTGGTCAGCTGATTATGCTGTATGAGTCTCTGTGGGAGCTGCCCAAAGACAGATCCGTTTCTCACCGACACATCGTCACCGGTCTGTGTTTATATGTTTCATCTTGATGCTGTGTATAAACATAAACTACTTACTTTTTGAGTATTTTTGATTTAATGTGCAAAATGTGGACTGTCACAGAATTATTTTTGAATAGAAAATTATCTTCTTATTTTTTGCAGGTTTTGCTATTTGTGTTTTGTTGTAGCTAACTGTCATTGATTTTTAAACAGTAGTTTAATTTGCGTAATCTGTTCGTATTAGTTAACATTTTTATGACATAAAATGGCTTGATATGTGGCTCTTTGGAGCAGAATTGGACCAGTGTTCTAGAATCAAATCTTTCTGAAAAGATAATTTTTTGTTGTATACAAATGAATTAGTATTTTTATGCTGTGTGGAATATCAAAGAAAAGTCAGCTTTTACTGTAACTGTGTTATTATATTAGTAGTCATTTTCTAATACTGACTGTAACAGTATGCATTTTTCACAGAAATCACCGCTTTGTGCTTGTGTTTGAATATTCTTTGTCACGATGTGCCTCTATATTTTCGACATTATTTGGGCACACATGTTTCTGTTCTTTTGCGATTTGAGTAGTGCGATTCACTGCTATCGTGGAGGTGTTGTAACAGATCAGCTGATTGTGGTTTGGTGCTAGATATTCTGGAGCTGACAGACAGGATCACGCTGCTATACAATCATGCTCAGCTGGACGGCGAAAACTCAGAGCTCGATGCTTTGAAACGCCTGGCTTCCTCTCAGAAGAATACTCCAGCTGCAGTACCGCCATTATCAGCACAGCTTTCCACCAGCACACTGCCAAACTACTCACTTCCTCGCTCACGATCAATGGAGACCAGTTCGCAGGCTACTGCAGTCCCAGCACCGGCTGAGTTTAGGGTGAAGCGGGAATGTGAGACTGCCTTGGAACAGCCAGGAGCTTCTGGCAAGCAGGCAAAACTTCTGCTGATTCCGGACAGCTTGCCGTCTCTCACGAAACTGCATACAGTTGCCACTGGGAATGACCAGGCAACAGTAACTCAGCAGCCAGATATGCATGGTGGTGGGTGGAAAGGCGATCGGCCGGGTGCAGCGGGGCCAACAAAGAAAAGAAATGCGTCGGAAGGTGGCCAGCAAAAGTCGGTGCCTTTGGGTGACGTAATGAACGTGAATTTGCCAATTGCACGTGTGAGCAGCCCTCGGGGTGCAGTCAATGCAAAATTACCATCTGTGAGCCCTCAGGGTGCAGCAAATGTGAAGTTACCCGGTGCAAATGTGATCACGCGGGGTGCAGTCAATGCCAAGTTGCCGTCTCTGAGCCCACGGGGTTCTGTTTCGCTAATACCACTAACATCTGTTGGATCATCGGTATCAAGTGCACATTCGTCACCAGTCACACTAGACTGGAACCAACAAGTCAAGATCAAAGTGGAGCCAGGATTGTCCTGTGAGAGAGCTGGGAAACGCAAACGTCCTGTGGAACATGGTATGTTTATATACTTGAATGTCTTGTGCTAGCACGATGAGAGAAAACTACTGTGCTCTTAGAAACTGACTAACTGGCTTAGTATACTGCAAGAAATGGAAAATAGAAAATTGAATAAAAAAGCCACCGGGATTGAAAAATTGGATGTTTTGGCAGGTCAGGATGGCCCCAGAAAATTAATTTTGGAAATTGTTGTGACAGCTCATAGACATTGGAATGGTTTTCAGATATTTTAGCTGCTGCATGGAGAGCAGCAATGTAGTCGGCATGCACCACAGGCGAATACAAAGTTGAATATTGTTTTAGTGTTAGTGACAGGCTGTAATCGGCCTCTTTGCTGCTACTTTCAGTTGGTGTGTAACCAGCCAGTTTTCACAGTTATGCCTAAGTTAGGCCTGATGTTCAAAAGTAGATCACATAAATTTTTGCTGTGAGACTTTTTACATTTAAATACCTTTCCAGGATTCTTTCCTACTAATAATGTCAAAGTGCTGTTTTATATCAGTAGTATGAACAACTTCAGCACTGTTGCCTTGAATAAAAATATATGGCAGTGGAGTGACTGGTATTACGTTTTCCGTGTATTTGCAGATGCAGTTCGTTTGGCTCCATATGACAGTGAAGATGATGACTATTGACATTGACGTCAGCATTTCAGTGATAATTTGTTGATTGAGTCCGATATCGGATTCCAAATGCAGGCACCGAACTCTTTGTTTTTTGTTCATTTCTACGGTCGGTAATTCTTGGCTGGGTATAATTCCCGCAGCCTGATTATTTTTGTTTTTAGCAAGAATGAGTATTTTTGTAGCCAAACAAAGTAGTCATTTTGTGTCGAAGAACTTTCGGGACAAACTTTCTCACATTTTGCTGCCTTTGTTGCAGCTGTAGTGTTTTGTTTCCACAACGTGATGAAATTACTGAGCTATATCATTTCATGGTTTGTAGAATGCACCGTCCGCACTTGCAAAGCATACAAAAACCTTTCATAAATCTATAGTAACATAATGGACAAACTTTTAAAATGGTATTTTTTGAACATTTGCACATCTATGGATTTTTTCTCTGTTTTTGCATTATTCATTTTCTTGCAAAGGCTTCAATTGTATGCAATTTCAGGTTGCACAAAACGTCGTCATTTCCATATATTTGAAAATGTCATTATGTGGACTTCCCCTGCTCGACTTTGACAAATGTGTACTCTTTTTTCCCCCTATATCCACTATTTGATATAAAATTTTTGCGACACTTTTTACAGCATTGCCCTGTTCAGTGATGATGTTTGTATAAGAGCATGTTCAACTAGCAGTATTGTATCGATGTTTTTGCCCTTTCATCATTCCATGCTTGCTGAACTGGACTTGATTTTTTGCATTGTTCCAACTTTAGTGTGTAGTGCAGAGAAATTACTTGTATATCGCATACAAAAATGCTATCAGAAAGGCAAAGTATTGCACCAGAATTTTGTTATAAATTTGTCAGATAGTGACCGATTTTGGAAATAATTTTGAAAATTTGAAGTTTCACGAATTTAGTCAAAAAAGTATGTCGACAAGTTTTCGTCCGGAGTGTATTTTGCTGTTACTAAATTTTCGTCTTCTTTAGTAGGCCTAGTTCTTTGTTATCATATCCGTGTTGATTCTGTAGCAGCAGCTTGCATATCGTTTGATGCCGGCACGTAACGGTAGCGTAACGATCTAGCATTTGAATTGATCAATGCATGTCCACCTCAACCACAGGGCCACTACTTGAAATCTTTGGGCAAGTGCATTTCTGTGATTGGTAATTTTCGGCTAGGTTAAATTATCGCAGCCTGATTGTGTTCCTTTTGGGAAGTATGAGTATTTTTGTGGTTGAAGTAGTTATTTTTATATTGAAGGTTTCCTTCTCACTTTTTACGGTCTTTTTGCTGCCCCTTTGCCTCTATCTGACCTGATTTTGATCTAATCTAAAATAATCTCTTTGGTAGCATACATCAGTGGCTCATAGGTGCTGTGATAGCACTGAACTGCCATAATAGGCATGGACCATGGTGTAATTTATTTTTTTTATACAATTTTAAAATGCCTTGGCGAGGCAGAACAATTTGATAAATAAGTATAGTACTTGACACACTGGCTCATGGTTGTGCAGTAGAATAGTTTAGCTTTAGACGAGGTGCTACATTTGCATTGATGACAATGTACAAGTATAATTTCACTGACATGACTTTAGTTCTTGAACAGCAGCACCCCAACGTAGTCAACGTAGTGTACTGGGTTTTAAAAAGTAGCAGGAGGGGGCAGGAAGTTGCAGTTTTTTGGCAGACAGCTGCAAAAATTTTTGACAGAGGAGATTATGAGTATTCCGAATTTCAACTTTGCTTCTAAATTTACCTAAAATAGAGGATTTTCAGCCCCAGAAATGTGTTTTTTAAAGAATGTTTTCGAACAAGAGGAAAATTGTCCAACAGCCTAAAATTTAGGGTGAAGGGGACACTTGCCCCCATGCCCTTGTAATGACTCCACTGATTATGTAGTACTGTTCTGTATTCATGTTATCGGTTTTACGCCACGGAACGTTCGTCACTCAAATTTATTCTAGATATCATTTAATTGCACTGTCACCGTGTTTTGCATGTTAATTAATGCACAACTTTTGTTTTATTTCTGTGTTTCATAAGTTAACAGTAACAGTTATCGAAAGCACCATTGTTGTATTTGTGTCATGATCTGTAACCCGGTCAGCTTAAGAGCTATTATTTCTGTATTGTCCGATTATTTAGTAATAATAGTGTAGCAATTAAGGTGCAAAATGTCAACAAGCTGAATGTTTTTCAGGTGCAGTATAACGTACTACCTGTTACTGCGGCTGTCAGTTAAAGTTAGGGGCCGGGCCACTGATACAATCAGGGTAGAGTTTGATTTTTATTTCAAATGATCAGGGTGCATAACGATCAATGAAGGTGATTTTCCACGACTTTCCAGTACCTTTTATGTGCATTTTACAGGACTTTCCAGCACCCTTTATGAGTCCCTTTTCTATATCTTTCCAGGACTGTTGAGTGGATATTGAAAGTCACATACACGTCTCTAAAATGTTACACAATCAGCTAACTAAGAGTGGTAAATCTATAACTTTCTGTCGGATTCCCAGCCACGTGGGTATCCGAGGAAATGAAGATGCTGACATCGCTGCTAAGGCAGGACTGGATGTCCCCATCACCCACATGAGATTTCCAGTTAGCGATTTGTTAACTTGTGTCAACCAGTTGTGTGTTAAAGAATGGCAACAAGTGTGGAACCAGTGTGCATAAAATAAGCACTACTGTGTGCAACCGGTCATTGGTCGCAATACCAGTTCATCACTAAGCCGCTACGACTCAGTGCTTATTAACCGATTTCGAATTGGTCATATATGACTTACAAACTTATCTCCTAAAGGGAGAAAGTCAACCGGTATGTGAAGCTGCCATTCTCCGCTCACTGTCAAGCACATCTTGGTAGACTGCATCCGTTACAGTACAGCACGGCAGAGATTTTTTTGGAGTGGACACACTCAAGGATCAAGGACGTTTTTCAAAATGTTGCATCTCACAACATCATCGCTTATGTTAAAGATATCAACTTTTACAATCGTATATAATGTTG
>Ga0209671_1002019_pt1 | contig 18023 bp, 9 predicted proteins | sample WorMetHERISLAND2_2_FD_187401 | JGI IMG/M metagenome (GOLD analysis project Ga0209671, IMG submission 187401) | Marine gutless worms symbiont microbial communities from Max Planck institute for Marine Microbiology, Germany - Olavius geniculatus... | ecosystem: Host-associated > Annelida >...
AAATATTTCTGCCAATTATTATTAAAATCTGCTAATCTTTGTTCGAGGTACGATCGATAATGTTGGGGATGTTTTTTCAGGTTTTCTGTTTATTTTAATGCATATTTCGGTTGGTCTGCTTTCCCTAGGTAGTGCAGAAGCATACATTAGGTGAGGTGGAAAACTGAACGGTGATTTGATGGCAAGTTGTGTCAGGAATATTTGTGTCAAAAATTATTAAAATTTGATAATTGTTTTTCAAGATACAGTTGAAAATGTCGGGGATGTTTTTTTGGGACACAGTGTATATACGACATAAAATTACACAGCGTAAAAGTAAATAATTTTAACTTTTATTCATTTATGTGTTATACGAGTCAATGCAAAAATGTCGACAAATGTGTGTAAAAGCACGGACGGAGCATTATGCTCACTGAATCGATTTGTGCCAGAAATAGATCAAATTCCTGTTAAGTTGCTAACGCGGTGTAATTAGCCAGTAATAGGCCTACCTTCATAATGCCGTTCCAGTTGTCTCCGGTAGCAACGCGGAAAAGTGTCAAGAACGCCATTCCAAAATTACGGAAGTGGGCGTGCTTATCAAGTCCAACGCACGGGTGTTTCAGCGAACATTCTAGGCGCATTAGCACAAGTATCACGTAAAGTGCCGCTAGTATGCAATTGCACTTCCCACGACAGAAAGCAGCAGTAGTAAACTGTAAATAAGCCCACAGTTTTGACAATCACAAGTTATGAGTTAAACTCCAAAGCCACAAGCTAGATTATGAAACTGCAGCAAGAACACATGACAAAAATTTTGATCTGGATAAACTGCTACTTCTGGCATAATTCACTTATTCGTTCTTTAATTCAGACACAAGTAACTGTAACAAAAATATAGAGAGTCCCGGTTACCGTCCTGATATCTGAGGATTTCTGCAATTTCAAAACTATACCCTGAGATCTTTTAACTTCAACTACTTAAGGTTATATTTGCCTCACACTCGACCGTTTAAACTTGTATTATAGCCTATTATACAAGTCACTGTCGTGCGACATTTCGTGGAAGCCACATTTCACCCTGTTTGAATGTCATGTAACCATCTGTTTATCAGTTACTTTATGGTGCAGTTCGAGATCCTGAGCTTTGTGCTGACAGCTCGTGATCTTCAATTCTCCTAGGACGGATAGACGAACGAAGGCAGAAACAGTTCAATACGTACCGGTAATGAGGTCTCCTAACGAAAGGCGATAGAATCCGGGTTTAATTCCCACTAGAACTAATTATTCTCGTTTGCGCCAAAAAGGCGTCCAATTAGAACTATTCAGTGCCCTGAACGGAGGTCCATTTTACAATCCGAGACGTTAAAAGGCGTCTTGATACTCATTACTATGCCTATACTAGGAAACACGAATTGCTGCTTCCGTTTTACACCTGAGCAGCAACAAAAGCAACAGCAGCAGCAGCAGCAAAAGTAAGATTTAGTGTAAAACAGTTCACTAACTCACCGATTCGACCAAACAGCTCGACGCCAAGCGCCGCGAAGATGTAGAAAAGTAGGAAGAAGAGTAGACCGAGATTGCCGACCTCCGGCAGCGCCTGCATCACTGTGTCCAACAATGTTCGCACCGACCGCGCCATTTTCAACAACTTGAGCACTGCAACACCACACAACCGACATCAGCTGCTAGGAGAAACGAGTAACGCATGTCAGCACAGTGCCGACATACTGTGCGGCCGTCGGCTTAGCTATACAATGCGTTGAGCAACCCTAACCCTAACCCCGAGTCTGACCTGCGATCTTTCTGTGCTGAAAATTAACACAGCGGTTACTTCTGCTCTGAGAAACGTCCATACCAATGTTCTCGAGTTACGAGCCTGAACGAAATAGACAGATTGGTAGACAGACGGACGGACGGTCGCGTAATATGTTTTGTTCAAATTTAAATTTATTAATATTGATTTCAAAATGGTGCACACTGAGACACAGTGTTAAATGCAGTTTTTTCTTTGACTGTGAATTATAACTGAGATTTATCGCGTTAGAAGCTGTGAAATAACGTCGCCGATGGATACCGCGTGCAATTCTCATGACGCGCATGACTCGGACTATTGTCGGATTGATTGGAATGAGTCCGGACTCGATCTCTTCCAGCACGATGCCGACGACAGACAGGATTACGATCACGATATCCAGTTGATTCCACCTGCATCAGCGCCAGCAATCAGAATCAATTTGATACATCTAATACAGTTTGATTCGGTACAGCGCCAGTCATCTAACCGTAATGTTTTTTATTGTAAATCAGAAGCGTTGTTTTAGGTACGGTAAACTGGAGTAAAGACTTTAGTTTTAAGCTTAGATTTAAATTTACCCAACCAAAGTAATAGCACTTTTAGCGTTCATGGACAGTTTATTCCAGAGAGTGAAAGCAGCACACGGGGAAAAAACGAGACGAGTAGTAGCTATGGCTGATGTTGTATCGGCTGCAGATAAAGAAGCCTTATGAATGTAAATTTCTTGTAGGCTTTCATTCACGTAAAAGGTCGCCCATCATATTCATAATTGCCATCTTCATTGTCATCACTGCTTACATGTATTGATATTCGACATTTACCATGAAAAAGTGCTGCTGCATTTTTGTAGACAATTCAAAGTAACGAGCTTTTCCCTTGAAATAAATGCGGACGAATGGATCACGGTGCAGTCCTCATTCTACGAAGTATAAAATTATCTATTATACACAATACAGTCATACTGAAAAATAACGAGCACCCGCATTAAAACAACTGTTTAACTACAATACACTTTATTCGTTTTTTAAAGGACATGCTGTACGGTACCTGTCTTTAATATAGTTAATGACGCCGAACGCCGTCATCTTGACAACTGCTTCAAAGAGGAAAATTGAAGTAAAAAGAAAGTTGAGGAGTTTCAGTATAAAAAAAAGCTCCTGCACACAAAGCAGATGTCACCCGACCTTAACGATGACAATGAATAGTACTCAGAACATTTGCTGCATTTTCATAAAATTATCTTCTTACAAGACAATCAAGTTTTCTGGGCAATCACTGGCAAAACTTCGTGTCACCGACCGTTTTAACAACATAACACTACCTCACAAAAAAACAATGCTACTTAAGTAATTCAGATCAACTTAAAACATTGTTGTAATTTTACCTATCGAGCTGACTTGTTTATATTATTGGCGTTGCCCATCATATACTGCATTAGACGTGTTCTGTTGCGATATCTTGCTTCTTTGTTTTCAAATGTCAAATAAGTTCTGCATATTCAGCAATACTTACCATATAGGCCACGCTAAAATACCCGTAATAAACATAATAATAACAACAAAAGTAATTAAAAAGCGGTGAAGTATGGAAAAAATATCCACAAGTAATGTTGCATGCACTAATTGCATGCATCTAGTATATAGATCTGTATATACAGAATAAATGCAGAAATTACCTTTGGCATATTGTAGTGTTCAATGGCCATGGTGACGACGTTAACGCCAATAACTGCAGCAATTCCTAGATCAAAATATTTGCTCGAAACGACCGTATGTAACCACAACCTTGGCTTGGAGTAGGACGACCAATACGGCGGCTTCAATAGCCCTAAAACACAAGACAAACATGAATATAGATTTCTGCACAAAATAAGTATGCCTCCAAAAGGCATATACCGCCACAATGGCTCAACAGAAACAAACTCCACACTGCAAGAGAGTGAAGACGGCACAATTAAACATTTAAAATGGAGGCTGTGCAACGTTAAATGTGAGTAAATTGAGTGCGTGGAAAAATATAATGTTTATGAAAATGTACAATATGTAAGTTTGCTGACACTTTTGAAAAGACTAAGTCTTAATTATTTAATGCAAAGTACTCGATACAAAATGCCGCTTGATATTCAGTAATAATGATAACTCACTTAGCAAAGTTGCACAAGTAAGAGTTGAATTTAGGAGGCACCAGCTATGGTCGTGCACACTACTATAAACATTTTGCAAACATAAAAAAAACATTTTATGTGTAAGCAAAATCTGTGGATAATTTCGTAAAATTTTAACGAAATTTCAAAATTGTTCCATTGTTATACTCAGCACAAAATTCGCCCTACAACGCGACTGTTATAGAAAATCTCCACCATCTTAATTGCATCGCCACATTACCTTCTAAAATACAAACGTCTAAAAACTAGCTAAAGCTGTCGGCTAAGGTACTTTTTCCCCAAAACATAGAGTGTAAACCCGCCGTCTTATAGCAGAGAGCAAGACTAGTGTTATAACTCGGACAAGTCTCACTAATAGGTTTCATCGATCCTGACTTGCACATCGACGAATATCACACTGCAGACCAGGCCTAGTTTTGACACGTTACCCGTCACCGTCGCTATGCGCTGAAAAAATTGTTTTGCTCCGAAGCTTCTACACCGTGTCTCAAAAAGCATCCCCGACATTTTCGACTGTAACTTGAAAATCAGTTATCAGATTCTGATAATTTTTGGTATGAATAATCCTAATACAACTTGTCATCAAATGGCCATTCAGTTTCCCACCGTACCCAACGTTTTTTCTGCACTATCTGAGAAAAACACAACCAGCAAAATATCACTTTTTATCCAATATTCATACCAAAAATTATCAAAAATTTTTGGGACATAGTGTAGAATTCGGTCTGCCGTTAATGTGCTTCAGTTGGAGCAGCTTTAAACAAATTAATATTGGGTGGCGCTAGAAAAAGGTCCCGAACTTTGCGTAACTATAAGGGCGCGCATACTTTATAGAGATAAATTTCCTTTCCCACATTTGTAGACCAATATGTACTCTTACTTACTTATAAATTTTAATGACCTCACTAATGACACTACGGAATGTAACTTAATGACGTAAGACGAGTCAAAAATCCAATTATGTAAAGAGAGCGTTCCATCACACCGCATCAAAGCAACTCAAATTTCCCTCACGCCCGATTTCATCAGCCCACAAAAATGTACATCGCATTCAACAGATTTGAGTCTCCACTCATTGTTTAGTTTGGGATACCTTGCAAGAAATTGTCTGTGTCTATGAAGGAATGCGTAAACCGTTTTCCGAACCTCAAAGATCTTCAGAATGTTATCAGAGACATATGGCACGATATCGACGTCAGACAACCAGAATCAGAAAAGCCATATAGCAGTAGAAAAAGCGTTTAGCAGCAGAAGCAAAGAAGAATGGAGAACCTATTCAGCACATTTTCTGTTGATCAGTTGACTGATGATTTGGCCTACTGTGACGTTCTTTTGTAACCTGTGTACGAGAGGCAACATAAATGATGAACCGCTTGCAAAAATCGCTTTATGGCGTGTAACGCTATTTTGTTTGTATCATGGCTAATACAGAAGCGTTTTAAGCGAAAATTCCTACACATATTCGAAGATGTTTGATCATTACATATATGCTTTTGCACTGATTCATTTCGACTGCTCGGGTGAATAATGCATGCAAATGTTCGGGACGTTTTTTTGCGCCACCCGGTATTTCAAAAGCTTAGTGCAATGTAGAACTACGCAACACTCTTAACGTGCGGTGGTATTTGCAGTGTTCAAGTAACTTCCAGTTGAGTTCAGCAGTAAAAAGCTGAAAATCAGTTAAAGTTTGGCAAAGATGCCGACAAGAGCTTGATATCTTGTTTTCTATGAATCGCGTTTGAATAGGCCTACCGTTAATCACAAGTTCTGCAACGACATTCACTTAGTTACAACAGCAGGGTCGATGTGGCGTACTTTTACGCTTTAGGTTGAGTCGTTTGGCGTGCCTGGCTTCGCGTCGGATCTTCTCCTCTTGCTCCTGGCTTTCGCGACATTTGTGAAAGTTTTCAATGACGACGCCGACGAACATGTTGAGCACGAAGAAGCCGACGAGCAGCAAGAACGAGATGAAGTAGAAAAGGCACCAGGTGTTGTGGTTCCTTCGCGGCTGCACAGAGAACACGAACGTACACCATGGTACGAGCAAAAGTGCAGTCTAAAATGTCTCAACACGTTCTTGTCCATAGTTTGTTTGCTTGTTCTACCCATTTTTAATGAAAATATTTACCATATCATTTAAGCCATTTAACGATTAACAATAATCAAAGAATGCTTCTGTTGAAATATTTAATAATAATTGTTAAATGTGTGTTTTAAAATTTTTCAGACTTTCTTGTCAAAATAAAGACTATGACTTTTTTATGACCACGACGAAAATTATTTTATGTTCACGAGGCGTCTCGAGACCAAAATCTTGGTGTCGAGGATTACATCGGTGATGCAGTAATGTTTGTTGAGACTAAGAACAAGACCAAGGCCAGAACCATAAGGCTGAGGTCAAAGCCAGAACCACGAAGCTAAAATCTAGGCCGATGCCAATTGTTCAAGGCCGAGGCCAAGACCGAGCTTAACGATAGAACTACGAAACTGACAATGACATCGGGACCTAGAAGTTTTAATAAGGCCACAACGCTATGACCGAGGCCAGGCCAAGGCCAAATGCTCAAGGCCAAAACCGAGGCCGAAACCGAGGTCGTAGTTTCGAAGTTTCGAGACCAAGGACAAAATTTCGAATCCACTTTGGTCTCGAAGACTTAACATCTGTGCAGCGGTGTCTGACCTGTTGATCGACACCGACGGCATCAAGGCCTGTGTACATGATGTTGATCCAGCCGTCCTTGGATGCCAGTACAAACAGCGACATCAGCGCCTTCACACACATACATTATACACACATAGTAGACCTAATCTAAATTCTTAGCATCACCACACTCACCACACGCAGTTCAATGGCCTATGTGGCAGTTTAAACTGCTCAGCTTAATTCCGTCTCAATGGTAGATTATAATAATAGCATAATAAACGAATATGTATAATGCCAGTATGTCGATTGACTTCAGCGACGTACTGGACGAAAATTATATTTTAAATTATGCAAATATTATTATTGTTTGATAGTCATTATCAGTCATAATAATAAACCTACACAAATGACAATAGCGTTAAATTACGGTCTTTTATAGTACATTTTATGCAATTATATAATATTTAATATGCATAGAGAAGACCAATTGCCAGTGAATACGCCGAGCAAATTACATGTAGACGCACCTGTCCTAGATTGTCAAAATTGTACTTGTGGTTCAGCCAGCGATAAGGTGGTCCTTTGTTTAAGCAATCTGTCTTGTTGGTGACGTTCGAAATGTCAGGACCATCGCAGTAGAAAAACGACCCTTTAAACAGCTAAATAAAACAACAACAATTTATAGGACATTAAACTAATTCTCACCATGTACCAACTCACAGTTTTAAATAATCCACATTGAACTGATTCACTGCGTCAACTGATTAGGCATTTAAAATCTAAGAGCTTAGTCCGCATTTAATATTAATTACTTATCTGTCTCACTCTTTGCTTTACACAGTTCGGTATATAACGAAAGAAAACATACACATTAGAAGATTGTTCGTATACTGACCGATGTTGATGACATATGCATTAATACGTACGACTTGCACAAAACATGGTGCTGATAACTAATTCGATTATGACTACAATATAATTTTACATTTTTAACGAAAGGCATACGCAATTTATACTAACCGTCATATAAATCATTAATATAAACATAGTTTTAGAATAAGCTGTAGCAAACAAATACCTGAATGCCGAGTATGCCAAATATGACGAAGAAGGTGCAGCAGATGAGAACGACATTTCCTATAGGACGCAGCGACGACAGTAACGTCATGACGACCAACTTCAGACCAGGTGCACGGTTTATCACTCTATAAACGATACAACGTTGCGTTACTGCTGCTGCATGTCTAAGGTTGTGTAAACAAATCATTTTACAAAAATGTTTTAGAGCGTAAATTGCACTTCAAATATCAGTGCTAATCTTATTTTGCAGTCGTATCGGAAAAGTTGTTAGCTTCATGACGATGTATAAAACTAAAACACTATTTAATGATCTGCATTCAAATTATGAAACTCCGGAGTAGTTCTGGAATGAAACTTTGAGCACCATGCAGATACTGCAACATTGCTTTTCAGTGTCTTTAATTTTGGCCACAACTATCAAAAACTGTTTTAAAAATAATCAGCATTTTTATTGGAGCAACCGAATTGAACAAAATTATTGTTAGAGGTTCTAAACGGCCAATTTTCACGAGACAGTTGATGCGAAGCGAGCTCAGCGGGAACAGACCGAAGTGGTCGTAGTGTGCGCAGTAGACGGAACACTCGTAGAATGCCGAGGCTGTTGCGTTGTCCCTGGGCCGCCGACAAAGACACGGCCACGTCAAACAGCGACAGCACTACCAGACTACCGTCCATCACGTTCCAATTGCTGCGCAGGTACGAGTGAGCACCGACGAAAAACCCGTTCGCAAACACCTGCATATATGCTAATCCGGTTATTGACTGCAGAAAATAACATCACCCCATCCGTCTTATAATACGCGGCCATTTATATGTTACTTTCACTAAAAATTATCTAAATCAGATATTTTTTTAAAATCTGCAATAGCAAGAGTGAGAAAAGCCATTCATTTGCTACTGTAGACATTGCTGCCAGCAGATTAGTTTGGGTGAAAGAAAAGTCGCATGTGGTCGGCGACGTTAGTCTGGTCCATCCGTCCATAGTCTGTTACTCACGACGTTATTATATCAAATTATAGACCTAAATTATTATTATCTCCAACTCAGTATCAGATAATAGAAAGCTAAAAAATACGTTTCCAAAATGACAAACTTTTATAGTTCAAATGGCAACTGACGCACAACGCTAACACAAAACAATAAAACTGTCTTGAATAGGTTGCAATTTAACGTTGTTGACTTCGCCGATTATGGTACCAATCTGTAGCACAACTTGCAGTGTTTTTAAATAGTGCTATTGTAATCAGTCAATTTTTCTTTAGTTATTGTTTGTTTTTGGTTGGACAAAAATTGACAAATCCAAACTATGCTAATCAATGTCGAATGAGTACGGAGTGGATAAATGGACAGACAGACAAAAAATCAAGGTACATTAAGTAGGTTTATCCTACGTCTACATAAAAATCACACGACAGAAAAATCATAAAATAGTATAATATTTTACCTTTATAACCATTTCAACTAGAAAAATCACAGTGAATATATAGTTTGAGATGTTGAGAAATAGTCTTTCCTGCAATAAAACAATCAACGAATTCGATTAGTCTCATCGCATCTGTAAATACCAACAAAGGAAATAATCCAAATCTCGTAAATTGTTTTTTTCACACATACAAACTGACAGTTATTATAGCACGAACTGTATAATTATATTCGCTCTTCAGTTGTCTGCAGCTTCGCCAAGGCTTAAGCCTATCTTTTTCCTGTTTTTCATCGCGGTGTACCAGTTGGTTGAGCGACAAAAAGACATCGTGTGTAAATAACCTTGTACCAATCCCGAAAAATGGCGTTAAAACGTAAAAAAATAAAATGGATTTGCGTTCAGTTAACGCCTAAAAGTTGGCGTACAAAGCGACAGTTTAAATTCCGTTTCAATCTGCAAATCTGTTCCAAACGCGCAACAACACAAAATCAATTCGTAGAACCATAAAGTAGTAGTAACTATTGTTTGATTTTATCAACTGAGCTTTGCACAGAACGACGGAAGTAAACTGAACTGACTGAGTTCATTTATGTCGCTTTTTACAGGTTTTCAAGGGGTGCCCACATGTAAAACTGAAACAAAACAATAACTAAACAAAATCGCATGAAATTTTAGGCAGTTTTGACAGTACCTATATCTCTCTAAAACAAAATAAGTTTCACAAGCGACACCCTCCCTCACCCTTCCTAATGAAAGCAGTAAAGAGTGTCACTCGTACTAAGCTGCCGAACGGTATGTTAGGCCGCTCCATCGCCAGCGTGATGCAGTTTAACCCAATGAAGAAGAGAATCACGAAGTCAAACGTCTTAGAACTGGATACATGCTGACATGTCACGCGCAGCCTGAAACACACATAGCAAGTATTATGATTGTAAACCAAAAATGGAAGACAGGTAGCAGACGGAATTAGCAGAAAACTCAATCCGATTTTATTCACACAATCATTGCTACGATGTTGCCAGATCGAAACCAAGAAAGCAAGTTCGTCAATCAACTATCAAAAAGCCTGGTAGCCTAGAAGTGACGTCAAGAGGCGTGGATTTCTTGGAGCTCACTGAACTCAGGTCACTGCGATTTCCTGGCAACGGACTGTAGCCCCAAAATGTAAACAAGTCGTTAGGCTTCACCTCCAACCCATATAAGTCTCTGAAAAAGTCTTCTAAGGAGCTATGACGATACCGTTCGTAGCCGTAGCGTACTGCTACTTAATATTCAATTCCTCCCCCAGGCTACTGCCCAGAAACAAGATTTAGCTGTAGCCTTCACCTCAGCAAAGCTCAGACAGCTATGGAAAACCCAATGTTTACATTTTTTATAAGTAACTGGCGTCCTACCAGCGTCATGCTACATAACACTTCCAGTACTAAATGACCTTTGAAACTCTTTTTCCTCGATATTGACAATCCAATTAGCTATGCATTAAATTAGCTTTCCTTAAAAAATACTGATGCTAAAATATTCCATTACGATAAGATTTGCTAATAAATGTTTATCAATAAAATAGTACGCACGCATCTGTTTCAACAATTATAGCGCGATCCAGCGTTATAATTAAGATGCATTCAGTGGTACCTTACATGTACTTTACATGATTTTGCCAAAGCGAAATAATGCCATTATAGCATCTGCGTTTTGAGCTTTTTGGTTTCAGTAGTATTGCTATACTAAGGGTAAAAACGTTTAAAACAATAATGCAATTTCTATGTTTCAATACTCAACGCTGTAGCAGTTCTCATACAAACAAAATGAATCTCAGCGATCAGCTGTATGCAAGTAAACGAGTGCACAAACCTGTTAGTGGGTGACAGTATGTACAGTGCATAGTGAAATCGAGTTTGAAAGCAGCCTTTTGGCTTGGGACAACGTCGACACAACCCAGTCTGCCAAAACACAGCGAGCCATTATAGCGTAACGAGAAAGCATTAAAAACTGAAAACCAGCCCCATCGAGCCTCAAAACTGCCCAAACTAATACAGATTTTTGTAGCCAAAACGACTCAGACTTACTCTACTGCATCATGTAAAGTAAATTTTTTTAATACGCAGAGACCACCGTACTCCATGCAACGCTTAAGTTTGTCTCAGTATTTTTATAAGAATGTTACCATAAAGTTAGCTCATGGAGTCTTTCTATAACTATTAGCTGTTAATATGAAAAACTGTAACAACTGCCAAAAAAAAACAATAGCAAGTGACGCTCCGTAGTTCTTCGATGGGCTTCCCACGAAAAGCTATATGCCACCTTTAACATTTTTACGCTTACTACTACTACGACGATTACTACTACGTGTCTGCAACTACTACTACAGCATGCCTCGGTGTCGTCGTCCCTATGGCAGTCATGCAGCTCGTCCTTCAAGTCGTCGGTCAGCGGCTGTTCGGGCGGCGAGAGGTCATTGTGTTGATACTCTGCGGCGTGAGACGTCGCGTCAAACAGAAGGCTACCGACGACGCTGCGGAAGGAGCTTTGGCGGCTGTGCACGGACAATCTCTGTATACTGCCGCCTCCAGACGACGACACCCAGTCACTCTGCTGCTGCTGGTCAACCTGTACGTAGCCGTTGTGCGAACTTAGTGACCGGAAACTCTTGATGGAGTTCTGCCGAGTCGGCACCGGAAGCTGGTTGTTGAGGGGCGTCGACGACGCTGACCGCTCGCTAAACAACATCGCCGCGATGACAGCAGAGTGCATGTCAGCAGCGCTCAATCGTAATCAATTAGGGACCAAATCTATCAACAAAAAATCTGAGCTAATGCTCATGAGACGCGAGAAAGCCTATAGCAGTTTCTGTTTGCAGATAATCTTGGTCTATCTCCATCCATTTCGTCGCAATTCATTTTTTTGGAGCCAAAAATCGCCAAAGAATCACTAAAACACCTAATTTTAGGGTTCAAAGTCATTAAGGTCATCAATGTTGACAGTGCTTGCTACGTTAAGCAGCATGTCTATGCCTATCTGCAACCATTTTCGCGCTAAACAAGCCAACAGCGAATAAATAACCACTTTTCAGAGGGATACCCCTCTATGACACCCCCGTGCGCAAGCCTACTTAAACCTAGAGGGTCTAAACTTAAATTGCTAAAATCTACATTCGATGCTGAAAATTTCATATGCAGGCTGCCTTGGTCTATCTCTAGCCATTTCAGCGCAATTCAGTTTTAAAATGGGTGTCACAGCCCAAAATCGTGAAAATTCACTAAGCCCCCTATCTTAGGGGTTTAAGGTTATTCAAGATCATCGATGTTGACATTCCTAAGAAGCTTGTTGCCAGTGCTTGTTATAATACGCAACATATCTGTGCCTATCTGCAACCACTTTCACGCTAAACGAGTTAATAGCGCTAAAATATCGTCTTTTTAGACGGGCTGCCCCTATTTCTCCATTTCGTTCGATGTGACCCTCTTGATCCAGCGGCATGAAATTTTGTTCGAAATACTAGAGACTCCAAGCTATCATACGGTAAAAACCCTAAGTCTCTATCTTGCTTGGTCTCTAAACGGTACCGGGTTGTGCCAGACAGACAGACAGACAGACGGACAGACAAAATTACCGTAGCTATTACGCGCTATAGCTAGCTAGCTCTCGCGCGTAAAAATGACAAGTCCATGACAACGTAAGTGCCCTAAAGAGACAACAAAGGCGCTTAACAGGAACAACCATGAAAACAATGTAACTGAAATGTCACGGGATAAAAGCAGCTTTTAAAAAGAAATGTCTTCAAGTTTCTCGGTACTGTCCACTGTACGTCGTACCTGCACTTTGCAGGCGGTACACACTGAGTTTCTGTTATCACCGCAGGTATCAGGTTTATTTGAATAGTCGTTTTGACAAAAATATCAAATTGCTACGCACCAAATGCGTTTCTTAAGCTCCAAATGCGCCAGAACTCGTTTACGACAAAGGCTACGACTGGACTCTGCTGGTCAGCTTACGACGCTCCCCAGACCGCCTAGTAAAAAAGGAAATGCTCCTCGCCAGTAAAGGACGGTCGTGTTGAACATTTGAACATAATGCCTTACAGTCATGATCGTCTTTTACTGCAGTCACTGCAGTGATCGGGGTTAATCGTTTCCAAATGCGTCCGATTGCTCGATCGACGTAAAGCACATAGATGTTCCACTTTTACTTTTGATGCTCCACCCGGTAAGAATAAGAGTAATAGGGTGTTTACACGATGAAACAAACATCAAGCAAATGTAATGAATATTCACGTGCAAGACCTGTACTTTAAGTTTGCTTGATGTTTGCTTCATGTTTGCTTCATCGTGTAAACACCCCATAAGTCGAAGCGAAACGCCGCGCATGCGTAGGTAGCAGTGGTGTAGCGAAGGAAAACGTGCGGGTACGCCGTTCCCCCAAATAATATCAGGACAAGGAGGAACGGTGATACAGAAAGTTCCCTCCAAATACGCCTGCAAAAAGTAAAAAGTCTAAAAATATAAAAATAAGACAAAACTTGGTATCACCAGAAGCGGTTATGGGGTGCAAAATGTTCCAAAATACTCCCGCGGACAGGGCTCTCCTAAACTACTTAACCAGATTAAAGGGGCCTATTTCTAAGGAAAAAGGTGAAGAGAAGGGAGGAGTTCCTCCAGACAAAAACTGACCACTCCACCAATGATAGATAGGATGGCGGACCTGGTAAGCAGTGGAACAACGGTGCGGGTGACTGTGTCGTTGTCATCGTCAGCATCGGACCGGTTGTCGACGAGCACTGCACTGTCGTCATCCGGGCTACTTGACCGACGTCCGACCGGCCGCCAGACGCCGTTAGACACCGGCAGTGCACCACCACTGACGACGCTGAGTCGCGGTACATGCAGTGAACATGACGAGCCGTTCGGTAAAGACTCTGCGTGATATGCAGTCGCTGCAGCCGCCGGTACGGGCACTGTCAGGGACGTCGCTGATGACAGGCTCGTACAAAGCTGCTGCTGCTGCTGCTGCTGCTGCAAAGAACACGATGTTTTCTCACAAAGGTGTTTTAATTAACGTCACAAACTCCCCAGTATTCCATGTACTTCGCTCGTCTGTTCAACTAATATCTCTTTCTGTCTGCATCTTCTCCGTATCGTCTGTACACTGCTCTGTTGTCTGTTATTCTCATTAGCTTATTGCGTAATCTATTTTGTATTTAATGTTCTGACTGATTGGCGAATAACCATATTATGATTTCGAACGTACAGAGACGGCGCCACGTATATGGCCATTAAGGCCTGGCCACAACACTTCTAAGCATGCTATGGCCAATGGAGGATTTGACAATGGCATTTTTCATACTTCGCCGAAATATGTGACTTGGAATTTTTAAATGCTGGTAGATTTTTACAGTTAAAGGTTGTGAATAATTTGTCGAGCAAACCGCTTCAGCTGCCAAAAAGTGCAGTTAATTCATTTTGCGAGACATCAAGTCAATTTCTTGGTGCTAAGACGCAGCAGGGCTCTGCCATTTAGAGCGCACCACTCGCTTCTCCATGCCGAGGTACCAACCTATAAGGTAAGTTTTTCGTTTCTCTTGGTTAATGACACTGTAATCTATCCGCAAGACGATTAGCTTGTTTTATAATACCTTACCATTTCACGCATTGATATAATGTTTTAGTCCTATAAACGCACTTATGACATATAACCGCCCGCTCGTTCACGGAACACAAAACTTGCGGGTATAAATAACGCTGCAGTGTTCAGTAATCCACTGTGTCTCAAAAAAGTATCCAAGACATTTTCGGCTGTAACTTGAAAACCAATTATCAGAGGCTGCACAACCTGCTGTTGGGGCCGACAAATTAGGATAGATGAAATTTATTGGCGTTCTTTTCATTCATTTTAACACGTATTGTGCTTGGTCTGCTTTCCCCAGGTAGTGCAAAAGCAAACGTTGGGTGAGGTGGAAACTAAAACATTCATTTAATAGCCAGTTGTGTCGAAAGTATTTCTGCCAAATATTATTAAAATCTGTAAATTTTTATTTAAGGCACGATCGATAATGTTGGTGATGTTTTTTCAGGTTTTCTTTTATTTTAACACATATTTCGCTTGATCTGCTTTACCTAGGCAGTGCAGAAGCATACATTGGGTGAGGTGAAAAACTAAACGGTTATTTGATGGCAAGTTGTGTCCGAAATATTTGTGCCAAAAATTATTCAATTCTGATAATTGACTTTCAAGTTACAGTCGAAAATGTCGGGGATACTTTAATTGAGACACAGTGTATATCATGAATATTAATGTGCATCGATGCAATCAATCGATGAATTAAACAGCGCGAGGATACTGGAGCGCTCATAAGGCTGGTAAGGAACTTAAATCGAGTTAAGGCAAAAATTGAGGCCGTAGGCCGAGTTGAGGTCCGAAGGGTCAAAAATTGAGGCCACAGGCCGAAAATCCAGCCGCAGGCCAAGATCGAGGCCGCAGGCCGAGTTGAGGCCCAAAGGGCCAAAAATAGAGGCTGCAGGCCGATATATGGCAAAGATCAAGCTTGTGCAAAAATAAAGCGCTGCTCGGCTATAATGCTTATTGCATAACAATAGCGTGGTGCGGGGAATATGCGTACGTCATGGCGCTGGACTGTTTTGAAACACTAAAGTAGTCGTATCCGATGCCCTTTCACCGACCACTTCTTTCACCTATAGGCTGCGTCTCGCCTACGATGACGATCGAACTCTGCAATCCCGCGTGAAAGTGATATATCGTTTTCACCGCATGACGTCATTGTTGTGCAATATGCGCGCTCAAACGTTTTATCGTTGTATTGCTGAATAATAACGCAACGAAGTTCTGTCTAGGTCGCCAACACACTGCGTGATTACGGCAACATCGCGATTTCTGCCAATGAACGGCTATAAGCTTATCTCTAAAACGATAGATTAATTACGTGCATGAGTTAATGAGTTAATTTCATAATCAGCTGATAGCTTAACGTCCTATTCGCTATGTAGATTATTTCAGAAACGACGAGAGACAGTTTTTGTGGAACAAATGAGCACATATTGGTAAACAATATCTCGTAAACTGCGCAGCATTGCACAACTACCACAAATCAGTAGTATCAAATCGTATTACTCTAGCAACCAGTATTATTACTGATAACCTCGATGGCTTTTAAAGGTCATTTTAGGTCAAGTTCACTAATATCACATACAGCTCCATTAAAGCTGCTTATTATGAATTATAGAAATCCATATTACATGGCTTTTAATGTGTACTGAAAGTCGTAAGTAAAACGAGAAACAACAACGAACATGAACACCCTAATGACATAAAAAAAACAATTAGCGAAACTATCGTTCTGCAAGAGACTGCAATAAAATGCGCGTACGAACAAAATTAATTACCTATTACTGTAAAAAAAACTAAGACACGCAATTATAATGATCACCGCGGCGCCGAGAGGCAGCTGAAGAGTCTGACAGCGCTCTGCGGTAGTGGCTGCGACAGTGTTGTTATTCACGCGCTCAAAGTCGACATCTTTGGGCGAGTCTTGAGGTGTGGCCGCGGTGCGCGTGATGAGTGGAGCTGAGATGCTGGACGAGCGATTAGCTGCAGCAACAGCAGCCGCATCATCCGCATCCTTGATCACCGTTATAGCTGGCGGCAGGCCCAGCATCAGCTTCTCTGTGCACACAGTCACCCGCAACAGACAGCCACCGTCAGGATAGCGGTGAAATAATAAGCCATTAAAAGATAACACAAACCTGTGTTTCCATATGGCGTAATATGCAGTTCGTTTAGCACAAAATGCATCAAACAGACAAGAAAAAGCGTAATAAATGCATAAGTTTTCTTGTAGTTGTGCTGCGTACATTCAATACGATTTACTCTGCTTTCTGCTTTTATTTCACAAAATGTTCCTGCGCTCAAGTTTCTAGCTGTCTCTTTTTGTGTTTTTTTGCGTTAGACCTACATAGATTTTTTTGACCGAAAATAAATACATTGATTGTTTCAAACTGAAATTCACATATGACGCAAAACCTAGCGCGACTTAGAGCAGTTACTTGGCTTGAAAATAATTTTTCAGCTAAAACGTCAAATGTAACGCACGGAGACGCTTTGCTAAAGCGACTTCCGGTTCCGTGATAGTGCATGAGTAAAAAGCATGTATTTCCGATTGTGCGCTTGAATGGTTTTCATCAGACGTCTTCGCCACTGAACCGTGGACTGCCGCTCGTCGCAGATCTGTGATCTGTAGTATAAACGGCATTGATCTTGGTATCAGTCGTCTGCCTGCCTGTGGCCTGGCAAACTGTTTCGCGACGGACAGTCTTTTTAAACTTCGTGCATTCACGCAAAGCAATCGTTGCCGCAAAAAAATGCGTCGCCGCATTCGTTCCAGCAAACGTCGCTAGAATACATGTAATAAACGTCTATAAGCGTTTTCTTATTTTTTGTAAACGTTTAAATTTTAAAAAAAACATTTAATCGCAGGTGCAAAAACTATTTTTACGCAAAATGAGATGTTACTGATAAAAAATGACATATTTTGTACTTAGGTTAATTAACTTATGTACACGTATGCTGCAAAAATATTAATAAATGTAATAGAACTGTATCCAAAAACGTCAAGTAAAAACTGTAAAACAGGGTCCTGCTTTTTGATTTAACGTTTACAGACGTGTTTTTTTAGAAACTTTTAATAAATAACAAACGCGTTTTAACGTTTTTTTTTGTTTAAAAGAGTTATTACATTTTTTTCTGCTACTATAGTTCTGTTAAATATCTACTGCAATTCCAGTTTTAGTTACTTTTATTTGTAACCAAGTGCAAAAAATGAAAAAAACGAAATCAAAGTGTCTGTATAACATTTTCAAAACGCTTGAAATCAAATAACATGCAAAACAGTATACAATATACAAAGTTGTAGTATCATACATCACGA
>Ga0209671_1002020_pt1 | contig 18020 bp, 12 predicted proteins | sample WorMetHERISLAND2_2_FD_187401 | JGI IMG/M metagenome (GOLD analysis project Ga0209671, IMG submission 187401) | Marine gutless worms symbiont microbial communities from Max Planck institute for Marine Microbiology, Germany - Olavius geniculatus... | ecosystem: Host-associated > Annelida >...
GAGTGGTCCAGAATAGACCGCTTACGAATGGACAAATTCATGATGGTGAGTGAGTTCAGGGTGACCACCGACAGTGAAAAGAGGGAAATCGGGGAAATGTCAGGGAAAATCTTGTCAGGGAAAATTGCCCCAAAACTTGGAAACCAGCTCTGCATGGCGTGGTGTAGTGGTAACGCTTTTGGTTCGATTAACGAAGTTACTGTACTCCGGGCCCGGTTAGTACTGCGATTGGTGACTGCCTGTGGGCAGGTAAACTATCTCGGTATGAAACCAGCCGCCTAGGTCAACTCAGCCTTCCATACCTACGGGGTAGGTATAATCAAGTACTAGCCTATCTGGCTGGGATTAAGGCGAGAAGCGTTCACCTGTGTCGGGTGGCAGATAACACTGTGTGATCACATACGGCAGGTGATGCTCCGTAGCTCTGAGATGGGCGTCCCATTAAGGGCTAGATATCACTACCTTTTACCTTTTTAAAATTGTGTCAGCAGGCTTTTTAGTGTCACTCACTTAGTACTTCATGCCAATTATTTTATGCTGTTTGGTGTTTATTGCTGAATTTTGCTTGCTTATGTTTTAGTTTCTAACATTTATATCTATGTGATATGGTTAGGTTGCCCTAGTTGAGTCGTACCAGTTAAAATGATCAGAAGTGCTGCGAACTGTTAGGGAATTGTCGGGGAATTTAACAGTATCTGGAGATTAGCCGCTTTCTGAGTGACTTTTGTGATACGTATATCCATACTCGAGTTTCTTGTTTTTGTTGTTGTGTACTTTTATTCTTGTAATTTTTTCTTCATAAAGTACAAGTTGCGTTAATTTGTCATCTTTGCCTAATAAACGAAGATGTTATGTTATATGTTATGTCCTCACTTGTGCCGTTCTGCTTGTACTGTATGATTGAGGTATTCTGCTGTGTCATGTCGCGTAGTTAATTCGCAGGATGCTTCGTCAGAGCTTTGTTTTGCTTCAGCGACGTGGATGGCTTTCATCTGATGTATCTTGTCTTGCTAACATACTTCATCTAACTGTGCTTGATGGATTGAACGATCACATTCCCGATGGCATACGTTTCCACTTGAATGATATATTCATCGATGAGCTGGACCGAACTGCTAGCAACAGTCAAGTATGATGACCGTAACTTATTCTTCCGATTGATAACAGCGAGTGTGTGTTATATAGATATTTTCGGCAGTTTTCATATATTTATGATATCACATTTTGTTGCCTGAACTAGGGTTGTTAAACGAAGTTTGGATTTGCGAACTTCGAATTTCAAGTTCCAATTCGTATTCGTTTTTCAGCCCTTCGATATTCCAATCCAAGCGTCACTAATTAGACGCAGACCGTTTTGCCTGAAAGTGGAGTGCTGTTACTTCAGCGGTGCACTGTGTGACGATTTCTTTGTTCTCTGCCGGCCGTCAATTCAAGCAACACCCGCCGTGTGTTTGCTTACCTCTCCCCTCCCCTCCTCTCCTTGCAGGCACTGCGCCTCTGGCGCGTGTTGTAAACTACTGATGCAAGCTATCAAAGTGACAAATGTTGGTGGTCCAGACACAGAGCAGACATCAATCGACGGCAATAGAACGTGACATGACGTCCTGGCTGATTGCACTGTTGATAGACTGCTTCCCGCATGTGGCGTGCGTGCTGTGACCTTCATCTCGCCCCACAATGCAGACATTAAACGCAAATTGCTTAAGCTTCTCCACAAATATGTAAACAAAAGGTCAAAATTCGAATTTGGAAAAAACGAATTTAACATCCCTAGCCTGAACTTTCATTCTCGCCATTTTCGAAGAATGGCTAACTTTTTCTGTAATTTTGACTAATTTTAATGCTGTTGGCTATTTTTCGGAATTTAAGAAGTCAGGGAAAGTCGGGGAAAAATCAGAAGGTCAGGGAAAGTCAAGGAATTTTACATTCCAAAGTCAGTGAAAACTCAGATAGTCAGATAGTCAGGGAATTTAAAAGTACCAGGGTGCAAAAGTTACCAAAGATGCAGAAAAAACGCACACTGCATAGAACAGTTCAAAATTTTGCCTGCTTGCTTCGCTTGCAGATTATTTGTACCTGCACTTCTAAATTTGGTCCACCGCGGTCCATGGTTGTTTCTAGTGTAATTGCAAGCGCTTGAAAACCAACATTGGTATTTTGTGTGAACAAAATAGTCGGGGAAAACAATTCATTTTGTCTTGGAAAGTCGGGGAAAATAAATTCTGCAGAGTAGTAGGAACCATGATAGAGGTCATTCACTACTGAGGCATATTCAGTATATTTTGCATGTATTATGGACAATTCGACAGAATACATTGAATGCTTGTCCACAATTTTGGGGGGCACACCCCAAAAAAATTTCAGGGGCCAAAAACATGCAAAATTTGGCCCGATTTCGGACGATTTTGAAGTTTGGTGGCGAATATGTCCGAAACGGATGAAGATATTCAGAATCGGATAAATATTTTATCTACCGCGATTCCTCCTGCGTTATGCGAAGCAAGTCTGGTGAAGTTTGGTCCAGTAAGCTTGGAGATCTCGATGTGAAATTGTACCCATTTAAAGTGCATTTTTCGGAAGAGCATATTTCGGCCCCTAGGGGATGCTGCACCCTCAAATTTTAACACCCGCTAGAGAATGACCAAGTCTTACTAGCACACCCCCACTGCAGAAGGGGCCCCTTTACAATTTTTTTCAAAGGGGGTCAAAAATTGGCTTAAAATGTAATAAACGAGCACTTATAACTTCGGAGTTAGGGGGTGTAGCCCGATGAAACTTTGGCACTTGATGTGTCTTTAGGTTTGGGTGTTAACGCAAGTACAACATTTTGGAGCACCGCCCCCTTAAAATTTGGGAGGGCAAAAAACGTTCAAAAATTGGTGCAATTTGCTACAGTTTTCGAGTTTGAGCGCAAATGTCTCTGGAACCGATGAAGATAGCAACAAAATATAAACAGCGTCGACGAGAACGATCTTTCCGGCGTTGAACAAAAAAAATTTGGTGAACTTCGGTCCACTACGAACAAAGTTATAAGCGCTCATGTTGACCTACCCTAAGGCGACAATGCGCGTTCGGCGTATGCCAATGCATTTGAGTTCGGGCCACGTGACTGGCGCCGGGGAAATTTTACCCCCCTCTCTCCCCAATTTACCCCCAATAGGACTTAGGGCGCTGGGTGGACTCACGTTGGGCTTTGCCCCAAATTTCAAGTTTTCATCTGCAGCCTGTAACTGTGCCACTGTGGTATATATATGAGTAATGTGTGATGTATATGAGTGATGCACTGCACAGTTTTTTGTTGTGTTGTATTTGTTGTATATGTGACAGTTGAGTGGCCAAGGAGTAGTTCAGCTTTTGGTTCCCTTCTGCCGTCTGATTGCTAAATCAGCCAAGTAAGCACATACATTGCCAATGTACACAACAGCACCTCTGTAATGTATCATAGGCTGTTGACGTGCTGTGCAGTTTTAATTTATTCATTTGTTTTTATTAATATTATTACTGTGGTATACAGCTTGCTGAGTAGCACATTACATTGAAACTATTGGTGTGAGTTGTATTTTTAAGTGAGTACGTAACATAAAAATTGCACCGCAAACTAATATTAGGAAAAGAAACTGAACCATTCTTGTCAGTTTTGTTTCAAATCAAAAAAAGTTTTTTCTGATACACCTTACACTTATCATCATCATCATTTCTGGCAAGCAGCACTAAGAGTGCGTAGTGCCGAACATAGACATCAATCTCCAGAGTGGACGGTTCTGAGCCAAGTCAACTGCGTCATCCATATTGAGGTCGCTGGATTTCAGATTTTGCTGAATGGTTTTCATCCATGTAATACCTTGCACTGGTGTGATAAAATGTTGGCTGAGTTTTCTTTTCTGAACTATATCAAGCCTAGTTTACAGCACATAAATGTGATCATTATTAGGGCTCACAGTTTTCCGTGAAAAATTTTGCCAAATTTTGCGGGCCAGTTTGCGAAATTCCTCGGCTTACTGCGGCAAAATCGTCTCAATTCGGCTGCTCACTGCGGCCTTCCATTTGTGAATAAACTGAGCTTTATCATGTTCAGAATCTTTAGTTGTTGAAGGGCCGGCTGGCATAGTGGCATTGTACTGAATTATGCTAACAATGTACAAAGAAAAGTACACAGCTTTTTCTCTTTTTAAAATTGAAATATGTCAATGTCAAGTTGTGTTGCATCTATATACGATTGTGCCATATTGCGATAGCTATTAGTAGGGCCTACAGTTTTAGGCAGTTTTGTTTGATTTTTTTCTGTGATGAATTACGTCATCAAGACAAAGGTCGTACTAATTGCCGGTCATTTCTAAACTTGTGCAAAATTTCACGGAAAAAGTGCAGTTTGGCAGCTCGGCTCGAGATTCCGTGGCTCGCAGAATACCGTGGGCCGTAATCATTACCAATACTGTGATTGTGCAGAGAGCAGGGTCCATTCAATAGTTGCCGAGTGGGACATTATGTTGAAGCTGTTAGTTGCTGAGTTGTGTTGAGTTGCTATAAGCCGCTGCACTGCACCAGTTGAGTGCATGTAAAGTGAGGTAAGTTGAGATATTATTGATATATCCAACCATTGGTCACTCATGGTTGAAGCAATACAACTCAAGAAGTATAACACCCAATCTCTGATAGTTGGCTAACTAGCTGCTTTAACACACATACGATAGCAAACACAGAAGTCTACAAAGATCTCTGGCAGTTGTTAGAAATGCTGCACCTAGAAATGATATAAAAATCATATCTGTAGTGTGTAACTGGGTAATTTTTACACCAAGTGTAAGCCTGGAAGGCTGCGAGTCTGTGGGATGCTAACAGGAGACAATAAGCAATGGTGTTAGTGCTTATGATATTTGATACGTCGGAGTAAATAGTTTAAATGCGATGGGAAGTGTTGTGTGTGCATGATGGCAGCAAGGTGCTAGTGAACTATACTGCGAAGACTGTGTTTGAATTTCTGCTGGCACGCATGTCTGGTGATGGGCTGTCGTCAGATGTCCAGGTATGCGGCTACTGCTGCTGCTGCTCTAATAGGCAGCATTATGAGATTGATGACTGGAGGATAACAGGGGAGATTATTAGAACTGCCATTATCGTTGCCTATGCACAAATTATAATGACGAGTTCTTACAGTGTTAGGTTTAGGTTGTTTCTGTGTTCCATATTAGGGTTTTCTGTAAAGGTCAAACTTACTGTTTCATCATTATGTCTATGTATGTGCATTATGCTTGGAAAGGCCGACCCCAAAATGATCTATACTGCGTTGGCTGGATGTTAAACCCTACTCACTCACACACACTCACTTGGGTTGCTGTTGAAAGCATTGGTTGATGTCTGCATTTTGAGGGAATGCAATTCTTTACTCCATATTTGTGATGATACTTTGCTATTGTGAATGACTTAACACGTGTTTAGATTGTGTAATAATGATGATGATGATGATGATGTTACTTGTAATTTGGTGGAGATGTCAATTCACTTTGTATTAGAGCTGTCAGATTAACACGCTAACTTACTCGTTAATAAAGTAACGTGCATTAAAAAAATTTAATGCATATAAATTATGTAAATATACAAAATTCTGTGAAGCATTCACAGAATTTCAGTATTCCGTTAAACTGTGGTTATTTCACGATCAAATGAATTGAAGTAATTAAGCTGTTGTTGACGTTCCATCACCACTGTAAATAAGAATAATATTCAGACAACAGGATGCGGTTTGGTCCTTCATTTTCCAGATTTTGCAATATCCGGTCATTGTTTTTTCGTGGTCCGTCACTTTCAGGTCCTGCAAATTCAGCACCCCCAGCAGTACTAATGATGCGTTATTAACGCATTAATGCGTGCGTTAAAAAAATTAATGCTTCGACAGCTCTACTTTATATATCTATAGTCTTCATCTGACTTGATGGTTAGCAGGTTGGACTCGGTGGTCAAGAGGTTGCGAGTTTTACTCCCGGCCGTTCCGCTATCAACTGCCAACACTGGGCAAGTTACTCAGATGCACGCATCCATCATCAAGCAGTATAATTTGATGCCAGCCTAAATGTCGGGAAGATAATGACAGTATATGGGAGCGGTGAGGCCCTTGGCCCATATAACTGAGCTATGTTTGCTGCTCACTGCTCAGGGCGATGCAGATCTAGATGAACACAAACCCTTGGGTCGCAGAGCTGTGAGAGGATGATGCTGACTGACTGTGCTATACCTTACCCTTTCTTTTTCAGTCAGTAACTAATTTTCTATAGCACCGTTACTTCATCTCAGGTCGTAACACTGAACGAGCTGGTATGATTGTGACTGAACTGCTGTTGTTCAGTGCTCGGTTTCCTGTTGAATTAAAAAAACAAACTCATATGTGTATATGACATTGTGTTTGGTGTAGGTGGATATTCAACAGTTGTTTCAGCAGTTCACAAGGCTGGCTGCCAAGCGTGGCTGCAAGAATCGTGCGTGTATTTATCGGCTGCTCAACCGGTCGGTCTTGGTTAATAGTCATGCAGGTGTTTATAGTATAAGTAGATTAACATGTGAAACTTTCGCTGCACAATTTCAATTTATAACATAGTGGCAACTTTTGTTATTGCACGATGACTGTCAGCAAAATAATATACAACAAAAACAATTTTTTGGCGTTATTTTTGTAACTGAATTTTGCGAAACTACATGAAGCTTGTGAATCAATATGTGCTGTATAAATCGTGAAAATTTGGTGTATAAATGTTGGTGCGGTAGACAGATATTGCGGGTTTTCCTGTTGGGACATTTTGTTCTGGCTCACCTTGTAGTAGTAGCAGGAGCCGAATATTTTTATAAGGTGTCCAAAAGACAAGAGTCACTAAGTGTCGATCAATAGATATTAGTACTTAAAGTATAAAATGCAGTGTACACCATTTCATGATGGACAGAGCTTTGCTACTAGTTACTGCTGATTGGTAACTGATTGTAGCAAGCTGTGTGTTTAAGATTTAAAAGCCAAGTTGCACGAAAGAGCGATAATGGCTAACTTTGTGTAGAATGTAATGCTAATTAATAATACGCTGATCATTTGAAATAAAAACATCACTTTTCATAAATTTCAATAAAGATAATGTTGTGCGAATGAAATGATGACATCACCTACCATGCTTTGTTTATAGCGTATTGCAGCATGCAAGAAAGTTTCGCGCCATGACCTGGCCATAGCGTCAATGCAGCGCGCGTTCAGAGAGGGGAACTTTCTTGCATTCAGGAAGCAAAAGTCAGAATCTGTCGGCGATTGGTGCAACAGAAAGGACATACTGTCGGCTTACTTCCCACATGACAGCGTCATCTTGAAATGCAAGCAGTCTTTTCGCCCAGTACTACGCTCTGTCAACACTGCTAGCATTAAAATTCTGTCGAACGCTACATTGACGCTAATAGTTGTTTCTGACGTCACAGTTTTGTCACATTTAAACTTTATTTTTACAATATAAAGATAACACTGGCAACAGGAAGATTAATAAATATTGACAAATTAACATTAGATTAAGCCAATTAGCACTTTATAACAGTTACGTAAACTGATGCGACTTGGCCTTTAAAAGGATGTTATCGACATTGCAGGTTACGTGATGATAAGAAGCTAGTGAATGATTGTCAGATGAAAGTCAACGGCTCAGTAGTCGATGCCGATGCTGATACAGATGCAGCTGTTAGACTGGCGGTAGAGAACGGCATCCAGTCCTTGGCTGCTGCTGCCAGTGATTGCTCAAAACAGCGGAAACAGAAACGGCGAGTAGCACAGATGAATGGAAGCACTGATGATGCGGACGATGTGGAAAAAATTAGCTGCATTTCAGCAAACGACGAAGAAGAAACCGTTCGAAGGAAAAAACAGAAGAAATTGGCACTGATGGAGCAGTCGGGTAATGTCATGTTGAAAAGTGAGGGACGGTCCGAGGCATTTGCTGCTGATGCCGGCGGTGACACTAAGCCAGTAGTGTCAGAGGATGAGGTTGAAATATGGATTCCAAACAAAAAGTATAAGGGACCTCTCAGGGATCAGTATGCGGCATTGGCAGCGGAAGGCAGTGGGAAAGTCAAGTGTCCTTTGGCCAAGATGGATCGTAGCACACCATTTATGACGTTCATTTCGGTAGATCAAACACCGACGGCGTTAGTGCGTAGACGGAACAAGTTGTCACAGTCGGAGCCGAAACGACTGCACAAATCTGTAAGTTTTGTGTTCATTTTCACTCGTTGTTTGACTTACGTTGCTTCTTTGTTGATGTCTGATGTACTGGAACCGATTTTCATTGGGATAAATATAGTCGCTTAATTTTGACGTGCGACAGCAGCTACTGCACGGGATTGGTGAGCTTACAGATTTTGTTCGCAGTGGGCCTTCAAACGTGCACCGCTGTCGCATGTTCCCCTTTGCTTTAGCTAGACTTTCTTGTTTTTATAGTTTGCCAAGAAGTTCTTGTTGTCATTCTTAAACTAGTACTGGTAACAATTCTTTGCTGCTTTGGACCACAAACCTATGAGAGGTGGCTGCGACACAGCACTTACATTTTCTGTGCACTTGATTTAGTTCTGACTAAAACTGCATTGCTGTTGGCACAATTTTTCATTTAACCATTACTTTTGTTGATGTTTTAAACGTTTTTATGCCTCCTCCAACGTAGTGGCCAGAGGCGTTATGTTTCCAGAGTGTTCCTGCATGCCTGCGTGCATCCCAAAGATTGTTAGGAAGATATGTCGGGTATTTGTTGACGGAATTCGACCAAACTTTCACCACTAATGGACTTTGGGGCAAAGATGAATGCATCAAATTTTGGGATCAAAAGGTCAAGGGTCAAGGTCATGGTGGGGTCAAATATCCCCCCAGTGCACTTCTTGGCCTTGTTGTTGTCACATGTTGGAGGAGGCATAATAGTCGACCGAGTCGTAACCACCATGTAGTTGCTGTTATTTTTTATTATCTGATCATGTTGTTACAGTCTAAAGTGCTTGCATCAACATCCCCAAGATCTGCTGGGCGACAGAAGAAAGTGAAATTTGCGATGAATCTCAATAAATCACAAGGTCGGTTTAATGCTGGCATTTACTGGTGGTTCATCTGTTGTATTTAATAGCATTGCCGTTATTTATGAAGTGTGTTCGCTAATGTTTGTTTTCCTGTGGGCTTTATATAGGCCATGTTCTCATGTGTGATAAACGCATTATCAATCAGTCAGTCAGTAAATTTGAAAGAAAAACAGTTCTCAGAGGCACCAGGAAACCATGCCCCTCTGAAAAAGCCCTTTTGCCATTTTGGTTGCATTGCTGTGTAGTTTTTATGCACGAAAGCAGGTACTGCGATAGCATGTCTTAGCTGTCGCAATTCAGTCCATCTGTCTGTCTGTATGTCCGTCCATCACACGGGTGGATCAGTCTAAAAGGGTGCAAATTAGGATCACCAAATCTTCACCATTGGCTGCCTGGATGACTCAGCTTTCAGGATTCGTAAAGCTTTTCCATAAATTTGAAAGGGGTCATCGTGACCGAGGGCGATAAATGAGAGGGCCCATAGGGGGTAGGAAAAATTTGCGATTTTCAGCCAATAAGTCGCTGTATCTCAGACATGGTGCAAGATATGGTCTAGGTTACTATTAAGCACTAATAGGAAGTCGTACATGGGCTTGCGATTGGCACCAAGACTCCGAGAGCAATAACCTTAGATGACCTTGAACACCAAAATACAGGCTTTTGTGGATTTTTTGGCGATTTTTGGCTGTGAGATACATTTTAAGAACGAATTGCACTGAAATCAGTAGAGATAAACAATTGCAAGCTGCGTATGAAAAAGCATTGAATAGAGATTTCAATGGTCCAGGTCTCGACCTTCTAGGTTCAAGGGAACCTGCGCACGATGGCGTCAAAGAGCGGTACCCCCGTAAAAGTCGTTATTTTGCTGTTGTTGGCCAGTCTTTCATGAAAATGGTTGCAGATAGGCATGGGCATGCTGCCTATCACAATAAGCACTAGTGACGAGCTTTTTAGTCGTATCAACATTGATGACTTTGAAAGACCCTGAACTTCCGAAATAAGGAATTTTATTGTTTTTTTTGTGATCTTCGGCTGCAGTGCTCACTTCAAGAGTGAATTGAGATGAAACGGCTGGAGATAGACGAAGACGATTTGCAAACAGGAACTGCTGTAGACTTTCGCGCGTCTCGTGAGCATTAGCTCAAATTTCTTGTTAGTTCTTAATTGGTGTACGAGTAATTTATGGTATGGGATGGCTCAAGCATCTGTGTAAGTTCTACCGCCATGGACCATGGTGTATGACAGCAGTCACTGTTTTAATTCTGTCTTCTATGTTTCAGCATTTTTGATTGATCAGCTGAGACTCTGTGGTAAATGCCACTGCACACATTGCCGGATTTTTTTCAGTCAACATTTTCAGGGTAATCTGCTTGTGCACAAAAAAGCAGCATGTTATACAAACCAAGAATAACTGCGTCATTTAAATATCAAGCTTTCATCACAGTTTTTGCACTATGTATAGGTCATTTTGATTTTTGGTGATTTGCCTTGCATGATTATCTGCTGTCTGGGTAGATTTTGAAGATAGCCTGAACATGACGCCCCGACAGGCTTACAACCCAAGTCTGCAGCCGGACCGCACCATTCTCAAGCCGTCGCCGGACACATCTCGATTTGACACGCCCACAGCGATGAAGCAAAAGTCACTCAGAAAAAGACCACATGCAGCAGATTTTTTCTGAAGAAACTTCCTGCATGTTGCACTGCTTAGAAACTTGTGACATTTTTATTGCATTTTCTGTTATTGTGAACTACTGTGCTTAGTGTGATGTCATGATAAATTATTGCTGAAGTACAAGTCACAGTTTACGTATTATGTTACAGTATGACAGTGTGTTAAGTATTTGTTCCTATGGACAACCACCGGAATATAGTAGTACTCAATCACTTCAGTGTGCGACAAGCTTAAAGATGTGAATAATGTTGTTATATGTTTGGCATATATAGGTAACTGTAAAATGCTTAAAGACGGGCCTGTGTGCATTAATAACGTGTTAATTATGCACTTAAAAAATTAATGCTTTGACAGCTTTAATTAAAACATATAACAACGTTATTCACATCTTCAAGCTTGTCACACACTGAAGTGATTGAGTTCTGCAAAATGTCACAGAATTTTTTGTGCTGAAGGGTGCAGAGCTGATTACACACTAATCCAGGCTGCCATCTAACCATAAACATAGAGGGTCTGCTATGAACAACAGCATCTTAAAGTGATGACACACTGGCCACCGGCCAGTTTCAGGCGCCTGTTTCTGGCACCAGAAACTCGTTAGTCTGTCATACTTTTCTGGTGCTGAAACCGGCACCGGATAGAGCATGTTCAATTTCATGCCGGAAACCAGCTAAAAAGCTGAACTGTTATTGCCTGTTCTTTTGGATTTTTTCAACAACCTGAATGCTAAAACAGCAACTATAACGTCATCATTCTCAAAACTCAAAATCGGAATCCATCTTTGTTTTTTTTCTGCTTGTATTATTTGCCGGCTAATATGTCATTGCAGCTACAAAAACACCTAAAACGATCACTTTCACACACTTCTGGGGATAGCTTGACTTTTGCACCTTCCAGCAAGACAGTGCACCAGCACACACCGCTTGTGAGATGGTTATGTTTTTGGATTTCAAAACAACTGATTTCTGGCACCAGACAACTGTCTTGCTGGAAGGTGCAAAAGTCAAGCTATCCCCAGAAGTGTGTGAAAGTGATCGTTTTCGGTGTTTTTTGTGGCTGCAATGGTAAAACTTCAACAGTTTGTCATCAGTGAACCAGATGAAGTTCATCATTGACGCAGGACAGCTAGGTTGCGACAAGGCAGTTTGAACTCGCGTCATCATTACATCACGACTAGCAAAGAATACTCAACTAACAGCCACATTTTGTTGCAATATTTTGAATCAGCATTTCTTCACCTACATCTGGTAAAAAATTTGGTGTAAATTGATCACCATTTGAGCAAACTATGAAAGAAAAAAGTTTGCATTTTTTTACGAAACACTGTGTATGGAGGTGGATTGGGTGGAAAAACACTTTTGCCAAAAAAATCCTGCAGCTATTATTCCAGCATGCCAATGGCATAAAATGAGAAATTCCAATCATTCACACATTTTATTGTTTCAAGACACTACACGTTTTAAGGAATTATTACAGACATACACATAACCAACAGTTCATGCTATAAATAACTCTACGTACATATTAAGCTATTTGCAGTTTGAATGATTAGACAGAAGAGTACCAAGATAGTGAAAATAAGGCAACAAACAGTTACCAATGATAAATGAGTATAAAAACGGTCGGGTAACTGGCAAATAAATACCAACATGCAGACAGCAGTCATAGAGGTGTGAAAAACCTTATCCTTAATCAGCAACATGTCACATTTAGCAAGAGCACCAGAATATTCATTATGAATACTGAGGATATTACCCCGGTACAATATTGCCAGTACTGATGACAAAAGTTGTCACTTTAAGCATTTTCGCACAGAATGGTAACAAACATGGCAAACATACTGGTGCTAGGAATTTGTCAGTAATGCCCAGTTTAAATCACACAAAACAACGATTTTGGTTAACCTATTTTGAAACGGTGTCAAAGGATGATGCTAATATATTATAACAACTGTGTCAGAACAGCATCAGTTCTGACAGTGAAACTTGTATCTAATCCAACAATTGTTTCATCATGCAACAAAACTACATATTTACACAAGAAAAAGTTCTAATTAATTTACCGACAAAGTAACAGCCAATTGTTTTGATTACTAAGATCTAACTGTCAGACACTGACATGTAAAAATCAGTTAATTCCCAGTGACATGGTATTCTGCACTGGAAGCAGACATCTGTAAAGATGACAAATGGTAAAACTTTTCAGGACTTGTACTTTCATTTCACAATTCGAGGAGCTGGCACAAGAGCAGGCAAGATGTTGCCGATGAAATACGAAAACCTGCTCATAGGGCAGAATACAACAATACTTTCATTCAAACCGAGCTGATAAATGCACAATTTAAAACTCGATGTCACTACAGTTAGTCTAAACAACTAATTTCAAGTAAGTCGGCATGATGGGAATGGGATGTATGGTTCAAGCTCAAACTTTTAGTATGGTCATGCTTTCAATAGTATATTGCTAATTAGCTAGCAGGCATAACAGTGAAGGTAAGGAAATAGGGTGCTTTCTTAACGTCGAAAGTTCATATCCAGCAGTTATAAGCCGATTTCAAGCATTGGTGCACTTTTACTCCAACTAAGTACATGTAGGACATTCAGTTTTCATTCTTCGCATCTTGCACAGGCAAATTCCGGAAAGCTGAAGTAACTTTTCTAACAGTAGTTATGCAACTAATGAAAAGTATTCAGTGCACTTGACTGCAGTGATAGAGACTAACTGTTTCCGAAACCACGATTCTACACCACCCTGTGTTTACATCAGACCTGTGTATGGGCCAGGACTCAATTATTTAACCTGGCCTTATACATTTCAACCCAGCTGACTGAGTATATTTTACCAGCTAGCCTAACTTTACCATTACCATTTTTCAAAATCGGGAATACCACAACTGAACATTAGCTTAGATGTACGTTTTTTTAACCTTAATTCGTATTTACACGTTTCATTCATTTATAGGCTTATGGAACACAGCAAATTATATCAAAATGAAGGCCATTCACTCAGTTAAAATGCATCTTCTGGGCAAACTTTAGTATCTGAAAATATCGACCAGAGTTTACGCAGCATTGGATTTCTTGTTCCAGCAGGCACCCGGCCCCATCTGTGCACCAGTCTGATGTACACAATGTTTCCACATGATCTGAGGCATTCTCAGCCAAACAGGGGCAACCAAAACAGAGTGCTCACACCGGCCAGAGAATGTGGGACAGTAGATGACATTCTTGGGCCTGTGGGGGCCTGTTTGTGACATGCTGATTTGCAACATTTAAAAGTTCACTTGGTGCAGCATATACAGCTTCTGAATTCCAAAAGCCACGTTACAAATCAGGCAATAGCAGCACAAATGCATGCAAAATTCATGGTAAATTTATCAGGGTTCTTACAGGTCAGGGAAAACTGGAAAAAGTTGGGGAATTTGTGTGGTCATGGAAAAATATTATTTTTGAAAAGTCAGGGAAAATGATCTTGGATCATGAAGACTGCAGATATCTGTGATTTTTTTTGTGTCTCTAAATATTAAAAAGCAGGCAAATCTGCGACTTCCATTAAACATCCAAAAGCTAGAAGTGTTTCAGCTTCAGGGGGTGGGTCTTTGCCCCCTGGCCCCAGACCAGGACCTCTGTTGTTTGCATATTGCTCCATTAATATGGTTTCATTACCTTATGATGTAGCGTACCATTTCTGATACCTGTGCGATAGGGTTATTGTTTCGATAAGGTCAGGGAAATTGTTATTCTGTGACTGGAAGTCAGGGAAGTTGAGGAATTTTGCTATAGAAGACCTGTAGGAACTCTGATTTATGCGAGGGTCCTTTTACCAAACAGGGCCCAACCATGTTTAAATCTGTCCTTGCACAACAAATCAGTACAACAAGAAACATGTGTGACAGCTATTTCACAAGTTCTGGTCTGCTATTCCTTGTCAATTCATTTATTCTTAAGTTAACACAGATAAACTAACAGTGTCTTACAAGCAACAAAACAATGCAAAAGACATCTGTTAACCATGCGACACTATACACAAACTAACGATACAAAGTATTAATAATAACAACATGCCTACTTTTAAAGTTTCTTTAAGAATAAAACAATCAACTATCTCTATTATTACCCGCAAATGCCATGACTCGTAACATATTGTATCAGTATGCAAAATGACAATAATTTTGCTGATAAACCTGCTTTACCTAACTCGGCAGAAAACTATAATTCAACACACAAAATTTGGTAACTTTTCTGGTTAATCAAGTAAGAAAAAAGGGAACAGATCTTTTTACAGAATACAGTGGAAATCAACAACACACAGAACGTACATTTTAGTCACAAAATTTGGAGAAAATTCAACTATTCAACTTGTGTCATGTAACAACATTATGTCACGAGCAATGATACGAATCACGCGCCAACCATCCAAGCAATACATCCTATCTACCTACATGCATCAAACAAGTTAACAATAAACAATCTGCACAAATCTACATCTGTACAATGCACACCTAGCGGATCATCCCACACGTGCACCAGGTGGCTAAAAATAAATTCCCTCCAAAGTGTTCAAGAATTGTTCAGCGAATGACTGAGTAAGGTTTAACGTCCCGCCCAACACAGTATAAGTCATTTCAGGGATAGCCTTTCCAGACAATGCACACATAATGAAAAAAAATGTAACCTTTACAGGAAAAAACAGATAAGAAACACACGATACACAAAATATCAATCGTAACCTAAAACTGTAATAACTGACCATTATGAATGTGCATATATAACAGTAATGGTAGTTCTAATAATGTTCGCTGCTATCCTCCAGAATGACTGTCTGGAGGATAACAGGGAACATTATTAGAACTACCATTACTGTTATATATGCACATTCATAATGGTCAGTTCTTATTGTAAACAGACAATTAAGTACATAAAGGTGAAAGATATTGCCTGAGGAGCAAAGACCCGTAAGGTTAAAACTGACTTCTCAACCATCAACCAAATTCCGATCAAAATTACAACACTGTAGAGTGGGTGAATATTTGCACACCAAAATCACACTCGATACCATCATTTATGAGACGTGTCTTTCAGGCAATCAACCACACTGGTACTGTCTGCAACTACTGACCATCATAAATAGGCCTACACAAGAAAATCTAACCCTGAGAAAACTAGATGGTACAAGTCAAGAAAATCCATGTACACACAATGCACAAAAATCCATCTCTATAACTAAAACAACCAGCAGGTTAACATCATCGGTAAGAACTACTATGACTTCTGTACAACTGCAGTAAACAACACAGGACAGCACAGACGACATGTACAGGGTGGGCCACATTTTGTTGCAATATGTCGCCAATAAAAAATGTGTCACTTTACTTTTGTCCATATCTTCACCAATTATTGACCGATTTTCAAAATTCTTTCACCGGCACACTCTGCAGACAATTTGCAATAATGTGATTACTATGCATCCCACCACACTGTAAATGCGTCTCTACACTACCTTGTGAAATATAAACAAAATGTGCATATATAGCAATGATAACAAACATTTTGATAAAATTGAAAAAAAAACATTTCAAAGCAACATTGCGGTGAATGACTTGTATGACACTAAACTGTGTGGGTCTAACACAGTCTAGTGTCATACGGATCATTTACCACAATGTTTGTTTGAAGTGTTTTTTTCATTCACCTGAATGTTTGATATTATCATTAGTTTTTCTTACATTTATATTTCACAAGGTAGTGTAGAGACGCATTTATGGTGTGGTGGGATATATAACAATCAAATTAATGCAAATTGTCCACAGAGTGTGCCGGTGAAAGAATTTTGAAAAAATGTCAATAATTGGTGAAGATATGGACAAAAAGTAAAGTGCCACGTTTTTTTCACTGGCCCACGGTGTATAATGGCTTTCTCAATAATCCTCCAAACTGCTCAGATGTTATCTACGAGAGAGTGAACAAAAAGCATGGGGCTAGGTGTGGATATTTTTGTTCAAAGCTTTTGCCAGCATCAACCACATGAACCACAAATACTAACAATCAGAAATCATACAGAGATGGGAACTTTGTACATGACACGAGCTTATTGCATGTAAGAAACAGTATGCAAATTAACGAATGCTCTAACCCGACAAAGTAATGCAGATTCTTAGTTCCAAATAAGATGAGGTGACAATGAGTACCAGTATAAGTAGTCCCGACATTCAAACATATAAATATATAAATATCTTGTAAATATGCAGTAATAATTATGCATCAACTAAATAAGCGTAAAATATGACAAGAGACGGCCGGCGGACAATGAATCAAGCTTGCAACGGTGCACGTGCATGGTTTAGTTACAACTCTAGCTGTACTGGCAGAAAATCCTTGCCACTCGCCAGTTTCAATAAAAAATACAACACATCAGTCGATGTAACTTTGCCGCACAATGGCTGACAACTTGCGTCCTGATAGCTAGCAAATATAATAGCGATTATTAGCAAGTGAGTGTGTGAGTGAGTAGGGTTTAACATCCCACCCGACACAGTATAGGTCATTTTGGGGAAGGCCTTTCCAGGCAGAATGCACACGAACACATAATAATGGAACAGTAAGTTTAACCTTTACAGAAACACAAGATACAAAAAACAAACTAAACCTAAAATTGTAAGAACTCCATTATATGCGTGCATATGTAATTAACATAATGGTAGTTCTGATAATCTTCCCTGTTATCTTCCAGACAGACATCAGTGTGATAATGCTGTCTACTGGAGGACAGGGGGCGTATATAATAGCGATACAAACACTATACAAAAACAGCAAGCACACTGCAGGCAGACTGAACACAAAGAACAAGCAAGTATAGTTAGTTACCTGAGGTAGATTTTACACAACTGAACACTCACTAGTCTGCTGCTGATATCAACTACCGGTCTACAAATACACAACTATGTACATAAGCCCAAATTCCATTATGCAACTTCTACCAAAACTTCCCGCAGGGAAAGTTGCGGACACAAACAGTGACACAAATCGTGAAATCATGAAGTTTCAGAAGTCGCGGAAATAAATCATGAAAGTCACAGACACAAACAATCTCGACATGTTGAGATGGTTGCGACAAAACTGTTTGGCGTTTTAATAGAATTTAGTCCGTTACAATGAATGGGGAAAGTCGGCGACAGCGGACTTTGTTGCGGACATAAGTCATGAAAGACAGCAACATGATCTGCATCACGGACTTTCATGATTTGTGTCTGTGACTTTGTTGCAAAGTCAAC
>Ga0209671_1002021_pt1 | contig 18016 bp, 14 predicted proteins | sample WorMetHERISLAND2_2_FD_187401 | JGI IMG/M metagenome (GOLD analysis project Ga0209671, IMG submission 187401) | Marine gutless worms symbiont microbial communities from Max Planck institute for Marine Microbiology, Germany - Olavius geniculatus... | ecosystem: Host-associated > Annelida >...
GCGACAAACAGTTAAAATTCGCTTATAATTGTCTCGCCATAAATTTTATCTTGTTTTCATGTACACGTGTGCCATTTTTTCCAAAAACTCATATTTTCATGATAGTTTCCCTTTAAGTACAGGTTTCATTCAACACGGTCTACAGTGCATTATGCCAGTGCAACGAGGCATAACACATTGCGGACCGTGTTGAAACGTACTTAAATTTCATGACAGTGATCGACGGCGTGTTCTGCCTGAGACTGGGTGCTGTAGACAGACACAAGCCACGTTTCAGTCATCACGCTTGAGCGGAGTGAGATGACGGGCAGTTATAACACCCCAGACATTGCAGTGACAGATAGGTGACAACAGTGAGTGGGAGAGTAGGGTTTAACGTCCCGCATGACACAGTATAGGTCATTTCAGGGATGGCCTTTCCCGGCAGAATGCACACAAACACATAATAATGGAACGGTAAGTTTAACGTTAACAAATAGGTGACAAAAGTAGTTCATGAAATAACCGATGACAGAGACAGCAGACCTGAGGATACTGCTGAGCTATGGTGACGAGGAGCTCCTGTACTGCAACTGACTCCGGTTTGTCTAAGAGAGCCGTTATCTGACTAATCCAGCCCAATAACATCCAGCATGGTACAGCAGACACCTGCAATTATTCCCAGGATAGGGTGTACAAAAATATTTGTGCTTCTGGCCAAAAATTAAGGACAGGCAGGGGGGAGATAAAAATTTTTTTTATTATCTATTTATATATCATAACAAATCATGTAGTATTACCAAACAATTCATAAAAAGACAAACAGACACACTGAATGGTACTCACGAGAGCTTCAAGAAAGTTACTGCAACATTACTAGATAAAAAATTATTTTTCAATAAAACTTCAAAAACATACTGAAAATTCCACTAATACTTTTGAAGGTACAATAAAATTCTTTCTAGGGACGGACAACAAGGCCTTAGATCAGAAACAAAAAATACGAGCCCAGTGCCAACATATTGTGCAGTCATCCGCCTAGAACTTAGCAATACTAAACCAATCCTAATCCAAACCTTAAAAAGTGGCAGGCCTCTTACTCCAGCGAGCTCTGGGAAACGTTCATAATAATTCTGGTTTTCTTACGCCTTTTCATACTTCTCGTAAAAGCACATATGAAACAATCTGCCGGTCAAACTTCTGGAGATGAACATTTCAAGCGATTGCCAAAAACGTTTCTGTTTAGCTAGGCACGTTGTGGTTTTTTGTTTAAACTGCACCGGATATAAATATTTGTGCCTAGCTATCTACCCACGAAGTGGCCAATTAGTACGACTGCATAAGAAGCTATGTATTGTAATGCTACGAACTTCATCCAATCACCGACATTCGGCTAATTAACAAATCTTAGCAAACATGCAATAGCAAACAAGTAGATTACAAATTAGGATCACTGGAATTTCTTACAAATACAGTATGTTCCAGAATGAGTAATAATCCTGCATGTTATGAGATAAACCTACGAATTAGGTTAATAAAAAAATAACAAGTAACTACACATAATGCTTTCATACATCTCAGTGCCAAAACTAAATCCTAATTTAAAGATAATAAACTTACCGAGTTGACAAAAGTATCGGTAGTGTCGGGAAACTTCGCAACGATCTGAAGTAAACGAGGAAACAGAATCCGTGCATCACTACTTCCAGTCTTCATTGCAGTAAGTAGAGATGTGATAATTACGTGCGGGAATTGTGATAGTGACGGGCAGGCCACCAAATCTGCGGTCTCTGATAATAACACAAGAGAAAACAGCAAAATAACAATAAATGACAAGGCACCCGTAAGACAGCATATCTCCATGAAATGTATTATTTTTTTTTTTGCAAAATAGTAACTTAAAATGCATTCTGTGGATATGCTACTTAAAAAATTAACTAAAACTCTCTCTGTCCTAATGCTTATAGATATAATTAGTTGTTAATGATAGCACTCTCACTGCTGTTATGACGTCACAAACGATACACAATCTGCTCGTGATATTTGAGGTCATTACAATGTGCAAAAACAGACGGACAAAAAGAAATGATTACTTAACCTCAGTCAGTTCACTATTTTCACTTTTGGCGAAGATAAGTATTCTGGAATAAGCAAAATGCATATAAGAGTAATGCCAGAAAGAACATAAAAAATTTCTAACGTGCCATGTCATGGCAAAATCGTCACGAAGCCAAGATGTTGGGCCCAGTGCTGACATAATAAGCAGCCATCTGCCTGGTTATATCTACTGCATTGGCGACCCTAAACCCTAACTCAAACCAAAACTCTGATCTTTTAAACTAAAATTTTGCGCACTGTTTACTACTGCCCTGGAAAACGTTGATACCAATTGCGGTTTTGTACACCACTTTGTTTTTGAGTCCATATAAGACAAACAGACAAACAGACGAACGGACGAATAGATGAGCAAAACTCGGAATGCAACCTAACAGAACGACTGGATAATAATTATGTAACAAAATAATTAGAGAAAAACCCAAATGGTAACCTGATGAGTCAGCAAGGCGCAGGAATCGATCGCAGTATTTATACAGAGACAGATGCAAGTCGCTGGCGGAGTTACAGAGATCGGCCGACTGATGACAATGCACTGGTGATGCACAGGATGCGGATTCAGCAACGGTTGTCATAGCAATCGAGTCCTGCAGGCAGCTGAAGCCACGCTCTATCAAGCTCTCCATTGTCTGTGCAACACATAGATAATAGCTTTACTGTTTCAGAAAAAAATCAGATGCAGTTTAAACTACACCATGTCCCAAAATTAGTGCCCCCCTACAGGTAAGTTAACGCAAAATCGCTAATACCTGACAGGTCTTTTTTTTACCAAATTTGAAACAGTCATTGAGACAATCATTCTGAACTTGTCTTTACAGTTTGAGCTCAAAGTGGCCATTTTTGCCTCGACACAAGCTCATAGTCTAAGGTGGATACGCTGCAGCTTGATCCCTTTGTCAATAACAATGCATTGAATGTATCTTAATGTAAACAAACTCTGACGTCATAATGACGTTACGCTGAGCACACACGATAAGGTACGTAAGTCACAATGGGTGTGAATGTAAGTAATGTTAAGATAGTGCTGTGTACGATATTTCGTTGAAATCCATGAACTACAAACTGAATTAGGCGTGTCTGAAGCAGAAGGTCGCTAATTTTGGGACACCATGTAGTAAGGTAGTACGTGAGTTTGGCAATGGACTCGCGTCAGATTCAAGTCTTTTTATCTTTCAGATCTCTGACTTGGACTAAATAGACTCAACTACATCACTGACTGAAATAAAAACTCATAGGCTGTAACAGTTACTAAGAAGCTGGGTAACTATCAAATTGATGCTTTGGCAACTATTGTTGCCTTTATCAGAACGACTTTCATTTGCTGCCGGATCATTCTGACAGATGCAGCAGTTGTCTCCAAAAAACTTCATCAACGTTTGTTATTATTTTGATAACTTTACACATACATGTAGGTGAATAAAACATGCTTTCTCTACAGCAGCTGTTAGCTGGAAATCCAGTAGTTCTCATGTGTTACAACAACTTCTTCTTTAACTAAATGTGTGTTATTCATTACTGTAGTTTAAAATCATAAGTTAAAATCCATCGCCCACGACTCGCATTATCACTGGTCACATTTCCTTTCTCCAGATGTTGTTCTTTTATTAATCTTCAAGTATCTATTGACATAACTCAATAAATGACACATGTTATCAGATGCTCAGAAAGTAAAAGCTATTAATCAGCAAATGTGAAGAGATATCATCTCACGTGATTGACAGCCGGAGTATCTGATGACTGATTCGATGAGCCTGCAATGTCAGCGAGCATGCTGACAGCATCAGTGCTGGCAGCGACTGCCGCGGTGTCACGCAGTACGATGTCACACGTCAGAGAGTATGTGTCAGCAAGCAGACGCAACTGTCGAGTAGGGTCACTCTGTGATGTTTGCGACTTGTCTACACACACAATATTTTGATGATAAAAATGACAGTGTTTTTATCACCGAATCACCTACTTTTGAATACATATATTTGACATTTTATGTGACAATTTGTGTGATTAATTTTTGTATTGTATTACATTGTAAGTACTGCCTTCGGATGCAATACTATTAAACGTTCAATCATTCATTCATTCATTCAGCAACAATCTAAACAAAATCATCCTGAAATCAAAACCAAAGAATGCAAGATCATTGTCAAGACCAAGACATATTATCCAAGATCTTAACAATATCGCAGTTAAACCAACACAGCAGCAGTTATTTGTTGCTGAAATCAATGCATCAACACTTAAGCCGTGCTTTCCTGCAGCAACATGTGACTTGTCCACACTTGAGATTCTTCAGTGCTACAATAATTGATTTAACATGCATAACAAATCGTGTAATAAATAAATAAAAATAATAACTAATTGAATAAATAAAGAAATAAAAAAATTAATTAATTAATTAAACCAATAAGTTTTAAAAAAATCAATTCTAAATGTGAATTACCTTGCAATGATGAAACACCAATATATAACATAAAAGTAAAGCAAAAGTTTGATAACGATACCGACATTTCAAGACCAAGACCAACACTATGACCAAAAAAATACAATTTTCAGTCTCAATGCCATATCCCAATGTCATATCTACTATTACGATATGACGAGCGTGAGATTTTGACAAACCATGAAGCATCAGTTGTTTTATGGCAAGAAGTGATTTGAGTTTATCAGCAGTGGGGATTGAAGTCAACTGACGACAACGACTCAGATGTGTCTCAGCAAATACACTGTTCCAATGGAATGACGGTTCACCACCACAATGCTCCGCCTCCTGCACACACCCAGCCAATCAGCACTCACCACCAACACACAATACTCCGCCTCCTATATACAGCCAATCAATCAGCATTCACCTAAGAAATTTCAAAAACAAGCAAAAACGTCTGTCCAGTGCCAAAAAATGGCTGCGTTCATAAACTCACACTGGGTAATCCGGGTTACGACCCAGCCGTTCACAAACTAATAACCGAAACTGGGTTGATAGTTTAAGAACGCTCGGTTCTCTAGCCGGATCGCTAACCAAACGACCCTGCTCGCTAGTAGGATCGACTGGTTATAGATGACATCATCGTTTGTTGTTGGTAATGAGGCCGATTATTTTCACAAATATTTCACTTCTGTGTATTGTTTGCTGAATCTTGTCTGCCATTACTTTTATTATTAACCGCAATTTTCATGATGTTTACGCACACAGAAAATACATCACATTACTGTACACAACTGTACGCTGCACGCAACTGCCACGCCCACCAATTGAACTGATCGTTCATAAACTGCACAAAACCCAACTTACCCAGCATAACTGACGCCAGTTACATGGGTGAAGTTTATGAACGCGACCAATATGTGGCTGTTCACCTTGCAACCTTAATCCTAACCATAACGTAAACCTTTGACCTGTTAAGCTGAAAATTGGCACACTGCTTAGTCCCGCCATGAGAATGATCACAACAATCTTGGGTTTTCCACGCATTTTGTTTTCGAGTTAGGACCTCATATAAATCTGAGGACAAAATAGACAACAGACAAAGGGATGAGCGAGTTCTGTAATACAGCCAATTAGGACTGCCACATAATACCAGCCAATCAGTGACCTCGCGAGTTGTCTTGAGAAGTCTCAGAGCCAATGAGAAGTTGCGTTGCAGCGCTGCAGCCTCGGCCTGCATCAGTCGTAGCGCCACCTTGTGAGATGCAAACAAACTATCACCTCCTTCCACTTCCATTACGACCGGCTTCTTGCACAGTTGATCGTAGATGTGGTCCATGTACATGCATCTGCCATTCAATAAGCAATAACTTTCAGACATGTCATATCATAACTTATTTCATAAAATACTTTGCCTTTCCGTCTCTCATCAGTGTCTATGTCTGCACTAGTGCTCGGAACGGGTAACTGGGTACCAGGGTACCCGTTTCAATACCCGTTACCCGGGTACCCGTTAGATACCCGGGTACCCGCGGGTAATTTGATACCCGTTTCAATTGTTTGAAATCAGCCAAAGTTCGGTATATTTATGTGTTCTGCACCTGTTTAAAGCGCTACTGTGCTCTCTCTGAGCTAGGCCTGATACTATAGGGTGCCTGCATATTGGTATCGTCATGTCGTCCGACTCCGGCTGCGTGACTGGCTGCAGACAGGCTTGAATAAGCCTATCAATCATTTGGTGTCACTTTACTTGATGGAGCTCGGCCGGTTTGCCGTGGCTCGTCCCACAGCAATTAACGATTGCTGAAGTCAAGAAACAGCTGCTGAACGTATATCAACTGAGGTATGACCCGAGTGTAGCCTGCCACGGCCGTCTGTATCAAACAAGCTAAATATCGTGGAGGGGGCAGTAGTGTTGCATGGCCTTACTCCAAGATGCGGAGAGCCGCGACAGTGAGTGGGAGATGGAGCAGCTCCAACTGAGACAATGTGGGTGGGCCAGTGTGGGGTGTAGTTAATGACAGCATAATAATCCAATCCACTGGCCGGACGTAACTTGAACTTCGGCGTCTTGTACATGCACTTCAGTTAGTGCAGAAGGGAACAGGGGACAAATGCCCGCCTATATTTTGGGCTGTCGGCAAATTGTGAAAAGTTCTCTTGTCCAAAATCTTCGGTCTCAAAAGTGCAAAATTTGGCGCTGAAAATACACTTTTGCAAAATTTTGGGGCAATGTTAAAATTCTGAGAACCCATAATCTGATATGTCGAAAATTTGCATCTTTGTCCAAAATCTGTTGAAAATTTCAAGTGTCTGTCGAAAAATTGCAACTTCTATATGCTGCTTGTTTTTTTAACCTACACGATGCTGCTGGTGTTAGATTAAATCTGAACTACATACGAAGTTGTATTTTTTATAAAAGTTAAAATTATTTTGAATTTGCCACTAGAGAATAAGTTCGGATTGCTACAGAGATCGTTCACACCATTAATTCAACAGCACACAGCACTATCATACTATGTAGCAATAATTGCAGCCTCAAAATAATTTCCAAACGGGTACCCGGGTACCCGTTTTAATACCCGGTCGGGTACCCGGTTCTGCAAATACCCCAAAATCTGAGCACTAGTCTGTTCAATGGCTCAAGGATATGCTAAAACAAAATATGTTAACATGTGTACCTATTTTTCCAAAAAAATAGAATATGCATAGAATACATTTGTACTGTACGCTAAATTCAATTCACCCGGACTTGTCAAAAACGAACATTTACCGGTTTACTCCAAAGCAAATGACTAAACGAACAACCATGGGACAGTGCTGGCAGAAATAAGTGGCCATCCATTCGCCTAGTCATAAAATTGCCCACTACAATGTGTAAGTAACCCTAACCTAAACCCAAACCACAATCTTTTACCTTTTAAGCTGAAAAATGGCACACCACTTATTCGTGTCCTGAAAAACATTCCCGTGATTTTCGGTCGCCTTCTCAATCAATCAATCGATCAAAACACACTTATACAGTGCCGTGTGTCGCGAACAAATCAGATGCAACACATCATGGCAGAAACTAGGCCAAGTGTTCACGTTTACTGTAGTAGGCAATGTCATATAGATCAGTTACTAAACTACATTTAAAAGTGCCATGAAGTTTGGCAAGTGCTGAACGCTTTCGCTGACAAGTTAGAAATGCTTATGACACATGGACAAAAATGCAATGTGGCCTATAAGGACAGTTCCATACTAACATAATAGAACTGACAGAGCTGTGTTGGTACCTGTTAGTGACGACGTCGTCCCAGACAGCTGTTGAATCCAGCAGCGAGTCAGGACGTCGACTTTGCCAGGTGTCAACCAGTCGCTTAGCTGACTCCAAGTCACCATTGCCACATCCTGTTATACACCCACACTCAGTTACTGCACAGACAGACAGACAGATTTCTACAAAATATGAAACATTTATGAAGACAATTATTCTGAACTAGTCTTTAAAGTTTGGACTCTAAGTGGTCACCTTTGGCCTCAGTGCAACCTCTTAGTCTTAAGCGGGTGCGCAACTACTTGATCGTCCTGTCAATAACAACGTATTCAATGCTAAACCTTGTCAATAGCAATGCACTGAGATTTGACTTTCTATTAACGATTTTACACTAACTTATCTGTGGGATGTCAACAATCTCGAGACACGGTGTATATCATACGGATGGATAGACTGGAAACTTGACAGACGGACAAAGAGACAAGCTGGTAGATAAGTTGGCTCGCAAGCTGCAATGCAAAACCAACCACAGCTAACCAAAAATGAAGGGAAACACTGTTGCTATATGTAAGTGTACCTGTCACAATAACAGGTTCCTGGTGACATTATCAGAAATATACCTCTCACCAAGAGTTAATCTGGACTGCACAAACAACATCATAAGTAGTTACTGCTGTCCGCGGTGATAAACTGCAGGAATTCATGTAGTTCAGTCAAGCACTGTAATCTCTGTAGACTTTCAGTCCGACTTGCAGTCATCAGCTCATCATAACTGCTCCAGTCCTACCATGCAACACACTTACATTCATGACTCAGTCATAGGCCACAAGCAGCCATTAAACGACTCCAGATGAATGAACAAATAAACGAATAAATAAATGAATTAGTTGAATAGATAACAAAAGTTAACTAAAGTAAAGTAAACCAAACCAAAGTAGAGCAAAGTAAATTACAGTGAAGCAAAATACAGTGGCTTAGTAGTGTAACGGTAACGTGCCGAACTTGTAACCCTGAGGTTGCGGGTTCAACTCCAAGCCAGGGCATTGCCAGGTAACAACCTTGGGCAAGTTGTTCACACACGTGTGCCTCTGTCACCAAACAGTACAAATTGGTATCGGCTTCACTGCCAGAAGATTACGACAGTAATATGCGGAGGTCTGGCCCTCCTCACATATATAAGGCAGGGACGGGTTCGCCTGTATCGAGTGGAAGGTATTACTGTGTGATCCCATATGGCAGGTAAAGCGTCTGCGGCACACTGCCAGCTCGGGGACATGGAAACAGAGATGAGAAACACTCGCATCGGTCCCAAAGCTGTGAGAAGGCCTGCTGACTATCGGCGATTTAACCTTAACCTTAGAATACATTAATCTAAACTAATAATAAAAAAACATTTATATAGCGCACTATCATTTCGAAGAAATCTCTAGTGCGCTTGGCGGTCGAGTATGAATACTGCAAGTTCGAAGTGTCCGCTAAAAACGAAACAAAACTGCGACAGGTCCGGTAATGTCAGTACTTGTGCAAACAGTTCAAACATCAGATTGTAAATCCGTTGACTGTTCGCTGATGACGTTGTCGGTTGGCTTCCACGATCCATCGTTACACAGAAGTCTTGTGCACGCTGGTCAGCTGGTCAGTGCACGTCCAACATGCCGGCCAGCACGTGTCAGCACAGAGCAAGACATCGTAACATGGCAAGTGTCAACGACGGACGAAACAAGGCGTCAAATCAGCAAACCAGAACAGCCAAACGGACCACCATATGTAGCACTTCAATGCAGCAAAGTATCATGTCGCAGAACGCCCTAGTGCCGTAGCAAGACACTAAAACATGCAGCACTTCTCAAACATGCCTCACGCTGCAAGCAGCGCAAACATAGACATAAACTAAGCCAAGCTGAACTGAGCTGAACTGAGCTTAGCTTTATTTATAGATAACCTTAGCTAAGAGAAGCCAAGCCAAGCCAAGCTAGGCTGAACTAAACTGTGATAAAGAGACACAATTTAAACCAATGAAAATGACAGGCAAAGTATCATAAATAGCAGCAAATCCAATGGTAACTATCTCGACCAGATTCAAACAACCCTAACTGTAACCTCAGACATTTCTAACTAAAAATCAGCATACCAATCACTTCTAAGGTGTGAAATAGTGACACTGATTTTTTTTCATTTTTCTATACTTTAGCAGCACATAAGAAACAGACAGACAGACAGAAGAACAGAAAAGACCACAAGGTAGCGAATTAGGAAGACGGCCAAATCATAACATAACAGGCATACAAGTTTGTATCAGCAGACCTGATAGAAGACGTTACGCGCCATGTTAGCGTAGTACTTGGCTCTGTCATAATCTTCCTGCCAACTGTATAGCAGAGCCAACTGCTCACTGTAGCACGACTACACATACAGATGTCATATACAGGGTGCGCCAAAAACGTGACACTTTACTTTTTCTGTATCTTCGCCAATTATTGACCGATTTTCAAAATTCTTTCACTGGCACACTCTGCAGACAATTTGCAGTATTACATATCCCACCACACTGTAAATGTGTCTCTAAGCTACCTCGTGAAATATGCATACATAACGATAATAACAAACAAACATTTTGGTAAAATTGAGAAAAAAACACTACGACCAACATTGCAGTGAATGGTCTGTATGACACTAGACTGTGTGAGTATAACACAGTCTAGTGTCATACGAATGATTCATTTGTCTGCAGTGTGTGCCAGTGGAAGGATTTTGAAAATCAGTCAATAATTGGCAAACATATGAATGAATGAATGAATGACTGGTTTAATGAGACGCGTCAAATGTGCATCAAACACTGCTGTGAGCAATACAAATTTATAACACTGCAGGAAATACACCGATAAAAACAAAGAAAAGTAAAGTGGCACGTTTTTTATGGAGCACAGAGTATATGATACTATGAATGTCAAAGTCAAGAGGTTATGCGTTTACCCCTCTCTGTCTGCAAGATTACTCAAAAAGCTACCAATGAACCTCTATGAAACTTACGAAACCGTGCACACGGCCAAACTAGAAAGTGATCAAAGGACGGTGGTAATGGTGACCCAAATCCAAGAATTTTCAAAAGCAGACTATGTCGAGAGGTTGACCGGAATGAAGACTGACAAACTGATGGAGGTGTCACAAGGTAGTGAAGCCTGACGTGAACTTGTGGTCTCGTGCGTTGACCCACAACCAACCGACTAGAGAGAGAATGAAAGCTAGAGACTTATATCCTAGCCAACAGCTGACTTATACCAACAAAAACTGCATTAAAACATTCAAAGAAAGACAGATGACGTCAAAGTTCTCACAGCACAAAAGTACAGAATACCTCGAGGATCTGTTTTCTGTCGGCAACGAGCATGGCGCTATCAATGAACTTGAGCAGAGGTTGCTGATCGCGTGATCCTGCTAGCAGACGTTTCACTTTACTCCGCATCAGATACGGCAACAGCGCATCCTGCATGCAGTCAGTTGATGGGCAAATCAACAAAACAACTTAACAAAAACAACTGACACAGAGGAAATTGCACAATGCAAAAAAATACTACATGTCAAAACAACAGAGTCAATAACTTCCGCAAAATAACATACATGTGATAAAATTGCAGCCAGTAAAATGGGACATGTGGTCCAGAACTTCTGTCTATTAAACTGTAACTTAGCCAGATAATCATCCGCTGATATGCACTTCATAGAACCAGTAACAATTTTTTTAGCTGTCTGCCAGTTCAGTCTGCCACAAACATCATGTCGAATAATAGTAAGTAAGTAAGTAAATGATGGTGTGGCTTGATAGTTTAGTGCTTAGCGTATCGGAGGTCAGGGGTTCGACTCCGAGCCACTGCACTATCAACCATGGGCAAGTTGTTCACACACTCCAGCCTGTCGATGTGATGCCCCAGTTTGGGGGTCCTGCCAACTACATAACAAAATCCAAAATCCAAGTCCTTGTTGATTTTCTGCCTGACAGTAAACAAGCAAGCAAAAGCTGTGGTATACTAACGTTGCACAGAGAACTAGAAGAGCTAACCTGACTGGCGGTCTGTTGCCAGACAGTGTCCAGTGGTAGATCAGTGTCATCATCACTAGATCTGCCGGCTGCGGAGTCTGACAGCAGTAAATGACACACGCTCTCCATCTTATCCCATTGACACAGACGATCATAGCACTACCAACAGTACACATAATCACATAGATGGACATGCGCACACCATGTAGGGCAAGCTGCAGTTAACTGCGAGTCATTATTTTGGACCTCACGAGACCCAACCCATACAAACTCTAACCCGACCCAACCCGACCCACATTTTGGAGCTGACGAGTGACCCGTGATCCAACCCAACCTGAACCAAGGCGACTATGGCAGCAAACAATGTGCTAACACTATACAAGTAGGCCTATAAACCTTAGTGACGTGTCCTACGTGAAATACAAGTAGATTACAAATGTGCATCAGAATCAGTCATTTTATGCCGCTTAAGAAGTCCAAAAATGTACGACATGGATGTAAACTATGATAAAAAACAGACAACAAACAAAAAATCACAACACCAGATGACCCAAAATATGACAATGAAACATAATATTAGTATGTAATACTATCAGTTTCTTAATGCTCTCTTTTAATGCATGAAGTTAAATGCTTTTGACTCCTTTTAACAATTTATAACACTGAATGGCCCATTTTGTTCTGATGTGCCATTAAAAAACTACTCACTCACTCACTCAGACAATTCCAAAGTTACTTCAGGTTGATCCGAAAAAAGGCGCCCAAAACTGAACATTTTCTAACGGCCAGAAACACGGCTTTTTAAAGAAGCAAAAACGTTGGAAGAGAACTGAAATGCTAAAACATGACTGCAGGTAGAAATGACGTACCATGAGTCGACTCTGCTGCCAGAGTTCAAGTTCAGCTTCACTGGTTTCACTCTCCACGGAACTACATTCCGACAGACCCTGCAATGGCGACAATTCGTTACCACAATGGCAATACAACAACTGCTATTCTTCACAATTTTTTGTTCAATGTGGCAAATTTTGTCACTAACACTGAAAGTTATCATAAGCTGTAAGCAAGATCTTAAGACAGAAAAATTGCTCTTATCATTGTCAGAACAACAGCAATAAGTATGCCTTTAACAATGTTACTTTACAACAAGAAATACTTTAGATTGTAACTAATCTAGTGTATACTCCGCGCACATTAAACGCGGATACTACTACTACTAGTACTACTACAGTATTGCTACCACTACAACTGCAACTAAAGAACTGAGACATATTTGTACAGAAGTCCAAATTATGTCCCAAATTTCACTGCCATGGCAACGGGGGTTGGTTAAAGAAAAATGTGGTTTGCAGCATTCAACGGCGCATCCCCAAAAACCCATTCATACACGCAAAAAACTTGCAGATATCTCTTACAGAAGCCAAGTTATAGCCCATTTTGTCCCAAATTTCGTTGCTATGGCAACGAGGGTCATTTGGGCGTTAATATAAATGGCACTGTTAAATTGGCCAACCCAGACAGCCCCACCCTAGAACCAATCTGGAAGTGGATCGGATGATCGGTTGCTGAGATATGGCCATTTGAAGTTTTTCCAAGAAGGCTAGGAACGTAGCGTGCGCAGAGTAAAAAATGTGTTGAACCTTCAGAAGATATGGCATTCCAAAGTTCTTCGCATTTGACCTTGTAGTGACCTTGACCTTGGCGCCTCAAAACATTAAAACCTAATCAGTTGATCTCTGGCCTAAATGCAAAATCAACAGAAGTTTGATGAAACTGCCTCTGCTGGCTTATGGGATATCATGCTAACAATCTTTTTGGGATCGCATTGGATAGGATCGGTGCTCATCCAACGATGCTCGTGACATCTGGCGGTCAGCGCTCTTTTCGGGATGCACAAACCAACACACTCAGTAGAACGTAATGACCCCTATTACTTATTCAGCTACCATATCAGTATAAGTAATTAATCGATGCAAATAATGGAAATGACCTGGTTGTACAGTTTAGCAGCAAGCGTGTAGTCAGCGTGGACCTCGGCTGATATTGCTTGCAGCGTAACCTCATGAGTTGTGACATGATTACTTAGCACAGCATTCACCACGTCATATTCACCAACTGACTTGTACAGCCTGTAATGTATGCACCAACGGCTCAATAGTATGCACTGTACACTCATAAATATTCACAGCTAATTACATTAACTTCTTGCAGCATCGTCCTTTTATATCACTAGACTGCCAGTACACTCATTAATATGCACAGCTAATTAGTATCATTCATGAGATGTGACCTGATTACTAAACATGGCATTGACTACATCATATTTCACATCAGCAGCTCATTAGTATGCACAATACACTCTGTACACTGTCTCATTAGTATTTATAGTGAATTAACTATTATGTACACTAGCTCACTACTATATATCAATAGACTGCATACTGCAGTACAGAATTCAAAGAAAAACCAAAAAAAACTGACTCAAGACATTATCCGTAACTAACAATACCAAAAACTGCAAACCTGGTAATAAAAAAGTGTAAATATTTCCCACACACACACACTCACACAGCACTCAGATCTACGACTATATTCTTGTAAGATATACAGATATTTCATTAAATTCTGCTTTACATACCCTGATTTATTCCCGTGGATATCCCACTTGACTAGTCCGAGACAATTTGGCAATACGTAAGCCAGTAATTTCAGTAAGTAACCTGGCGAGCTCGATCCAGTGAGCGACGTTAGTGCTAACGGCAGGTCGATCAAAGCGTGCTCGTTTAGCAGTCCTTGCATCACCTCCATTGTCATCACTCAGCATGATGTGCTCCTCCAGCAATAAAATGCCTGACAAAAACCACCACATTCACCATGGTCACAAGAATGCACATTAAAATGTTATAAATAAATATCTCACGGCTAGTGTATATAAAATCATGTTTTACTTACTTACTTGCCAAGACCGTGTGCTTAGCTTGCAGTTGAAAACCATCTACTTTTGATAACAGCATCATCCGTTACTTACAAGTTCATATGCTAACATCGCAAATATACCCCCCCACCCCCCGGGTAGCTTTAAACGTGTCCTGCACGGCTCAACCACAAACTTTGACAAATGTAACAATACACATAAATTAGTAATGTTCGGCTTCAAATTTTTTACACCCAGAAACTTTTGAAAACCATTCCGAGGCATTCTCGCAACCAAATTTTCTGATGTATCTTTGCTCTTGTAACTAGGAATAATAGAGCTTTTAAAAGAGAGAAACACTGCAGAGACTGAGCGATTGAACTCAGCAGCAATCTAAAAGGTACAAATGTTATAAATCACAACTATATTAAACCATTTGGCTAGCAATCAGTTATGATAAATTACTATGAATAAATCCAAATCACAAGTGAAAAAAGCAGCACAGACCTAGAGACTGGAGCTGACTGGCAGTTGATATGACACTGACGACCGTCGCATCGGCATGCAGACTTTTCACATTCGCCAGCAGAACATCCTTAAATACACACACCCCCAAATGGGTGCGTTTTTGTTACATATCTGACCCAACGCTCGTTTGTTTTTTGTTACTTTGTTGTCCAGAAACAAAAATGTAGCTTTGTCCGCAGACAGAGACAAGCAACGTATTAGAAACAATAGAAATTGTTTGAAACGTAGTAGACAAATGCGCAATTGCCTTCATAATCTTTCATAATCCAGCTTTAGAAAATAAAACAAAAAAGCCACAAATAGAAAGAATAAAGACTGTTTATGTTCATTGACAAATAGAAGTAATACTGTACATAGCAGCAACTACTCACCACGACCAACCAAAGATTAAAACAACACATTAAAAAACCGATAACCTTCTTATGTAATGCCCCATTCAACTTGTAGTTATTATAAAAACTCAATTTTATCTGTAGTTTTGCTGTTTTTCTTAGCCGTCTTGTAATAATTTAGTTACCGTTTCAGTGTGTGACCTTAAACAGGTGAGCAGTGAGCTAATGGAAAAGGCGACTACATACGAGAAGGCAAGCAATGAAAGGCGCGTAGAACTGAGTAGAAGACTGCAGTATGTTTGAGATGGCGTCGTTGATTTTTGCCGTCATTTCAGCCGCATCTTTCTTTGACAGTTCGGAGTCAATTTTGCCGAGCAGTGCATTGACTATGGAGCTCAACAGCAGGCGAGCTATCACGGTGTCATTCTACAAACATCATCCTCCAACCAATGGACCAATTTATTCACTCATCAACTCATCCATCAATGCCAAATCAGACTGAATGAGTCACTAATATCATCAATCAATCGAAAAATGCAATATTTTGTTGGTTCTGTTTGTTCCCAGGTAATGCAGAAGCAGACATCGAGTGAGATGGGCAACTGAACAGTCACATGATGCCCAGATGTGTCCAAAATATTTGTATAAAAAATATTCAGATCTGATAATCCCTCTTCAAGTTACAATTAACAATGTTGGGGATGTTTTTTTTTTCCGCAAACAGTGTATAAATAAGTAAGTAAGCAAGTAAGCAAGTAAGTAAGGAAGTACACAACCAAGCATGTGTGTATCTTGTGACTAAATTTCTCTAACTGAACAAGTGCCTGCAGCAAAACAATCAGAGCTGAGTGGAGATCACCATTTAGCAAATGACAATAATGATAACATATAAGTCAGTAAATAAGTAAGTAAATAAGTACCGATATGGATAATTTGTCTCTAACTGGCAAACGTACTACCTGGGCAAGTGCCTGTAGCGGAGCAACGACGGCTGAGTGTGGAATCTGTATGTCAGGTAGATCTCCAATCCGATAACGTCGATACATCGTCACCTCGTTTTCACGTTTCTGCTTACGTTCTGCCTCCAATCTCTACAATCAACCACACATCACCACGAAGGATATGCTCACAACGAAGCTGATATGAAAACCGACATTTGTTCAACATGCTGCTAAGAAACTAACAAATAGGTAATAGACAAGAAATGTCTGAAAAACGAAAACGAACACAACAAACTGCTCATAAATTCTAATCCCAAACTGCTGAGCTGTAAAATGAGTTATAAAATTATGACTCAATCATACAGATTTAACATTATTTAATTTCACCCTGAAGTTGGTTATGGTGTGTAAGCAAAATGACAGATATGTCACAAAACCAAAAAAAACAATAAATAAACATACAGAAGAATGAAGACAGCAAATTGAAAGTAAGCAAAAACACAATAAACAAATTTAATGCCTTCAGCAATGCAGATTGCAAGAATAGTCTATCACAACAGAAAAGAGAATGAGTCGACAGACGGACCTCTCGCTGTTGATTCAAGCGAGTCTGACGTTGTGCAAAAAACAATCGGCTTTCTTCCTCACGATGACGAACAAATCGCTTCCTCAGTCGCAGAATGTCACTCGATGACTGACTCAGCTCTATGGTCAACGTATACAGCCCATTCGTCAATCACATATCTATGCTAGGGAGCTCCGTGCGAAATTTAATCCACCGGTATCATATACTTTAACTGTGGAGTTTATGTAAAGTACAGCCAAGTCAATAAATTGAACAACAAAATGCCAACAAAACTCACCGAGCTCCTGAACCTAGAAAATGTCAAGTCCATAAACCTAAAAATGCAAACAATCTGCCAACACTGCAATGCAATAAACCTAAAAAATGCCAAAAATGCTAAAAATGCTAAAAAATGTCAAAAGTGCCAAAAAATGCCAGAAATTGCAAAACAATGCAAAAAGTGTTTAAAATGTGGAAAAAATACCAAAAATTCCACAAATTGCCAGAAAATGCCAAAAAATCCCACCAGGCCCATCAACGTTGTCGGTGGCTGCCAGCCTGTCCGTGCCAAAGTCTGGTCCAACCAGTCGCCGCTTCGTGACACGCGATCGTGACGAACTGCGACGACCAATAGTAAACATCAAACTAGACTGAGCAACAGAAGAAGAGTCAATAGATCCACTGACTGATGACGGGTAGTCAGCAAATGTGTCCGTCAACCAGTTGTAATACGCATCTCCACCTGAATATTCACAGTGCACCACCACAACAGTATGAAAAAATAAAAACCCAGAAAATGCCCAAACAACTGCAAACAGCAGTTGTGAATCGTTGTAAGGCAAATGTTGGAATAAATATTCACCAACGTGACACAATTTACTACAATATGAAAGTATTTGTACTAAAAAACTGACAGACTGTTTAATCT
>Ga0209671_1002023_pt1 | contig 18013 bp, 12 predicted proteins | sample WorMetHERISLAND2_2_FD_187401 | JGI IMG/M metagenome (GOLD analysis project Ga0209671, IMG submission 187401) | Marine gutless worms symbiont microbial communities from Max Planck institute for Marine Microbiology, Germany - Olavius geniculatus... | ecosystem: Host-associated > Annelida >...
TGCCCACTTTCTTCGGATCAGTATCATGTCAATCATGTTTCTTGTTTTTCCGTCATTAGATCGCCATCTACACTACATTGTACACTTCCCTGGTCTTATATTCTCCATAGTATTTCTCTATGTCCTCGCACTGTCTCTCCAGCCATTTCGCTTTGTCTGCTCTGGCAGCTTTTCGTACCTCATTACACTTCTGTCGATATTCCCTGTCTGCCAGCTGCTACTCCACTTTAACCGGTCGGTGGGGTCAGTGGTGTTGGTTGAGACATCAGTCGCTGTTTAATGTCCATTTGGTCGTCTGTCAGTCACATCATGGTACTGATTCAAGCTCAGATGAGATAGATATTAGATACTTTGGGTTTTCACCATATGGTAGCAAAGAGTCTCTAGAGTTTTTTTTGTGTTTCTGTGCTTTTGGGTGAAGGTACTTGACTTGAATAAGGGCATTGAAGAGGGCTGTCCTCTAATTATACAGCTTTAACTTGATTAGTTTAGATTGGCTGCCGATAGACACTGATTTGCTGCTGACGAGCTTTGCAGTTGTACCAGCATTGATGTCATCGAACAAATGAGAACCCTTAAAGTAGGAACCATAGAGTTTTCCATAAATTCAAAAGGGGTCACCCCGAACGAGGGCACTAAATGAGAGTGGGTGGGCAAAATTTGCAATTTTTTGGCCAATAAGTCGCTGTATGTCAGTAACGGTGCCAGATGGCCTAGGTTACTATTAATCACTAATAGGAAGTTGTACACTGGCTCTTGATTGGCGTCGAATTCAATGACCTTGAATGACCTTGAACGCCAAAATAGAAGGTTTTATGGATTTTTTGGCAATTTCGGGCTGCGACACAAGTCTATATCATTCACAATGTGGTGCCACTGAACTATCGTTGTGCGATCCAGATAGAGAATTTGGTATTTGTATATTAACTTAGCGTGAATGCCCCAATTTTCAGCTAAACTACTGAACCAGAACTGCTATAGGCTTTTGTACATCTTGTGAGTATTAGCTCAAATTTCTTGTTTTAATTTTTTGTCAAAAATCCCGACTTGGTGGGTTTTGGGATTTCTAAGAGTTTTCATTTAGTTGATTCATGTGAGTTTTCATTTGCTCCTCAGTGCTAAAATATACTAATATTTGCAAATTTGTAAATTTACATATTTAAAAAGAAAGTTAACCATGATAAAATATTTCATTACTAGAGGAACAAGAAACTAAAATTGTACTAAGTTTGGGGTGGGTGTTAGTGGGTTTATGAGTTGGTTTACCCCTAAAAACCCATTGGGTTATTTGGGTATCTGCCCGGGTGTCTCTCAACTGTACTCAGTATTAGCACACAGGAATGGTGCTTGGCTACTGCACATAGGTGCCGTGCAAAGGTGTAACAACCTGCTGCCGGGTTTATGGTTACGTCATCTGCCAGCTGATCATGTCTAGAGACATGTTGGAGTGCACGAGTGCTTTATTTTGAGAATGATGTGGTTGTCAGCTTTTTTCAGCATGATTTTTAACCACCCCAAACGTTGCTGGTGGATGTGGAGTGATATACAGTGTTACCACACAGACTTGAAAGTCATGGTGGAATTTTTTCACTAAATTCAAGGCCTTGAAAGTTTTGGAAATGAGTGTTGGTTCTTGAAAGTCCTTGAATTTGAGTTTCTACGTTTTTGAAAGTCTTGTTAACACCATAAAATGTTTAGATTACAATGCCTCGTCACTTTCACAGTTCTACCTTTGGCCTTGGTCTTGGCATCAGCCTTGAACAGTTGGCCTCAGCCTCGTTCTCAGCCTAAACATGTCCTCGAGAGTATAGCCTCATTAATATGTTGGTAGTATATTTTGATGTGGTTTCAACTTGATTGCATCCAGTTTTACAATTAGCGTCTTGTTGCTTAATGCGTAGTGGATGATATAAACTAATGTCGACATTTAGTCGTTGAAAATTAATGTCGACAGCAATTGTTCCTTAAAACCTTTGCACAGTTCTTGAATTTTATTTCTTGACTATAGTGATACCCTGGATGTAGTATGGGTATGCTTGTAGCCACGTTGTAGCACTTTACGCACATTTTAGCTGTGGAATGGCTGGCGGCTAAACGTGGCACTGTAATTGCTGCATCGAGTTATCAATTCCACTCTGCAGAGTAGTTAAGTGCATGCAGACTGATGATGCAGTAACCCATAGCAAGCGGAAACACCATTGTATTGGTAATGTGACTGATTTATATAGCCTACTAGTACAGTGGCTTTAATGGCTGATGGATTGTCAGTGCATTTAATACAGGGGCATTGTAATGCTAACTGGTAGTGCTGTGTGAAAGCCTGCTTTTCATCCAAAGGCGTGCACAGAGCGACGTAACTGAACTGAACTGACATGGTTTAGTTTTTGACGATCTAACCAATGGGCAAGCAGTACTGCATTACAGTAGGCACCATATAATGGCGTCGTTGGCCTACGTGACTACGCTCACATACGCGTCAGCCAATTGCCCAGTGAGCTCGCCCTGCTTGCCCATTGGTCAGTCACTTCAGCAAGAAGCCCAGCTGTCGGTAGTATAGCCGACCTTACTGGTTGTCAGTGAGCTTCGAGGTCATAAAAGGTTGATGATTTCTATCTCTCTAAAATGGTGTATGTCACTTCCCATTAGTGATAATTAGTAACCTTGGCTCTGTCTCTCACCATTTCCGAGATAGGGCCACTTATAACTTGAAACTTTCCATTGAAAATTGCGGCCAAATCGCTGCAGTTGGAGACATGGTTACCATTGATGCAGTATCAGATGGTACCGTCGCCGACATTTTACAACTTACCGTTTAGCCACAATACATCCATGACAGACAGACGGACGACAAATACCAATAACTTGACCGTTACTTAAGTACCTTACCTTACCTTACACCTTACCTCTGGGGTGGGCAGGCTCTTACACCTGCCCAGCACTGAGGCCGTATCAGTTCTGCCCAGTGCGCGTCTCCAAATGTAACCATAAGGTTACAGGCAACGGCTATAAAGCCATATATGGCTGTGAAGCCGTAAACTAGACGGCTGTAAAGCCGTAGTCAGCTGTGAAACCGAAACCAGCACAAAAGCACTGGTGACGTGTAGCAAATCTGCTCTCACGGGTTTGGTCAGCTCTTAGTTAGCTCCTACCCTCCAGATTTCAGAAATCTTTCGGGTCATCGGTGCAAAGCCCCACCACCAGGACAAGGTGGCTGACCATGGTGGGGTACTTAAGTACATTTGGCTAAAAACTAAACCGTGTCAGTACAGTTCAGTTAGTTACGTCGCTCTGTACGTTCCATAAAGCATGAATATTCACTCGCTGCTTCTATCTTTGCATTTTGCATTTTGGCCGTTGTGTCAGCTGCGACCCTTTCTTGCATCTGTTGCATAGTGTACTTTGTTGCGTTCGTTGTGTTGTACTTACCTGCGTGCTTTTCTTTCTTCACTTGCGCCATCTTGCGGTCAGAAAAGTACGCAAGGGTTTCTTTCAGAGTTTGCATCATGTTGGATGTTGCAGTGACGTTAAACGAGGCCACACTCCCGAGGACATGTTTAGGAAGAGATCAAAGCCAAGCCAATTGTTCTAAGCTGAGGCCAAGACCGAGGCCAAAGTAGAACTGAAAGCGACGGTGACAGCATAAGCTAAAAATTTTACGATGTTAACAAGGCCAAAGCACTACACTTTAACGACAAATGGTTCTTATAAGGTTTCATATAGAACTCAAAGGTTCCATGCGAAACGCAAAGGTTCAATCCCATCCCATTTTCAGGCAAAGGTTCTTCGGAATAACCAGCTTCGATTAGGGTTCCTTATGGAACCTTTTGCTATGTACGCGGAAACTTGATAAAATGCTAAAATAGTATTTTAATCATATAGGATTAATTATTTAAGTATTATTATACTCCAAATTCGTAATATATTACATATTGTAGACTTCAAAGGAACCCGCCGGTCTTTGGTGACCCATTTACTGTCCCTACATTAATTATGCAATGTTCTTCAAAAGGTTTTATTACTGGCTGCGTTAAAAGGTTCCATATAGAACCCCAAAAAGGTCAAGGCGTTGAACCTTTAAGGGTTCTATATCGAACTTTTTGTCGGGAGAGTGTACAACCAAGGCCAGGTCAAGGCCATATGCTTAAAACTGAGGGCGAGGCCAAAGTTTTGATGCCAAGATCGAGGCCAAACTTTTGGCCTCAAGACCACTTTGGCCTCGAGGACTTAACGTTATTGGTTTGATAGAAAATGGAAACCAGTCTTTCACCTGGCGCTACGTGGCGTGGTGTGTATGCTTACGGCACCGCACCGCGTGCGTAGGCAGCGGCATAACCCTTCGTTTTTCCCTTTCGTCACCTCCCTTCCCTTTTCTTTTCTTCCTCACTTCTTCTCCCCTTCCCCTCTTAGAAGTAGACCCTTGAAATTCAGCTAGGGAGTCTGGGGGAGCACTGCGATCTCCTCCAGCGGGGGTCTGGGGCAGAGCCCCAGCCGAAATCGAATTTAGTGCATTATATAGCTTAAAACGTCAGATCTGGTGGCAACAGTTTTAATTATTTTTCCGAGAATATACCGACCAGTTTGGCAAATTCAGTGCAGTTTAAACGTAAGCTTATGTTTTGTCTGGGATTATGCGTGGTACCCCGCCCCCCCCCCTGTCTATGCCGCTGTGCGTAGGCGCTAGCCCTGGAGCAGTACACAAAAATACACGTAGCCTCTATGTGCTATGCATGTATGCGTTACTCTGTGAGTGAGAGGGGTCTCCTCTCAGTTCTCAATCAGCTGTTGCTGCTGTTGCATACCTTGCCTGCAGCGCCTGCAGTAGTTACCTTCCGCCGGTACTATGTAGTGCGTTAGGCCAAACCATGCTACGCCTCTGATGCATAGATGTAAAAATGTTGTGGCAGTAATAAAAAGCAGGCTATTAGGGCGGCGATGATCTCCGTTTCCTTAGAGGTTGTATCGATATGTGCTATATAAATTCGCATTTTACTTACTTCCTTAATTACTTAGCCTTCAGCCAGACATCAGTTTACACTACGGGGTGACCACGGATACGGGGCTAGTGCATCGCGCAGTGTGCTTCTGCACGTCCCAGTTTTTGCTGTACTGCATTGTGCCTACCCTCGCAGCTAGGGATGGCCAGGCTGAGTTGGCTTGGGTGGCTGGTTGTGTGCCGAGATAGTTTACCCATCAGCCTAATCCGGAAAACGGGATCCCGGATTACAGATTTCTTAATCTTGGATCCCGGGATTGAAAATTCAATGCCGTTGCGACGTCACGAAACGACGGTTTAGTTTATGCTATCTGCGCGTGGCATAAGCACGATACCGCGCTGGTTGGAGCGGTACAAGCCCGTACTGCGTACTCGCTTAGCCACTTTAGCAGTGTGGTATCTAGTAGGTACGTGGCCTGTAGGCTGGAACGAATAGTTGCGCTCGTTTGACCTGGCGTTTGACCGTGCGTAGGCCTAGGCGCTTGTAGAGGGCTATGTTGCTGCTGCTATGTTCTGGGCGATGCTAGTAGCTGCGCCGCCCGTCCGCCTGTCTGTCCGTCTACGCCTCTCTTTCTCCCTCTCTGTCTCTCTCTGGCACAGAGGCGTATCCAGCAGGGGGGGGGCGATTGCTCCCCAATTTCAGTTTTGAATGCAAGTTTGCGCAGTAAAACTAATTGCGAGATTTATACCGTATGCTACAGTCAGCAAAGACCCAGACAAAAGCTGGGGTTCACTTGGGCGGAAGCAGAGGTAGCAGCTCTTGACAGACACGGATGGCGTCGGAGTGTGGCCCTGTGTGTCCAGTTGGATGCAGGATGAGTCAAGGTCAAGGTCAAGGCCACACGCTGCATTTTCAGGGCCGCATTACATGCCCTGGACCCTACCGTCTAGCGCTTTCCACACTTCCTGGCTGGGATGGGGACTGCCAGCTTGGGGCTTCCCAATAACTTTCCTGCAGCTCGCTGCCTTCGGCATCCGACTCCCCCCAACTCCCAACTCCAGTTTCTGGCTATGCCCCCCCTCTTTCCGTCTGGCTCTGTCAGTTGCTGCGCTGCCGCTGGCTGCAGTAAGTCCAGTGCGCCAGTCTCTGCAGTCGGCAGTCGCTGGTCTGGTTGGTAATGGACGTAGTAGTCTGTCCATCGGTCGGTCTGTCTGCGTAACTTGCTGCTGCGCGTCTGAACACGTCTATTGTCTACCATGCTATATCTCAACTCTGAGTGAGGAGTCCTGAGTCCGGTGCAGTATTGTGTTGACGCTGTATCGCTAGCCATTAGGTAGACAGCAAAGGGCTTGGGACTGAAGCTGGAAGCAACCTGTATTGAGCGCTGCAGCTAGTGGTTCATGATGCCTGGCGGCGGACTTGAATTCAACTGCGAAAAACCGAAAGATGGAAACATGGAAGATCTAGGTGATATTGCCATTAGTGTCACCAGATAGTTAATGAGACTTCAGTATATCAGACTTGACTCAGTACAGTCAGAGATGGGGTCCTCGAGGATTGTCCTTGACCTCAAGGACAGTGCTGAAGGACAGAAAAATTTGCCTTGGGTGTTGAAGAGCTCTGGCCTTGGTCTTGGTTTCGAAGTATTTTATTATGACTTTTAAACCTACAAATTTGCGAACATTGGTGTATTTTATGCTGTGCAGGCAGCAAACAGAAACTCACACGAATCAACCAACTGAAAACCTGAAGAAATACCAAAATCCACGAAGTTAGGTCTTTTTTTTACAAAAATACAGGTTTAGTCTAAAAAACCAAAATAACCAAAAACCAAAATAACCAGAACCCAAAAAACCCACTGGGTTGGGCTTTTTGAAAAAGTTTTTGTAACCCTGTTGAACTAACGTTCTGTTGCATGGTTGCAGAGCATGTAATGAAGACTCTACAAAGCATTGAGTCAACGGATGAGAAATTGTCAGCTCTGTGCAAGAAATATGCTGAGCTACTGGAAGAACTGCGTACTGCACAGTCCACACTAAAACAGACTCAGAGATCACTGTCTGTGGTGAGTAGTAGTAGTACACTAGTAGTAGTAGTAGTAGGCCTAGTAGTGTATACAATCAGGGGTTTCCATCCCCCCAAATCTAGAATCGAGGTCAGGCTCAAGTCCTTCCCCACTTACTTCCTTATCCTTTTTCCACCCCATTTTTTTCCCACTCCCCTTCCCTATTATTTATCCTTCTTTCTTTACTATCCTTTTTCTCCCCTTTTTTCTTCTCTTCACATTTCATCTTGCTCCATTTCCTTTCTGGGGCCCGACACCTTTAGTACAGCCAGAGGGTCTGTGGGCACAGTGTGTCAGGTACATGGGTAATGGCGTCAAACTGTTACCACAGCATGGCGGCAATGTGTTCTTGCGCTGAGCATTTGGGGGTAGGTTGCTTCCTGGCACTGAGGGGGATGGACGCCCCTGGAGTCGCAGATTACCTTCTCTCATTGTCCGGGGCCAGGTCGAAACACCAGCGCCGTAGTCACGTATGTAGTCACGTACCGTACTTTATAGGTTTTAAAGTATCAACAGCTTAGTCGTAATAAAATGTTTCGTTATTATTGGAACAAGAAGCCAATATTGCATTACATTTGGAGTGGGTTTTGGCTGTTTTTTTCTCAGTTAACGTCAATGAGTGGTGTGTGTCGGTGTCTCTGTCTCTGTCTCAGCCTGTGTGTAACAGATGTGGTCAATTTATGTGTGAGTTTAGGGGTTTCTATTTCCATACCTGGTGGCTGCAGTGAATTGCGCCCAGTGAAAAGTGGGAGGGGGAGTTTTGTTAAGGGTGTACGTCTGTAGGCAAAATTGTTATCACCAAAAAACACTATTCTTAGCTTAAAATGCACCACAAACTGTTTGGTGGCCAGGCTGTGCCCATACCCGCTGGAGGAGCTAACAGTGCCCCCACTGATCCTCCAGCTGGGTGTGTGGCCCCTGGTTAAGGGAGTATGAAACGAAATAAAGAAAGGGGTATAAATGATAGGGAAGGGGAGTGCGGACCAGCAGACCAAAATGATTCTAGATTTGGGGGATAGAAACCCTAGTGTGAGTCTGAGTTAGCTCTCTGGCTGTATGTCTGTGTCTGACTGTCTGTCTTGTGTAGATATCGCGTGAGAAGGACCAGCTACAGAATGACCACAGCAAGGCCGTGCTGGCCAAGAGCAAACTGGAGGGATTGTGTCGTGAGCTCCAGCGACACAATCGCATCGTCAAGGTCTGTCTACTGAGTGATTTCAAATGGGGTCAAACTCCCGAGGACGAGTCCAAAACCAGAACCACGAGGCCGTGGCTGGCACTGGAAAGACGAGGCTATGATCGAGACAAGGGCAGTTGTTGAAGGTCGAGGCCAAATCCCTGAGGATGAGGCTGAGGTCAGAACCATGAGGTTGAGATTGAGGGTGAGGCCAGTTGTTTAAGGCTGAGGCCAAACCCCCAGAGGATGAGGTCAAGCTATGACCATGCCTACAGGGTGTGGCAAAAAAGTAGCCCCTTAAAGTTAGCAGGCTAATTTTTTGCTGCACCCAGTAGATCATAGCTAAGGCTAATTGTTTAAGGCCAAAGCCAAGACCAAAGTATAAGGCTGGTTGACAAGGCCAAAGCATTCCGATCGAGGCCAGGCTGAGACCAAATGCATAAGGCTAAGGCTGAGGCCATGGTTTTGATGTAAAGACCGAGGCCAAAATTTTGACATTGAGGCCACTACCTTACCTTACTTTACCTCTGGGGTGGGCAGGCTGCTACACCTGCCCAGCGCTGAGGCTGTATCAGTTTGGCCCAATGCACGTCCCCGAATGTGAAAGGTTACAGGAAATGGCTATGAAACCGTGGATGGCTGTGAAACCGTAAATAAATGGCTGTGAAGCCGTAGTCAGCTGTGAAGCCAAAACCAGCACAAAAGCACTGGTAACGTGTAGCAGATCTGCTCTCACGGGTTTGGTCAGCTCTTGGTTAGCTCCTACCCTCCAGATTGTAGAAATCTTTTGGGTCATCGGTGCACAAAGCCCCACCACCGCGATAAGGTGGATGACCACGGTGGGCATTGAGGCTACAACATTTTGTAGCTACGTCACGTTAGGTGTTGATTTCAAACTCTGATTTTGATTCAGGATGAAAGTGCAGCTCGGGCAAAGGAAGATGACGAGAGAAGGAAAGAAGTGGCGGCAAAGTTTCAGGTATGTAGAGGCTGTCTTTATTTCATGAGCAGAATACACTGTGTCTGAGAAAAAAACGTCAAACTTTGTCATTTCCATATCTTCACTAAATTAAAAAATTTTTCGCTTTCACAGGCTGTGGACAATTTGTAATAAAGTGGTTATTAAATATCTCAGTAGAATTTAATTATGTGTCTACACCATCTTGTCAAAAAATATCAGTTTTCAAAAATCACTATAATCATGCAGTGTTACCTGCCACACAGTAACGTTAAACGTGCCCCAGCTTGACCCCAGCCAGGCATGCTGGTACTTAATTTATTTACCTCAGAGGGATGAAAGGCTGAGTTGACTTTGGTGTTGGTTATATACCAAGTTGGTTTACTTCCTTGCAGACAGTTGCTCACCTTAGTAGTAACCACTTGATGGCATTCCGACTGGAAGTCAAACTCACGACCATTTGATTGCAGGTCTAACATTCTAATTATTATGCCACCAAGTCATATTAAGCCCAAATTCCATTACTGTGACTTTCACGGGACTTCTGAAACTTTTGAAGGTTTCGGTGAAAGTCGCGGACGTGGATTGTGAAACGGGGATTTTTACTGGGACGTTTTGGGCTTTCAAACCGTCACAACATGTTGAGGTGGCTGAGACATAGTCAGCAAAAAATTTGTTTGTGTCACTCAGAAATGGAATTTAGTTCGTGACCGGACATGGAGAAAGTTTGCAGTCTTTGTAGCGAACTTTCTTGCGGAGTATGTGTAATGGAATTTGGGCTTTAAACAGCATGATTTGTGAACTGTGGACAGACAACAATAAATGACATTCAGCAACAGATGAACGAGCACTATCAGAAGAATACAACTCTACGCGAGGAAAACGTGGAACTGACCAACAAGCTCAAGGGACTCATAGAACAATATGAACTACGCGAACAGGTTGGTAACTGTTCGCTAGTCCGAAGGGGCATTGGTCAAAATTTCATCTGTTTGCAGTTCATCATAGCCAGGAGACACCATAACTAAGGTCCACCTTAGCCAAAAATGTTCATTCCTAACTATTCCTAACCCTAAACTTATTTGTAACTCTTGTGTTGTTTGGACTAGTGCCCTCCATAACTGTTTTTGGTTCGTCATATAAGTATGCTTTGTGTTTCACATTTATTTAGATCTTTATTTGTTTTAAGCAGATTTCAGATGATCGATTAAGTTGTGTGCATGATTTAGTTGCATGTTGAACCATGACACATGGCCAAGTTCATCGTATGCTGCTTTGTACAATATTAGTTAATTTCATGAATAGACAACAGTGATACTTGCTATTGTTATTTTGCATTTGATTTATTGTTGAATTCTTGTTGTCATTGTTGTTGCTATCTTGTTGTTGTTGTTGTCTGCTGTTGTTGTCATAGTCATTGCTGTTGTTGTAGTCATGTGTTGTTGGCATTGTTGTTGTTGTTGTTGTTGTTGTTGTTGTTGTCCTCATCGTCATTCTTGTTGTTGTCATCTGTTGTAGTTGTTGTCCATGGTTTCCATTGTTGTTGTTGTGGATGTGTAGCACAAAGATTTTGAGGCTTAGCTGTCTGAAGCCAAGTTGTTGTAGTTGTAGTCATTGTTGATGTAGTTGTTTGTAGTAGTAGTAGTTGTTGTTGTCATTGTGTGTGCAGCATATAGAGAAGGTTTTACAGCACAAAGACCTTGAGGCCCAGCTGGCTGAAGCCAAGTTATCGCAAGCCGCTGTACAACTGGCCGAAGAAAAAGAGCGAAATCTCCAGGAAAAACAACAGGTACAGAATTGCAGGAGACACAGCTCCCATGTTGCTATTTTTAGTTAGATTCGAGGTAGTCTGTTAATTTCTTTTCTCAGTGTTCCCACACCTTTTAGAATGTTCGGATTACATCTTGTATGGCTGTAATCATACACTGCTCGTAGTGTATGTAGCTGCCATTTGTTCTTGTATTTAAACTTTGACAGGCTGAGAGAAGCTTCTCGAGAAACATTTTTGCACCCCTCATATATGTTAACACCACTATTATAAGCCCCAACTTGATGAATTTCGGGGTTTTTTGTGAGGTTTAAGTTATTAGATGAACACTGTTAGATACTATCCACATTGAGTAAATGTCTAAAAGTTAGCAGACTAATAGGTTTGCTTTCAGAAACTTGCCTTTAATAAAATATTTCTTTGTTATTCGAACAAAACAAATCAACAGTGGATTGATCCAGGGGTGGTTTTTGCAACGTGTTTTGGTGGTTTTTATTTATTGGGTTTTTTGGACAGGTATCTGGCCTAGTGTTTCAAGACTGATTATATTGCATGGTGGTTTATAGTTGTTTATTTATTTGTTTGTTTATTTAGTTGATTCAGGATGCACTGGAGAGCCAGAAGAAAGTGATGCTACTTGCCGAAAACGAAAATCAGTTGAGAGCACAGGTCCCTCACTACTTCTGTCATTTTGCATGATTGTATAGCACAGTGTGTATGGCATAGTTGCATTATTGTGCTTGTTGTGATTTCCGTCATTGATGGGGGACATGGTTTTGGTCTTGAGACTGTTTTGAAACGTACTAATGCCTTATCTTAGCAGCGTTTTGGATGCTGAACATGTTCGTGTTTGTTCATAGATAAGTGTATTAAAAATACTGTAATTTATGCATGTCGACTTAATACTTTTAGTATTTTAATAGTTTTAGCTAATATTTTTAATTTCTGCTGGTGGCACGGCATACGAAAAATTTGAAAGAGTTTTGTTTTGCTGTATTGAAGCAATAAACTAGTAAATTTGTTTTTTATGTTCCGGCATAGACTATTTAATTTGACACGAAACATGTTCTTGTTCGGTCATCCAAAATGCAGCTCTTGGTCTCGTCTTAGACATAGTGCTCAACGTCTCAAATGTCGTTTCAGTCTCGGCTCTAGAAGTTTTGTGCACATCCTGATTATTGATGGCGTAAGTGAGTGAAACATAGATTTATAGATTTTTATAGCACACTTTATTTAAAAACCACGAGAATGCACTGAACACAGTTTTCCGCGGGCCACAGAATTTCGAGCCGAGCTGCTAAATTTGCCCTTTTCCGTGGAATTTTGATATTGCTGTGGAATTTCGCGGAATTTTACAGAAGTTAAGAAATGACCGCTGATTAGTACTGTAGGACGGGCGTGTAGCACGGAGTCCAGTGGGCAGACGTCGTATGACCGGCTTCTAGCCAATCACAGCACGTATTGCTGTCCATCTGTGGGCACGAATGTGAAAGCATGTCTGAATATTATTCGCTGAAACCTCATGGAAATAAGATCCGTATCTCTTCATTATTATTATTATTTTATTCATTATTTTTTTAGATAGTTAATGTAGGAGTAAACCTCTACCCCTACACGTGGTGGAGAATGCGGGCAACGATCCCGCTACCTCTCTTATTTCCACGAGGTTTCAGCGAATAATATTCAGACATGCTTTACATTCGTGCCCACTGACCGACTGGCAGCAAGTGATAAAAGTACGAATGTTCAGACAGCAATACGTGTCGTGATTGGCTGGATGTCAATCATGCGACATCCGCCCACTGGACTCGGCGCTATTCGCTCATCCTACAGTACAATCATTGGCTTTAAACTAACTATATCACGGAGAAAAATCAAACTGAGCTGCCTAAAACTGCATCCCTACTAATAATTACCATTGTATACAGCACAATCGTAAATTAACACAATCCAACTAATTGACAAATTGCACTTTTGAAAAGAAAAAACATCGATAATTTCCTTTGCATGTTGCTAGCATAATTGAGCGCCATGCCAGCATCCAAAAACTGAAGTTTTTTAAATAGAATAAAGCTTAGTTTGCGCAAAAATGGAAGGCCGCGGTAAGCCGCGGAATTTGGACAATTTTGCCGTAGTGAGCCGTGGAATTTTGTGAACTAGCCCGCGGAATTTCAGTTTGGCAAAATTTACCGCAGAAAACTGTGGGTTCTACTAATCACCTTTTCACAGAGTGACCACTTGTCTGGAAAACCTGGAGATGTCGGGGAATTTGAAACATGTGAGGGTAATGTCAGGGATTACGTTAACAGTCAGGGAAATGTCAGGGAAAAATCTTGTCAGGAAAAAGTATCCCAAAACTGTTCATTACTAGTTGAATATTTGCGTTCAACTCCATTTTTTTCTGCTCTCTTCGCTCGCAGACTTGTACTCCCATACTTTTAAATTTGCAGTGCCAGTAGGTTGCTTTTGTTTGCCTTTATTGTTTAAACTGCACTAAATTTGGTCAGTTAATTCTTTGGAAAATAATTAAAATTGTTGCCAATAGACGTCATATCGCTACTGTTGCGAGGGGTGATACTCCATCTATGTTCCCTTAAAATGTCTGGAAAAGTCAGGGAATTTGTTTAGTAATGTTCAGGTATTTACCAGTGATGTAAACAAGACTTTTTTCAAGACCCAAACCAAGATTATTTTTGAGACAGAGACTTCTGTTTCGAGACCAAAGTTGAGACTTTATTTTTATGTCTCAGGTGATTTGAGGTGCTCTCAAAGTGATAAAGGTCTACATAATCTAATTTTAGATTTTTACAATGCTAGTCAGAAGAATTTTAAGGTCAACCAGATGGACTTCAGACTTGTTGAATGTATCTGTGCACGGTGTCAGGTTGCGATGTATCAGGAAAAGTACGATGAATTTCAGCAGACTTTGACCAAAAGCAACGACGCCTTCCAGAATTTCAAGAACGAAATGGACAAGGTAATGCTGTCACTGTGTTTCTGCGTCTGATGTCTGAGATAACAGTATTGTATTACTGCTGTATGCTTTACACCGTGTTTGGAAAAAAAACATCCCAAACATTATCGGTTGTCACTTGAAGAAGAGATATCCAATTATAATAATTTTTAGTACGAATATTTCTGACACAGCTGGCCATCAAACAATCATTCAGCATTACATCTGACACAATGTCTGTTTCTGCACTACCTGGGGAAAGCAGAACCAACGAAATATGAGTTGAAATGAACAGAAATATGTGAAAAAGCATTCCCAACATTATCAATTGTGACCAAAAAAGAGTTGTCAAGATTTTAATAATTTTTGGTACAAACATTTTTGACACTACTTTCTATCAAATGACTATTTTAGTTCCCACATCATCGAATGTCTGTTTCTGCACTACCTGGGAAAACCCGAACAGGCGGAATTGGATAAAAATGCAATATTTTATTGGTTTTGTTTCTCCAGGTAGTGCAGAAGCAGACAGTGGGTGCGGTGAAAAATTGGACAGCCATTTGATTGCCAGTTGTGTTGGAAATACGGGTGGCAAAAAATTATTAAAATCCGATAATTCTTCTTAAAGGTACTATTAAATATGTTCGGCATAGTTTTTTCTTGACACAGTGTATATCTGTGTACAATGATGGTTGACTGATATAATATAGCTTTATATGATTAGTTCCAGAATCACGGTTACACACACAATATGCTAATTCATATAGTGATGACAATATTAATTAATTACTGCTGCTGTTTTAGTATTTTTTGTTGGGTGTCGAAGAAGATAAAGAAGTTGGAGAAGGAGACAGTGATGTATCGACAGCCCTAGTAGTTGTATTAGATGTTGTAGGATGTTGTTTTGTTGTTGTTGTAGTAGTAGGTGTTGTTGTTGTTGATTAGATGTTTAAGAAGATAAAGAAGTTGAAGAAGGAGACAGCCATGTATTGGCAGCAACAAGCCACTACTACTACTACTAGTAGTTGTAGTTGTTGTTGTATAAGTATTAGTTGTTGTTGGCAGATGTCGAAGAAGATAAAGAAGTTGGAGAAAGAGACAGCAATGTATCGACAGCGCTGGGAGGGCAGTAACAAAGCACTGCTGGCCATGGCTGAAGAAGTGAGTGATGTAGTCTATACTTTACACCTCTGTAGGATGTAGTCAGCACTTTACACTGCTGTATCATTAGTGTTTGTTTATACAGCATGTCCCAAAAAATGTGCCATCTTTTTTTAATAACTCTGTGAAACATTGGCCGATTTTAATAGTTTTTGGCATGCCGCATCACAAAGAAACTTGACGTAAATGACTGTAGTTTTTGGCCACCACATCTTAATACTGTTGCTACACTACCTTGTGAAATGCAGAAGGTGTAGTTTGTGGTAATTTTTGGTGTAAAGAATTTCATAGTATAACAGAAATCCAAAGTACGGCAGTGGTAAGTGCATGTGCCATGTTTTGTTGTGTGCAGAAAGCGAACAGTGAAAAGGAAGTAGCGTTACTTACGACGAAAGTTACGAAGCTGGAAAGTCTATGCCGAGCGCTGCAGGAAGAACGCCGAAAACTCACAGGTTAATGGAAGAAAGAATGTGTGCTATATTCTGTTGTACTGATTTCACGTTTTTATGGATTATTTGCCAGCACTCTCAGCATTGGCAGGGAAATGTCAGGGAATCTTATAGCGTATGGAGACAGGTCACCCTGTACAGTGCATAGAAGGGACTCCTGTGCTCATGAGGTATTTCATTAGAAGTTTTATTTCATCGTTGAAGAATCAAAAATGCATTATTTCACATAATTTGGTAATACTGAAATGTTGCGATTTGGATGCCATTACTTCTGGGATTTGGGGTTAGCAGAAAGGCCGGAATCTCGGGATTGCATCACTAACCGGAACCGTTACGCCTCCAATCAAGCTTTATGTTTGTGATTACGTAGAATGGTGCTCATCTGATGTTTTGTGATCCATATGTCAGGTGACTCTCTGTAGCTCTGAAATGGGTTCCCATCAGCAGCGTTGTAGGTTAAAAAAAAGTAGGCGGGGACGGAAGTTGCATTTTTACGCGCAACAGCAGCTACTGCTGTAGCGAGTCTTAGTCATTCCGTCTGATAATGATGATGATGAAAATTTTAATTTTGCCTCTAAATGTCCCTATAATGAGGGTTGTTTGGCCCCAAATTTCGCATTTTTTGACACAATTTTTCCGACAAGCAAGCAGGGTAAGCCCACTGGTCATTGGTTAAAACTTGACACATGTGAGCGTAGTCACATAGGCCACCGACGCCGTTAGACGGTGCCTACTGTAATGCATCACTGCTTGCCCATTGGTCATTTCATGAAAACTAAACCATGTCAGTTCAGTTCAGTTACTTTACTCTGTGCACATTTTTAGAAGCATCCTTGTGTTTGTGGTTGTGTAGAAAGGACTGCGCCCAATGCAAAGTTGTCGTACGACGCACCATCAGTTAGCGACAGTGCTGCATCTAGTGATGTGCTGGATTCAGAGGCTGATACAGCTGCTGCTACTGCTGACGATGATGCTTTGAAGATGCCTACATCCGCTGGTGCTGCTTCGCAGAAGCCTGAGAGTAGCAGCAACGGTATAGAGGGTCCCAAGCTGGAGCAGTTCTCAACACTTGATGCATCCTCGGAGTCTGCGCCGGAGCCTGCTACCGATGATCCTGATGCTTCTGCGAAGCTGTCTACATCCACAGGTGCGGAATCACTGCCGGCCACAGAGCAGCCTGACTGCAATAGTCCACCATCCCCATCCAGTCACAGCAGTGATACGGACCTCGAGCAGCAGGTTTCCCCTACACCTCCCCCTTCGAACGACCCATCGCCGGAGCAGCCGCAGTTTGCAACACTTTCGCCCCAGAATGACACATCCTCGCAGGTGCTTGCTTCCGCTAGCGGTTCGCCCACATGCTGCGACGATGCCGCCGCCGCCGACAACGCCAGTAATACAGCTGCAGAGCAGCACCTGCCATGTGCGGGTGATACAGAAACTGCTGATTTATCACCTCCACCAGACGATGGATGTAGCGGCTGATGACATCTGATGTACCAATGAGGGGCGTCTAGATCCTTTCTTCAGCAGTTGGAGCAATTCCCACCCACATCTTTTCTCACCTTTTCCTCTTTCTTTACCCCTTCTCTTTTCCCATTTTTCCTCTTTACTGATGTTAACACGGCCAGAGGCCCAGAACGCTCATAGCCAACACCAAACATTGTCAAGGCCGCGTTGTCTTGCGAGGCCAAAGCCACAAAATTTTGCCTAAAGGCCAAGGCCAAGAACAACATCACTGCTTCTCTTTTTTCACTTTTTGGGAGTTTTCCCCAGATTTTTACGAGGTTCGGGGAACGTTCTAAGGTTGTCTGGTGGGTCCTGGTGTTCTGCTGCAGACGGCGCTGTCGATTTTTGGACATTCTGAATCTTGAAAAAAGTGTGTCTCGGAGCAAGCTGGAGAGAAACTCGACAACAGTTTGTTTTCTTTTTCAAATGGCTGAGAAAGATTTTCCTCCTCCAATTTTATGATAGAACATTTCCTCAGATGTATCTGTGCTGTAGCCGTCCCTTAATCAGATCAGAAGCGCCTTTTTGTGCACCCGGTTTTGCAAAGCAAAATACCGCTGGCCTACAAGTCAGCAACAGTTTTAATTTGTTCTTGTACATTTTCGTTGTTATGACAGCACGGCCTGACTCACGTCTTTTCCCATGCATTTCGAGTTTTGCGTAGCCTATGAATTGGTAGTCTTGCACAAATGTATGCTGTCATCTGTGTCTATAGTTTATGTGAAGTGTTTACACAGTATGTTAATATTTTCAACATAAGTTTATTGCGTTTACTGTGAACAGAAATTCATATCACACTATGACTTATCTTGTCGGTTTCATCGTGTGTCTTCTAAATAGCCTAACAGTTTAAATACGCGTACAGAGCGACGCATAACTAACTGTACTGACCATTGGGCGAGCAGGGCGATCTCGTTCATCATCATCATCATCATCGACAACCGTGGGCTCAATGCCCGTTGGTGTCTGACGCCATTCTTACTATCGCTGCCCACCGCTGCCTATCTAGGGCAGCGTGGCTTAACTCCTGCAGGGTTGT
>Ga0209671_1002024_pt1 | contig 18012 bp, 8 predicted proteins | sample WorMetHERISLAND2_2_FD_187401 | JGI IMG/M metagenome (GOLD analysis project Ga0209671, IMG submission 187401) | Marine gutless worms symbiont microbial communities from Max Planck institute for Marine Microbiology, Germany - Olavius geniculatus... | ecosystem: Host-associated > Annelida >...
TCTGAAATCCAGCGACCTCAATATGGACGACGCAGTTGACCTGGCTCAGAACCGTCCACTCTGGAGACTGATGTCCACGTTCGGCGCTACGCACTCTTAGTGGTGCTTGCCAGAAAAGAAGAAGAAGAATGCTTTTGGGCACTTGCGTGTTATAATAGATTGCTAGTGGGGAAAATAATACACGTGTGGGCTGTGTTCTGTGAACAGATGACGTCACAATAATGACGTCGACATCAAAAAAATTTCTAAATATGTTCGGAATAAAATTCCCCACAAAATGTATATTTCACATTTTTTAGATTTGAAACATTAACGAAATGATGCTGTTTTGTAACTTATTTATCGAACGACCCTCGTAATATGTGGCATATCTATTGTTTATGTGGACTGATAAAATTTCTGTTTGAGTTTGACAATAGATTATTGAATATTATATGATTGTCAATGACTTTTTGAGTTAATTTGCCAAATGATTGGCAATAAACAGCTAGGTGAAAGTTTGAACACGTCATAGTGATTTATGTGTTCAGTTGATGTCAGAAGCTCAGCATCGTCGAGTCTTTCTACGTCTTGCTCCATACCCTCTCAGCCAGCGACTCAACAACCAGACAACTTATGATCGCACGTAAGCAATTTTAGTCCATTTTGACGACTACTGTTATAATGAAAGATGCAGTTTATATAATTTGCAACCAGAAGCAATCACAAATCTCAAACCTTTGGAAGAATAGTGCTGTTACCTGGCATATAATAAGGACAGCACAGCTGCTGTATGCTAATGGTAAAGATAGTGATCCAGAATACACAAGAATTTAGATCACCACAAAAATCTTGTGACCTCCTTCTTGGCCCATGCCAACTGCCCAACTGTTCACAAAAATTTGATCTCAGCCTGCTGTCTCAATAGCATAAACTGCATTGTCATTATGCTTTATTACAACTGTTGCATCATTGTGTATTATATACACCGTGTCCGCAATGATTCGCTTTACTAAAAGGATCTGAAACTTGTCTTCAAAATTTACTTCCTGCTAAATATAGCTAATTTAACCATAACGTCATCGAAAATGCCATTTTTGCGGACAGATAACGTCTAAATGAGATTCTGCAGTATGAAAACAGGAAAACTGATGAAAGAAAATTGCAGTAAAAAACTTCAAGAGATTGTTGGCATAGAAATAAATTATTTTTATCAAACTTTAGATTACCTACTCTTGCTTTTCGCCGTGTTAATGCGTGGCTGTCGTGTGCAGTCCAGAAACGTCGTTGTGCAGCAGTCGTTATTAGCAGGCAGCGTCATTTCTGCAGCCTGCGTTAGCGTCGTGGTAGTGCATGTTTGTAATAAAGTTGTTGACTCAGAAGTTGGTTGATAGCAAGTTTTGTCGCTGTTGCTGACAGATAAAGCAGCTACAGGCTAAAAAGCCTATTTTTCTGCATTTCTGTTTATTTTGGTGTGGAGTAAAGTAAGAATACGAAGATTGTTTTATTCTACACGGTAAAGTGGCATCAGTATTTTGGCAAAGTGGACTTTCAGTATACTGTCAGTTGCACGTTGCTTTTTAATGTTGTCTACAAAAAAATTATGAACATATTTTTAATTTTGTTAGAGTTATTAACCAAAACAGTGTTAGCTTTTTTCACCTTGGATACAATAAAAACGGCTTTTTTGATGACATCATAATTATGTCAGCTCTATGTATTGACATGGCAATGTAAAGAGAAAATATTTTAACAGTTTAATAAAGTGAATACTGAGGACGACTCGTGCCAAAAATTATGAAAATAGATTAAGGTTTGACAAAGATATGTTGAAAAAACCGTAGGCTCTTTTTTTTCCGGACACGGTGTATAAGGTAAATTTTGCTGCAGTTTTGAGTTATATCAGTATTTGGACCGATGCACACATAAGTGCATATTTATGAATGTTTATTTATGCAGATAGTTGTTGCATGTTTGCAGTCTGAAACAGTTGGTCTGGCAAGTGTGCTGGCTACTGCCTTGTCCTCAACAGAGTGCTATCATTAGCATGTATGATTTTTTTTCATTGATTTTGCAATGTATGCTGATTAATTTAAAGAACCAAATGCATTATTGGCAGAATTTATGATGAAAGGTGACAGCAGTAAATAAAAAGGTGGTAACAAGTGTGACTATCTGCAGCAGTTTCTGTGTTATTACAGTAATTGGCTTTTTTTAAGAATGAGGTTTTATTACTTTTTACAGCATATAATTTTTTACTATAAGTTGCTCACACAAAGTACATTTGGTTCATTGTCTGTGGCTGTAATTTTCAACATGGGTTCCGCATACTTAGCAAAATTAGCAATGATTCAGTGCATATAGAAAAGTACTGTTGATTTATTTCTTCATTGCTTTGAACTTGGCTTAATCTGGAGTAACTCCAGAAAAGTAGCTCCATGAAACAACCCAAAAAACTCAGTAGTTTTGGTTCTTGTTAAGATATGTACATTGGGTTTTCAATCATAGTGTACTTTAATGATTTGTTGATGTAATAATACAGACCTTCTTACTGGCATGTATTGTATTAGGGTCAATGAACAAATAGTTCTGATAGATGCAATGAGATATCTGCTCAGTCACACTTGCTCGACGGCTGAGAAGACAGCTATTAATGATGCTGTGGATTACTTCACGAGTTGGACTCACAAGACGTGTAACAAGTCGGTGCCTTGTGTTGTTGCTGTCAGTGACACCTGCTCAGCTGATGACGAGATGATTCTAAATGTTGTTAAGAACATTGCAGTGATTGGTGATACCTCATCTGCTGACCAGAACGCTGGTGCTAGAGACTCTGTGAATGATGATGGCTGCAGAGACAAAGGTGTGGATGAGAAGGCTGCTGCCAAGGTTGCAGCCTTTGATGTCACTCGGTCCATGGATGAAACCAGCACGAGATCAGAACGCAGGTGGAAACTGCTAATAAAGGTTCACATTCGCAACAAGAACGTTCCACACAGGTTCGCAGTCACCTGGATTGATTACTGGACAGTTTGCCATATTTATAGCCTGCTCATTATTAGGCATGTGCAGTTTTCAAAATATGACTTCAGTTTCGTTGTCGGTTTGGTTTTAAAAAAACCATGTTCTTCAGTTCAGTTTTATTTAAAACTGCTGTTTTCGATTCTGTTTTCGGTTTTTACCATTATTCAGCAGCACATTGACACACAGTCAGCGTGATGCGGGCAATATCACCTTTTGTGATTTTTGCTGTTTTCGATGTGCAAGTTCTTTAATATTGCAGTTAACAAGTGTCTAAACTGACGTTTTGTGCATTTTCCAGGTACTAGTGAGTTTTTTTTCTGCGCTAGACTTGGTCCAGTAAACGTGGCACATAGGCATTTAAAATATTTGCATAGCAGTACTGCATCTCACACGTGCATGCATGCGTCTGTGAGCAGATTCGCATTCGAAGAGCTGAATGTAATGAAATCACTGAAGGACAACTTGTTGGGACGCATGATTGTTGAACATCCAACCATACATATCTGTACATCGGAGCATCATCCAGGAGTGTTTTTCTAGAGTTTTAACAACTGTCAACTGACGTAGAAACTTGTCATGGATGAGATGATTTACTGAATCTCTGATTAATCGTTTGGTCTGTGGAATAATTAAACTCAGGATTTTGCTGAAGAGACAATTCAAAGACAATTAATGTTCGCTTAATTAATAATAATTAATAATAAGAGACAACGTTCGCTTGACAGTCACTGACTGCGTCCTAGTTTGCTAATATGATACAGGGTGGCCACTCTCCAGTCATGATCAAATTCCTTGACTTTTCCAGACATTTCAAGGGAACATAGATGGAGCATCGCCGCTCGCAACAGTAGCGATATGACGTTTTAATTATTTTCCAGATAATTAACTGACCAAATTTAGTGCAGTTTAAACAATAAAGGCAAACAAAAATGGCTTACTGGCACCACAAATTTAAAAGTATGGGAGTACAAGTCTGCGAACGAAGCGAGCAGAAAAATACAGAGTTGAACGCAAATATTCAACTAGTAATGAACAGTTTTGGGATTTTTCCCTGACATGTTTCAAATTCTCTGACATTCAGGTTTTCCAGACAAGTGGTCACCTTGATCATATCAGACACATGGTGAATGTATAATGCTTTTCGCACACAGCAATGGCTCAAGGCGATTGGCCTGGTCCAAAGGGAGCCACTCAGTGCTGTTTGCTTCTCAATACTGAACACCAGCCTATCCCAACTAGGACACTACATAAGTACTGTATATTTTATATTCAGAAACCCACATACTGTAGATAAATGAAAGAAAAATGTTTTAGAGGCAAAACTGTCGTTTACGCATCCCAATCCCAACGCTGTAGTACTTAGCCATAGCATGACTGCATAAATTGTAAGTAATTGTGTTTCAGTTCTTTTTAGTTTATGTGCTAGATTAAACTGACAGTTTGTTTGTCAGTTTTTGAGTGCATATTCTCCATTGTATTGTATTGTATTGTAAACAGGAATTAATTTGTATAAGTTGTAATCAACGTCTGCAGACGTTTACAAACTCAGAAGATAAGGTGTGAGTGGGTTATGGAACCTTAGCCAAAAATGCCATGGTCCTGACGGTTGCATATGCTACCAATGTGTCCTGGTCAGCATCAGCAATATTCTTGTGGCTATTAGAATAGTACCATTATATCATGGCATTTTATATGGACTGCATTCATTTGTTCCGCTGCCAAAACTTTTTAACTGCCAGTATCCATAAGAGATGGCTAGTAATTTCTTACTGCTGTCATCACTAGCTAGTACTGGCAGCTAAAATTTGAAATTTTTCGCTATTTAATACTTTCTATGCTTTCCTGTTGCACACTGGATAATAAACATGCAGAATATTGAGCCTAATAACTGGCAACAATTTTCTGACAAGCAAACATGAGAAATTAAACACTGTTTATGTCAGTTCTAATAGCTACAGATTACAAAAAACCAACGCAACATGCTAAACTGGTGGTGGTCAAATATAAATAACAGTGGCATCAATATCACACAAAAAAAATTTGCTTTTGTCACAACAAAAACTTTGCAAAATGATGTCTGTGCAATCTCAGGTTTACGTCCGAACGACGTTCCATTCACAGTTTAGGTGAGTAAAGATATCGCCGGCAAAGTGAACTACGAAACTGTTTGAATATACCCATATTCTGCACATTCCATTTTTACTATTTACATGCTGTGAATGCATTCTGTGTCTACAATTTGTCACAATAGGTAAAACACGTACTTCAGCTAATGAGGAATGCATAAAAACCGGGGTTAAAATACCCGGGAAAATGACCAGAAATCCAGCATGTTCTATTGGGTAAACCCACTCGAAAACTCAACTGAAACTTAATCCAGTTTTAGTTTCTCGATCCATTATCAGTGAAGTGTTTTACTGAAGTTATTAAAAGGACCTATGAATCTACACACTTGTTCACTACTTGATACTTCTAGCAGCACTTATTCTAATAACCTAGCAAGACACAGTGTAGTGCCAATTTCTTATGATCAGAACCCAGGTTTAACTCCCCAAAAATCTAAAACCGACCAGTGAGCTTTGAAAATGGGTTCTTCAACCCTGCAAAAACAACTGATTCTTCTCGGACACAAAAGTGCAAGTGACAACGACAGCATATTGATGAAATAAGATACAAAACAGAAATAAGCCTTGTATCTAGCATAAGTTTTAACATTGATTTCGTTATTAAATACACTGTGTCCCAAAAAAGCATCCCAGACATTTGACTGTAACTTGAAAACCAATTAGCATATTTTGGTAATTTGTGGTACAAATACTCCTGACACAACCTGCCATCAAATTATCGTTCAGTTTTACACCTCACCCAATGTATGCTTCTGCACTACCTAGGGAAAGCAGATCAAGCAAAATATGCGTTGTAGAAAACCTGAAAAAACGTCCTCAACATTATCGATCATATCTTGAATAAAAATTAGCAGATTTTAATAATATTTGGCAGAAATATTTCTGACACAAATGGCTATTAAATAAGTGTTTTAGTTTTCACCTCACCCAACGTCTGTTTTGCACTACCTGGGGAAAGCAGACCAAGCATAATACATGTTGAAATGAATGAAAAAAATCAATAAATTTCATCTATCCTATATCTGTGGGCCCCAACAGCCAGTCTGTTACAAGGTTTGACTGTTATTCAGCAGTGTGTCTACCAGATGAAATTCAGAAATGTTTGTGAAGTCGAGAAGCAACTGGTACAGCCTGGATTGGTCTGGAGCAGAACATTATCGATACTGCTGTCAATGAATGAAGAAAGCGTCTCCTTGCCTGTGTTCGCATAGTGGGCCAACACTACAAGCAATTTTACTGCAGGCAGTTGAAAAATGGACGACTGGATGAATTGTCAACTACAGTGTCAGAAACGTGAACAAAATGTGTTTTTGCACGTTATGTTAAGTAAGCAATCATATCACATTGGGTGTTATTTCGCTGGTTGTGTTTTCCCCAGGTAGTGCAGAAACAAAAGGCGGGTGAGGTGGGAAACTGAATGGTCATTTGAAAACGGCAAGATGTTTCAGGAATATTCGTACCAAAAAGTATCAAAATCTGGTAATTGGTTGTCAAGTTACAGTCGAAAATGTCGGGGATGCTTTTTTGGGACACAGTGTAGTGCCAATTTCTCATGATCAGAAAATGCTTTTGTAAAAGCTGCATCATCAAGTACAGTGTTAAATTATGAACATGCAAATTAATTCATTAATGTTTTTCAGCAACAAACGTTTTGAGTCGAAAACATACAACAAACATGACAAAAAATGGTTCACTCACACATAACAGTCAAGTTCACGTACGTGGGCTTAGTTCACGAGGAGCCTAATATCATACAAGAAATTTGAACTAGAAGCCCGTAGCAGTTCCTGTTTACAAACTGTCAGTCTGTCTCCAGCCATTCTGTTGCAGTTCATTTTTAGAGCGTGCGCTGCAGCAGAAGATTGCAAAAATCAAGAAAAGCACATTATTTTGGAAGTTTGGGGTCTTTAAAAGTCATCGATATTGACTGAAAAGCTCGTCACTAGTGCTTGTTGTGATAGGCAGCATGCTTATGCCTATCTGCAACCATTTTCACAAAAGACTGGCCAACAACAGTAAAATAACGACTTCTACGGGGGTAATTCGCTGTTGAAACGTGTCTCGCAGCCCGAAATCACCAAAAAACCCATAAAAACCCCTATTTTGGCATTCAAGGTCATCCAAGGACATTGAATTCGGTGGCAATTGAGAGCCAGTATACGACTTCCTATTAGTTATTAATAGTAAACTAGGCCTTATCTCGTGCCGTTATTGAGATACAGCGACTTATTGGCCATGGAAAAGCTTTACGGTTCCTGAAACTAAAGTCTTCTAGGCAGCCGATGGTAAAGATTTGGTGATCCTACCTTGCACCGTTTTTGGCTAATCCACCCGTGCAACGGATGGACGGACAGACAGAATTGTGATGGCTAAGACGCACTAAAGCAGTCTAGCTGCTTTCACGCAGAAAAATGAAGCAGTTTCTGCTCGGAACTTAGTCGAATACTTCAAACACCACAAAAATCTTTTCCAGTTTGCGCAGTCAGCATCAATGCAGAACTAAGTTGAAAGCCAGCATCCACAAGCAGAGAATACAACTTCAGTTGTACTGGCCACAAGCTGCAAACCCAAATACAAGCATACGTAATTAGACGGAATTGCTAACAAGAAATTTGAGCAATGCTCACAAAACACACGAAAGCCTATAGCAGTTCCTGTTCACAAACTGTCAGCCTATCTCCAGCCATTTTGTTGCAGTTCATTCTTGGAGTGTACGCTGCAGCCGAAGATCGCAAAATCAGAAAACCCTTATTTTGTAAGTTCAGGGTCTTTCAAAGTCATCGATGTTGCAGATACGACGAAAATACTCATCACTAGTGCTTGTTGTGATGGCAGCATGCCCATGCCTATCTGCGACCGTTTTGATGAAACACTAGCCAATAACGGTAAAATAATGACTTTTACGGGGGTACTGCTCTTTGACGCTCTCGTGTGCAGGTTCCCTTGAACCTAGAAAATCAAGACTTGGACCATCGAAATCTATGTTCAATGCTGAAAATTTCATATGCAGCTTCTCCATGTTTATCTCGATTTTGGCGCAATTCACTCTTGAAATGTGTCTCGCAGCTCGAAATTGCCAAAGTATCTATAAAAACCCCTATTTTGGCGTTCAAGGTCATTGAATTTGGTAGCAACCGAGAGCCAGTGTACGACTTCCTATTAGTGATTAATAGTAACCTAGGCCCTATCTCACACCGTTATTGAGATACAGCGACTTGTTAGCTAAAAATCGCCAATTTTTCCTACCTCCCTCTCATATAGCACCCTCATTCAGGTAACCCCCTTCGAATCTATAAAAAAGCTTTACAGTTCCTGAAATTAGAGTCTTCCAGGCAGCTGACGGTGAAGATTTGGTGATCCCAGCTTGCACCGTTTTTGACTGATCCACCCATGTGATGCACGGACAGAATTGCAAAGGCTAAGATGCACTAAAGCAGTAGCTGCTTTCGCATATAAAAACGAGCAATGCCAGCTATTGAAACAGTATTTTCTGCAGTTTGGTCAGTCCATCTGTCACACCTGTACATCATGCGAAAGTTGTTGGATTGACTGAAATGCCATTTAGCAGGTAGTCCTGCAGCACCCAAATAACATTATTGGACAGGACACCAGGTCCCGTTCTGGAAAAGGTAAAGTTAAGCAGCCAAGTCCAGATTTGCATTGTAAGTGCAACAATACTGGTGCTGGTTATCAAGCAAAGCTGAAGTGTGCCAAATGATTTTGATCCTTTTTATTACTGAGGATCACTGCAATGCAATCTTTTGAGCAAGTAACATAAGGGTTTAAACCCAGGTAAGCTAGAACACAAGCAGAGTTGTCTGGATGACAAAGAAGTGCCTTTAACCAACTATCAGTATGTAAACACAGTACTAAAAGTCGCAGAACTTGCCATTTCTTTCTCGGTGGTGGCCAAAACTCTGTACTCATTATACTAAGCGCCAGTTCAATGTCCTGCAGCAACAACACTAAGCCAAACTAGAGGTGGGCGATTCGGCTGATAACATATCCGATTCGATTCGAAAGAATTTCAATTTGATTCGATTCACTGGCTGTGGCGTCGTAGCAAGAGGGCAAGTGATGGTGATGGGGGGCAGTTGTGAACACTAAATTTTTGACTGTCGAATAATTGTCAACGATTTTCTCGTCGGAAAATGTTTGCCAAAAAATGTCAAATTTACGACTGAAAACCTTCATTTTGGGGACATTTTGGAGAAAAAGTTAAAATGTTGAGCACCCATAATTTTTTCTGTTAACAACCTGCAACTTTCTGTCGGAATTCTGTCGAAACTTTGCAGTGTCTGTGGAAAAATTGCAACTTCTGGCCCTGCCTATTTTTGGACCCATGATGCCACTGTTCAGTGGTGATTCTAATTTTGGCCTATATTATCGTATTATCACACTACCACACCATCATCGGTAAATCAACCCAGAAGAATTGACTGCAACTCGTAAGTAAAAAAAATCAGGTCGAGGAAGAGAGGGTTAAATTAACGTCACTGGTTGTGTCTTTGGAAGCTCGTGACAAAGTGATAGTGGAGTGAAATTAAACGAAAGTTGTGTGCAATGCTAACGCCACATGCAGTTAGCACTATCAGCATGCAGAAACACGAGTTTGCCAACAGAACTTGGCTTTAATTTTTTTTGGAAATTGGTAAGTCGAATAGAATTTTGCTCGAGTTCGATTCGCTCTGCCGAATCAATTATTCCCAGCTCTAAGCCAAACCAATACTATAAACTAAAAAAGATGGAAATGATCTGCAAAGAACAGATGGACAACTGCGTGAGGAAAACATAATAGTGTTGTAACAATACCAATGCACATACACCGTGGGCCATAAAAAAACGGCACTTCACTTTTGTCCATATCTTCACGAATTGTTGACCGATTTTCAAAATTCTTTCACCGTCACACTCTGCGGACAATTTGCATTAATGTGAATATTATATATTCCACCACACAGTAAATGTGTCTCTACACTGCCTTGTGAAATATAAATGTAAGAATGAAGTAACAATAATAACAAACATTTACGTAAATGAAAAAACACGTCAGACCAACATTGCAGTGAATGATCCATGACAATAGACTGTTAGACCCACACAGTCCAGTGTCATACAGACCTTTCACTGCAATGTTCGTCTGAAGTGTTTTTTCTTTGTTCACCAAAATGTTTCTTCGTTATTATCATTTTACATTCATATTTCGTTTATATTTCACAAGGTAGTGTAGACATGCATTTACAGTGTGGTGGGATATACAGGGTGGTCCAAAAAAATGGCACAAAGTATATGGCACCGTAATTTTTCAACCGTAAGTCACAGAGTCATGCGGTTTTCAGCAGAATGTTCAGAAAGAAATTTTTTACATGACTAAAGTCATTGTTTGAATACAGCATTTAAATATTCTTTGTTTTTGTCCCTGGCAAGTAAACTATTTAAAAACAGTATTACCTTCGACACCATGGTCTATAAAAACATGCCACTATTATTTTTTCAATAGCTCGATGAAACATTGGCTGATTTTAATAATTTTTGGCTAGCGACGTAGGAAGAAACTTGACGCAAATGTCTGTAGTTCTGGCCATCTCACCCTTATGTTGTCGCTACACTACCTTGCGAAATGCAGAAGTTGCAGTTTGGCCATTGACAACAATGAATTCATACCGGGTAGCACACACGTCGGCTCAGAAATTATTAACTGAATAGCAACAAACATGATTGGCAATAAATATCTCTCAAAAAGTCACATGTGTCAGATTACATCATTTTCATTACAGCATGTGCTCAAAATATCCTCTTCCAGCACAAACACAGGCACATTTGCTAGCAGCATGTTCAATAACTGCACGACTCACAGTGGCCTACTTACTGTCGATGCGTCATTTCAGTTTTTTGACTTAACAATTTTAAAATGAAGACAAAGTAAGATATTTTCAATGTTTTTGTGGTCTCAGTAATTTTCTGAGCTGACGAATGCACTACCCAGTGTGAATTCATTGTTGTCAGTGGCCAAATTACGACTTCTGCATTTCACAAGGTAGTGTAATGACAGCATTAAGGTGAGGTGACCAAAACTACAGACATGTGCATCAATTTTCTTCTTAATGCTGTATGCCAAAAATTATTAAAATTGGCCAATGTTTCACGGAGCTATTCAAAAAAATAAAAGTGGCACATTTTTATAGACCATGGTGTCGAAGGTAATACTGTTTTTAAATAGTTTACTTGCCAGGGGCAAAAACAAAGAATATTTAAATGCTGTATTCAAACAATGACTTTATGGTCATGTAAAAAATTATGGTGCCATAAACTTTGTGCCGTTTTTTTGGACCACCCTGTATAATAATCACACTACTGCAAATTTTCCACAGTGTGCTAGTAAAAGAATTTCGAAAATTGGTCAATAATTGGCAAAGATATGGACAAAAGAAAAGTGCCAGGTTTTCTGGGCCCACTCTGTCTATTACTGTACCATGTCTTTGTGACATGATATTAATCATTAATAGTGGCGATGAATGACATACGAGAAATGTTGGTCTTTACTTCCTACACAGATGTCCCTGAAGCGGATGCTTTTGCCTGGGCCCTCTGATGCTGGTGCTCCTGCAATATAAAATATTATTAGACCTCAACGGTCAATGTATCAATATACATATCCGATGTCCAGTAGTCAACCTTGTCTCTATCACACAACTGACATGATGCAGTGCAATGGGTATAATTAAAAACAAACAAATACCACAAAGTAATAATGCACAAATAACACGGAATAACCCGTTACATTATCCACTAGTCAAAAGTTGTGTTCGCGGACATATTTCAAATGTGTACTCTAGCAGTGTATATGGAAAAAAACTAGAGAGAACATGTGACATCATGTATTTGAATGTGTGCATGAAAACCTCTTCCAAACTGGGACATGATCAACTGATGTACTGTATTTAAATGTGGTTTATTCAGCACATAACAAAAATAGGGGGTGAGAGTGGGGTAGGTGTCCTGGCAAGAGGACAGTCACCACAGAGTGCCGTGAGTTCCCCCAGCAAGATCTGGGGCATAAAAAGTGCTGGTAATGCACACATCAGATCCAAACGTGGTTCAGTTATTCTGTAAACAATGTAAACTGAAGTTGTGTAATGATAGAGTCTGGTCTGTAACATACGAGGTACTTGTCAAAGTGAGCCTGGGTCTTGCAGTGAGTGATGCGTGCCATTGTCTCGTTGTTGTAGAACTTATGACACAGCTTGCAGAAATATCCCGTCACTGAGATCACATGCTCAACGCCTACACAGCAGTAGTACGCTGCGGTCAGGAAAAAACATCCACTTGCAGTTTCTTCTATTCTTCTCTGGAAAGTGTTTAGATTTATAGAAAATTTTCAGTCAGTGTTATTAAATCTTCACCGACAATGGTGACATAATTGTGACAACATGGCAGTGGAGTGGAAACACAGTGTGTGAGTCAACTTTGGTTACTGCATCATCACTGGTCATTAAACCATGGGAAGAAGAAACTACACAGTTTACACAAACAGTGGTCCAGTGGCCACAGTATCAGACACATAACTTTCACGTTCCAGTTTAAATCTACAAAAAAATGCCCGACATTGCAGAAGTTCTGCCAAAAAACTGAGTACTGTAGCTTCTTAAAAATGAGTACATGAAGGGCCTTTATCGATGTGAGTAGCAACTGAAATGACAAATATAAACTAAGTGTAAAATTACAGCTGTTTAGCAAGTACATAAGTAACTGCTAATGTGCAAGGTCGAAACAAGAGCTTTTTGGATGGCCGAACAACCATAAACAAGTTCAGTATACCATAAATAAATATATTATAAACATGCTAATAATAATAGTAATACTTTTAATAGTTTTAACACTTGCAGCCAATAGTTTTAATTTCTGCTGATGGCACGGCAGACGAAAAAATTCAAAAGAGTTTTGTTATGTTGTATTGAGGCAATATAATAGAAAATCTGTATTTCGTACTTCGGCGTAGAGTATCTAATTAGCATATTTTTAATATACTTATCTATGAATAAACACAACATGTTAAGTATCCAAAACGCAGCTAAGGAAAAGAGACAAAAGGTGAAAATATCTGATGATCATAATACTTAGCTGCCATCAGATACAGCACGAATGACACCAGTGACAGAATGATCACTGTCACCAAAAATGATGTGAACCCAAAATGAGTTACTGAACAAAATCACTAAGAAATCAGACTACCGACCAATTGCAATGTCGGGATTATAGACAGGATCATCCAGCAGATCATCTACACCCATGGCAGCTGGCTCCTGTCACAATAATCAAATCAAACACACTTAAGTTATGTAGTACAACAAGTTAAAGGTAAACAAAAGGCTCCAACAGTCAGACACCCACTACAGAGAACACCATCAAAACTCATCTGTCTGAGAAATCAATCTCAAAGCATACTTACATAAATGACAACTTGTAAGAAACAAAGAAAACATGTAAAACAGTCAACATAACTGATCTACGAGCTGTCTTTATCATTGCAACTTATTACATAGCACTAAATGAAAAATATCTGCATTCTGTGAACAGTAATAATTGTGATAGCATCAACTTCATTTTAATATCAACAAATAATATTATAACAGTATTCTGAAACTAAAAATTCTTCAATGCGTTGACACTTGGCCATGAGTCAGGAAAACACCTGGTGACAACTCTCATTTTGTCACTGCTAGACGTTCGCTATCGGACACTTTTGGCATGCCAGTTCAGCCAATTTAACTGTGAGTGTACACTATTAACAAAAGATCATAATCAGTGATCACCAGACCACAATCAACCACTTTGGTAATAATTCTGATACATGGAATGTTAGACTGTGACAGTGACTGACTGAACACACCACAATGACATCCGATGGCAACGAAGTCGTCTCCGACTGTGGCTGATGCTCATCAACGTTGCTTCTCTTCTGTGTCACTGGAGGCGACTTCTGCACAGCTTCTGCTTCCTACAAAAACCATTCACTGTCTCAACGAGAGTCAGCAATCTTTATTTTCTGCCATCTTTCCTCGGCCAAAACAAGGCTACATTCTACCATTGTCTGTCCAATGCTGAGATCACGCAGAAAGCTGTAAATGGGAAATAATTTTTGCTCAAAAAGCGAAATGTGGCCTATGACACATTAACAGTGCTTCTAGTCTTGTTACTGTTAGCATTAATACAATGAACTGCACTCCAAGCACATTATTCTAAACTGCCTCATCCTCCATAACTGCATATACGAGACTGGGTCTAGCTTTATGTTGCTAGCTCAGCTGTTTGACATGTCAGCAGTGTGAACAAAACTGAACAGATTAGTTTAAAATTTGACTACCATCACATTAATTATGAGCTCGAAATCAGCCAATTAAGTCAATGAAAAAGAAGTTGAACTGACTAATTGTTTAGTATATATGGAGATCCTGATAGGCCATAAATGGGTCTTGCCATCTGTCCATCCGTCCATCCCATATAACTTTCAAACTCAACAAGAAATATTATTATATTGTGACCAACCTAATGTACTCTTCGTGTGCATCATTTTCTTTTGTATTCTTCTAAAAGCTTTATTCGTACCTTTCGGCTTGTATTGGAGACCTGGCATCTAACTGAGACCCGTTTAATATTATACTAATAGTGAGGTCGTTATTGAAAATTGTTTCCACGAAGTTCATAAAATATTGCCTGATTTCAGGAACAGAGAAAAAAATCCCAAAAATGGTCGATCAAAGATAATGGGGTCACGACCTTGCCCTTTTGGGGTCACGTACGTCATCTGTCACGTGACACGTGACGTCATTGGTCACGTAACCATTCGACTCGCGGTGGTCAACTTCCTATGGGTGGTCCATAGTGACCATGTGTCTGTCTGGCAACGTTATGGAGATTTGGCCACTTGAAGTTCTTCCAGGAACAGAGATTGGTCATCAGTCAGTCGATCAGACCTCAATATTAGACTGATCTCACATACTCCTCTTCGCTAGGTTAGGAACATAGTGCACAAAGAGTAAAAAAAATGCAGAAAAAAAATTTCCTCAGAGCAGAACTCTCTGCCGATTTTCAGTTCAAAATGTCAGGGTTAGGGCTGTAAGGCAGATAAACACATAAGATGTCAGCAATGGGCTAACGTATCTTGTTTAGTATTACGTAAAAAAATTGAAACTAGAAATTTGGAGCAAAGCCCAAGATGAGTCCGCCCAGCGCCCTAAGTCCGATTGGGGGAAATTAGGGGAGGAGTAAAATTTTCTCGGCACCAAAGTCACGTGGCCCAAACTCAAATGCATTGGCATACGCCGAACGCGCATTGTCGACTTAGGGTAGGTCAACATGAACGCTTATAACTTTGTTCATAGTGGACAGAATTTCACAAATTTTTTTTGTTCAACACCGAAAGGATCCTACTTGTCAACGACGTTTAGATTTTGTCGCTACCTTTATCCGTTCTAGAGACATTTGCGCTCAAACTCGAAAGTTGTCGTAAATCGCACCGATTTTTGAACGTTTTTTGCCCTGCCAAATTTTAAGGGGAGCAGTGCCCCCAAATTTTGTACTTGCGTTAACACCCCAACCTAGAGGCGCGTCAAGTGCCAAAGTTTTGTCGAGCTACACCCCCTAACTCCGAAGTTATAAGCGCTCCTTTATTGCATTTTAAGCCAATTTTTGACTCCCCTTTGAAAAAAGTTGTAAGGGGGGCCCCCGCCCCGAGTGGGGGGTGCACTAGTAAGACTTTGTCATTCTCTAGCGCGTGTAAAAATTTGGGGGCGCAGCACCCCCTAGGGGCCAAAATATGGTCTTCCGAATAATGCGCTTTCAGTGGGTACAATTCCACATCTAGATCTCCAAGGTTACTGGATCAAACTTCACCGGACTTGTTTCGCCTAACGCGGGAGGAATCACGGCAGAAAACATATTTATCTGATTTTGAATATCTTCATCTGTTTTGGAGATATTCGCCGCTGAACTTCAAAGTCGTCCGAAATCGGGCTAAATTTTTGCATGTTTTTGGCCCCTGAAATTTTTTTGGGGTGTGCCCCCCAAAATTTTGGACCGGCATTATAAAATTAGGCCTAGTACTGACCATCGTGCAAAATTTCACGCTGGTCGGCCCACGCATCTCGGAGATCTCGCGTTGACAAAAGAAATAAAAAAAATAAATAAAACATCTGGGCTAAAACTTAAGTCCGCTCCGCAAGCTATCACTTCCGGGCAGACTAACAAGCCATAAAAACAGACCTTCTTTCCAGCTGGCTTCTTGCCATCCTCTGTCTGCGACCTGAATGACTTCACTGGAGTTGACGCTGAACTTTTCTCACTGCTGCTTGACAACTCTTCCTTTTTCTTTCACACAAACATACGACCACATGTGTAGATAAATACAAGAATTTCTTCACACTTGTTGCTTTTCTCATTGAGTTTTTTTACACTGCATCAGCATATTGAGCATAGCTTATATACAGAGCCCTGTATCTGCAATGGCTGAGATGTCCATCGATTATATTTCACATGTTGGCACACTGTCAAAAAATTGCAAGCTACAATCACAGAATCTTCATTGTCGGCTCCGTGAAAACGCCGATGGACTCCAGTCTTAGAATCTGTAGAAATCTTTCACAAATTCACAAGTTCAAAAAGTTTCAGCCCAACTGAAGCCATTAAAAGCAATGGGATAACGAAACGGGCAATTTTCAACCAACAGGTCGCCGTATCACAGAAGTAGTGTAACTACTGATCACTGATAGGAAGTCACACTTACACTTGCGATTGGAGACAACATCGATGGCCACGTTTTGAATGCTTTAGACATTTCTGTTACATTATAAAAAGTTACAGTCATCATCATCATCATCAGCAGCAGCAAACCTGCTTGTGTTCAGCGGAGTCAATGTGAGCAACGTAAGCTGGGTAGTTAGCAAAGCCGTCCACAGAACACAGCCTGCAGCCCTTTTTCACCAGGTGCTGACGATGCTGTACAACACATTCACATCATTCGTACGTTATTCACTATCAGCTGGAGCAGTATGCATAACAAATTAACAATGCTATAACCTTCCTTCCAAACTAAAACCAATTTACAATAGCACTCGATTGGTATGTATAACAATGTTTTAGTGCTAGTCGAACGCGCACTTCTGAACTAGCAGTAGTCACTCTTGAGGCCTGTCGTAATTATTTAGTCAGTTGTTGTCAATGTTAACAAACATTGCCACCAACAAAATAACAGCAGCTGCTATCAGTCTGTGTGTCATACAGGATTTCTGGTGAGGCAATTATAATGTTAATGCTACTTCTAGTATTTAAATTCACCGAACAGAAAATTGATTATCCAACATTTTTCGTTTATTTGCATCACACATTCCCACTTAGCATATGGAATAAATCTGTACTACGGCCCAAGGCTGTAGCATGTGACAAGATAACCCAAGTCTATTTTCAGCTGCAAACTGAGAGAGACAGAGCAAGTATATACATTACTCAACAATAATAATCAGAGGTCTTTTACTACCATTAATGTGCATTGTACACACTTGTTAATGTTGGTGATCAACACTAACTACCTTGTGCGCTGTACTCTGTTTATGCTCAACCTCGGAGACTCCACGATAAAGCTGAACGCACACTGGACACACTGCATTCCTATAACCAGCACACAACAACAGTAGTCAAATAAATTAACTGACTGATAAAAAATACATAATTTGTTGAACGGAATGACAGATGATATTATCGAGTCATATTACGTACAAACCAATAAGTGGTTACCATTACACACTGCACAAAATTGTTTTACTGTATCTTAATTGTGTCACTTTATTTTTAACAATCAGCACATTCAAGATGCTAAAAATATTGTGCA
>Ga0209671_1002025_pt1 | contig 18002 bp, 11 predicted proteins | sample WorMetHERISLAND2_2_FD_187401 | JGI IMG/M metagenome (GOLD analysis project Ga0209671, IMG submission 187401) | Marine gutless worms symbiont microbial communities from Max Planck institute for Marine Microbiology, Germany - Olavius geniculatus... | ecosystem: Host-associated > Annelida >...
GTTTATTGTACTTCAGCACTAAGCAACATGGGAGCATAAAATCTGGCGTCTTGAAATCCAAAAACTCAACCATTTCGCAAGCGGTGCATGCTAGTGCACTGTCTTGCTGGAAGGTGTAAAAGTTGAGCTATCCGCACAAGTGTGTGAAAGTGATCGTTTGGGGCATTTTTGTGGCTACAATAGTAAAACTTCAACAGTTTGTCATCAGTGAACCAGATAAAGTTCACCATCGACGCAAAGCAACTATTCAGCAAGTCTGTCAGCACCGGTTGTGACAAGCCAGTTTGTTCTCGCGGCACACTATGTCGTCAGCATTACGTCACGACTAGCGAAACATATATTAAACTAAAAGCTCTATTTTGTCCAAATATGTTGAAACAGTATTTTTTCGGCTACATCTGGTAAAAATTTTTGTGTAAATTGATCGTTATTTGACTAAATTATGAAAGAAAGAAAAAGGGGGTGCCTTTTTATGAAACACCGTGTAGTTCAGTAAAAAGGGGAGGGGAAAGCTGAGAAGATTGTGTTCGGGAGGGGGGTGGTTCGGTTTTGCCTTCGCTGTGAGCGGTGCTTTCACTGCCGGTAATTGTGATGCACTAGCACTTGTATCAAGCTTTGCTGTCGTCCGCCATCTCCGCAATTCTAGTCCCGAACAGATCCCCACCGGCAGCTGTGGATTAGGCCCGATGACGTAAAAACGCCTAAGAAGGATTTAAATTCTAAAATTTTTAGGTCTATTCGTCACAAAACGATAGCAACATAAATAGGCCTAAGCATAATGAAAAAATTATGAGTAACGTTTAACTAGTTCTTAAATATCAACAACATTACTACCTTGTACTGAAATAATCAGACCAACGCATGCAACACAACGAGTTTTCCAACAAATTGATAGCGACACAACCAAAAGTCGAACCAACGATCGCATATCCAGCGTCCTACCGTCCAGACCACCGACACCAGCCTGTTACACCATCTTGTCGCCAGCGTGGCGGACCCGGTATGAAACCACCCGTTTTAAAGTGTCGCCTCCCAGTAGCGTAGATAAGTGTATATTGTAATGAACGTTGCTGGAAATTGTAGCACCCGGGGGCGTTCCGGCGTTGATGTCGACAACCGAAGTCGACTGAACGTCACCTCTGAGTAACTCTGATCTGCTCGTTAAATTACTCCAAACATTCTCGTTAATTGCAGCGCTGAATGCGTCCACGTCTGTCATTTTTCACATCTTGCAAGTTTTACTTTACGGGAACAACGTAATTACATTCCCCAGAATGCGCTAAGCAACGACAGCTGTCATTTTAGCTGTCTTGCGTCGTTCGCTGTCTTACGAATAAACTTCACTCTCAACATGTGTGCTAAGATCAACTTAACCTCCTACCACCAGCGGGAAAAATAAGTTACGACACATAGGTAGAAAGAAGGCTGACTGAAGCGTTGGTATGTCTGCTTACGGTATCACGGGTCAAATTGTTTGTGGACGCGGGCAATGGATTGCCACATAATGCACCGCGATATCATTAGCCGATGCCAATCAGTTGGCACTTTTGGCCACGGGTCTCTAATGCAAGCAGCGCGACAGCAAGTACTTCACTTTTACTTTACAAAGAGCAGAAAATGAAGAAACGAAAATTAAATCATAATTCTATGCGTACTAAGGTGTTCAAATGATGCAGAGTGACTCACGGGTTTTGTACGACAGCTGAGTGAGTTCGTTGTTCTGACACCGTATTGTGCACCGACCGCATTCACAGTGAGTGGTCGGCAATAATCCAGTCAAATTGACTACTTAGCGCTGCGCCGTATAATAGCTGCTGGGTGTCACCACGTGTCACTGGCTAATATGTAGCCATCAATACCAGTGCGGAACATAGGCGACTGAGCTTAGAGATCAGTGCTGGGCAAAATCAGTCGTGACTCGACTAGAATTAGAATTTTATTATGTTGCCAATTCAATTTGAAAGTGGAATTTGTTTCCATTTACACTTTCGCGATTTTGTTTCTTACGTGCGAGGTTCCACGTAAAATTGCAGGTTTGGCTATCCCTTCAACGGGAATAGTTCAGCCTTGGTGCTTGCAATAGAAAATAAGACAAATCGTTCGCAGACTTTTGTTTTTAACGAACGCATTGCTTGTCCTATATTTTTTGTGTCGCTAGGCCTACTTGTTAGTACAACGGTACGTAATCGTGATTCGAGATTCGATTTTGAAATTACAAGCAAAGGTTTTGAGCTTTGAGAAATTTGAGGTTAAAGACTGTGATCGGAATCTGAAATTTAGGAACCCTGAGATGTTGCAGGTGGAATATGTCTTCAGATCTGCTGCCCATCACCGGCGGAGACCGACTGATGTTGGCTGATGAGTGGAGTGCAATGCGGCTGCTGTGCAGACGTGCGGTCATAAGTATTGCAGCACCGTCGAACAATGCAGCCACGAGCACGACGGCGACCGTCTATTAAGTGTGCGAACTGCGTTACGACACCCGGAAGGCTGCGAGTGACATACTGCGACCAGTGTGCTAGCCAGCTAGAAAGCGATCTACACTCTACATAGGCCTCTACTGATCGCCAGTCAACCACCAAAAATATTTCGGTTTACAAATTAGTTTTAGTTTTTATACTGTTTATTAGATGACAGTTATAGTTTTAGTCTTTACTATACAATAATTTTAGTTTTTAATTGAATCTATTTGCCGCTATTGGCTCATATAGTGTGAAAACGGTTGCAGATAGGTACAGACTTGCTGCATATCATGACAAGCACTGGCGACAGGCTTTTCAAAACCATCAACATCGATGACCTTGAACGACTTTGAACCATTGGTGATTTTGTTCGCAATTTTTGTCCGCGGTGCACATTTCAACAGTAAATTGCGACGAAATTGTTGGAGATAGACCAAGACAACCTGCATATGAAATTTTCAGCATTAAACGTAGATTTTCTCATTTTAAGTCCCCATCCCCGAGTTTAAGAAGTCCGGTGTAGCATCAAAGACAGCTACCCCCTAAAAGTGGTTATTTTACAGCTATAGGCTCGTGTAGCGTGAAAACGGTTGAAGATAGGAAAAGACATGCTGCTTATCATAACAAGCAATAGTGACAAGCTTTTTGGTGCAAACATCGATGACCTTGAATGACCTTAAACTGCGGCGTGGCGTAGATTTCAAGAGTGAATTACGTCGAAATGAATATAGATAGATCAAGACAACCTGCGAAAAAAAAACTCTCGCGCGTCTCATGAGCTTTGCTAAAATTACTTGTTTTTATGTAGTTTTTGTTATTTTTCAACCTAAAAATGTAATTTATGTTTCCGAGAAACGAAAACCAAAAACGCCATTAGTAAAGAAATATTACACCACAAAGGGTTGAAACGGGAAGTTCTATCGAAAAATCCTAATATGTCTCTACTGGCATTCTCGATATTGTTTAGTTACTGCCTTTGCAGTCAACATGCAACCGCGGCCTGTCTCGCTCGGTGTGCCTGTGTTTGATCGACAGCAGAAAAAGGAATAAAAACAATAATTATTGGTGTATATGTTCAGACTAAGCTAGGCAAATCAGGTCATTGGTCTACTGTACGTCGTCAATGCTTCAGCGACCGAGCGTAATGTACGAGTGGGCCTACTCTCAGTCATGCTGTCACGTAACTGAAATTCGTTTTCCGCGTGCGTCTCAATAATATTATGCAAATGGAGCATTTCGTCTCACGTGGCCATAAATTAGCAAAAACTATTACGCTATACTCGTACGTTATAGTTGTTCTTTTGTTGAGTTCTCCGAATTTTACATTTTTTTATTTTGTTGTTGAATTTTTAGCCATTTTTTTGAAGACTGGCATATTTGATCTCTTTCGTTGTTTTTGTCTTAATAATTATAGTCATGCTCGTCAAATAAATGTACGGATTATGTTATTGTCAAACTGTTCGTTTTTGCGTGAATGTAGCAGCACAAAAACTGAGTGGCACTGACTTTATATTAACTGTTAATTTTTGTTATAGTTGTAAAGTAATAAATTTGTAAATGTTGTGATGTGTGTTATCAACTACTAGAGGATTTTATCAAGTTTAAAGAAAACGATTAATTTCACGCATAGGCTAAACTTAAGGAATGTTTTATGGTAGTATATAAATTATGTTTTTATTAAGTTTTCTCTATTCTGGCTGACTGCAATATCTGTTGCACCGTTGCACAAATCTATTACTTTAACATCTGATACATTATTTGTTTTGCCGACGTTTTTTGTGCAACATTATAATTTTTTTATTCACGGTTTTACCTTTTAATTATTTTACTTAAGTTACATTTTTGCCAGCTTTGATAAGCATCGGCTTTTCTTTAAGTTTATATTGTTGATAAGTACGCGTGTATTTCGTATGACAAATAAATATTATTCTTTCCATCCTCTGCACGGCGCCTAATCTCATAAATGTAAAAAAAAGTTCCAAAAAAAAATTTTAAAACGTTAAAAAACATTTTTAAAAATGGCTAAAATTTTTTAAAACGTTTAAAAACGTTGACAAAAAATGTTAGCTTTAACTTGTTTTACTTCTTGCCTAAAACCTAATGCTGTAATTGCAGTACAGCTAGAACTAAAGAAAGAGATGAAATTTTATTCAATTTCAATTCAACCGTGTAGTTATAAGACCACGACAAAGTAAGTAAACTACCACAACTATAGCCTATTAATTCGTTTGTGTGGCTTTAAAAGCCTTTCTCGACGTTCTCGGTAGAATTTTCAAATTTTGACAAACGTTTTAAAAAAAATTTTAAAAACGCCAAGAAAGTAAAAAAAAGTTAAAAAACGTAACAAAACTTTTTTTACATCTATGCCTAATCTATTCTTGTTTGTATATCTGTCGTTCATCGTTCAGTCAGTGGAACGAATCGGCAGCGAATGAACTGCGGGTCGCTGCAGTCAGTAATCAATGAGAGAAGCATGCAGTGGCGTCTAACCGTCGGCAATATCGAGGGCCCGAAGATCTAAGCGCCAAGCTCCGATAACAAGGCCAAATGATATCTCCAATTGCAGTGGATTATGAAGTCTACGCAAACGTTGTGAGCTTCCCGGAATAGGCCAAAAATAAATTCGGCACATCTTAGCATCACAGAACACTTCTGTGGGAACGATTGCGTAGCATGCGATGGGGAAAATTTCTGGTCGTTTTTTCTGCTTTCTCCACGACATGACGTTCAGTGAAAAAATTGGAATATTTGGCTACACTACAGCTAGAACATGTCCAAATATTCGGGAGTGAGCTTGCCACCCTACCATGATTGACGCTTCACCCCTGCACCCCCCGCTGAAACTGTGATATGACGAATTGTGTCGCTGTATGGCTAGCTCAGTATATAGGCCTACAGTATATAAATATGTACAGTACACCCTGTCTCAAAAAATCAAGCCACTTTCATTTTTGATAGCTTCGTAAAACATCGATGATTTTAATAATTTTTAGTATGCAACATCAAAAAAAAACTTGACATAGATGTCCACCTCGTATAAATACTGCTGCTACACAACGTTGTGAAATGCAGAAGTTGTAGTTTGGTCGTTAACAACAATAAATGTACAAAACATTAGTTTATACACTTGTTAACGGCAACATTTAAGGACTTGCACATCGAAAACAGCAAAAATTACAAAAGGTGATATTATTCAGCAGCACATTGACACACAGTTAGTGTGATGCGGGCAATATCACCTTTTGTAATTTTTGCTGTTTTCAATGTGCAAGTCCTTAAATGTTGCTGTTAACAAGTGTATAAACTGATGTTTTGTACATTTATTGTTATTTGCCCATCTGTCATGTTCTTTATTTCAATCGAAAAAATAATGCACAAACTAGAGCTGTCACAGTTGACGCGTTAATTAACGCGTTAATGCGTTAATAAATTAATGCACGTTAAAAAAATTAATGCACATGCGTAAATTTATTTCATTCAGTTACTAAATGCTGTGCAGTAAAAGTTCGGATATTCCATTAAACTGCAGTTATATGACAATCGAATGAAATCAAGTAACTAAACTAGTTTTTGTTTCATCACTACTGTACTACTGTAAATAAACAATTACTTATTTATTTCATTGACAGGCTAATAGATTTCTAATCACAAATGAACAGACAGACAGACAGACAAGACAGACATACAAACATACGCACGAAACTGACAAAAGACAGTAAGCAAGCAATTCGCGTAAGCGTAACCCAATAGAGTCCATCACAAAATGATGGACTCTATGGTGGACAAGAGATGATATACAAAATAAAAATACTGTAATAGTTAAATAGTAAATAGTCTAAATACGTTAAAAAAATAAAAATTATATGTGTTTTTTAAAATTTTTTTTCATTTTTTTTAACTTTCTATATTCTACAGGCGGGTCCCATAAACGTCTCGGGCCCGGGGTAATTTACCTTCTACTCTCCATCTCGACGGGACTGAGTGCGTTAATTTACACATTAATTAATGCATTAAAAAAATTAACGCACTGCGTTAATGCATTAAAAAAATTAATGCCTTGACAGCTTTAGCACAAACATAAAAGAAGTAAACAAAAGAAAGTTCACAGTATATCACACAGCTACAGCACATTCGTGTCTGTTCACTGCAGTCACTTTCCCTCGAATGTTCCACAACCAGTAGCGCCTGGCTGCAGTGAATGCGTCAGTCGCGTGTCCCAGGCCCACACCGCCAGTAGCATAAAGTCCAATGAGATTTGACACCGTCCAAGGTAAATTTCAAGCACAGTGTATAGCTCTTTGCAGCAAATCCATCTCAAAGCAACCTGCCATATGGAATCACACAGTGCTACCTGCCAGCCAACACAAATGAATGCACTCCGCCTCAACCTCAGCCAAGCAGGCCGGTACTCAATTCACTGACCCCAAAGGGATGGAAGGCTGAGTTAACCTTGGTGTTAATTATATACCAAGATGGTTTAGCTGTCCCCAGACAGTCATCCGTCCAAATAGTAACCACTTGAGAGCAACCCAAATGGGAGGCAGAACACTTATAACGTTGGACGACTTATGGTAAAAAGATCGTTATTTTGACTTCTAGTTGAGTCACTGGAGTCAAAATCATGACTTTTTTACTTTTTAAGTCCAGCATCATAACCATTACATATGTCAATTCCTAACACATTCGTTGCAGAAAAAAGCTCAGTATTTTTCAGCATATTTTATCATGCTGTGAACTTAAAACTTCTGAATTCTTAAGCGCCAAAATATAATCAGCAAAAAAAATCAACCCAAGATTATGAAAATGATTTCATAATTGTTGCATTATGCACATTACAAGCAGAACACAATGCCTGACGTCACAGGACAAGTCATAGTGTGTGACGTCTGTCCGTATGTTTACCACACTTCTTATAATCAACACAAACATATCAACTTAGCCAACTTGAGGATAAAAACAAATCAAACACTTTTATGATTCACTGTATACAAAGCACCATCATAAGGTCACAAACGATGCATGTGTTGAAGTTAAAATTGGCACAGCATGGTTTAGCAAGTAAGAAAGAAAAAAGTAAGTTTTATCATTTAAATAGCTTGCCATGTACTAACCAAAGCTGCGGGAAGTTGGTGAATGGAACGGGAGGAAGTATCATGCCGTTATCAAGAGCAATTGACAGCGCCGTTCCCTTGCACTTGCTAGTATAGGAACAGAGCACTCCGGCTAGATCAGTTAGCTCACTGGCAGTCAGGCTGCTGAACATTGCATGCAGCAGAAACGACAAATGTCTGCAAAACGCACAACAAAAACAACAGCAACAACAACATTAACAACAGAAAAACAGGCTAGCGTGACTTCACAGATTGGTCGTTTATTGATCCCCCTATTACAGCAGCATGTATTCTCTTTCTGTAGTTTCTATACACACACAATGACGTTGCAAATACCATTCACATGATGCTCTACCAAAGGGGACCGGGAGTTTCCAATTCAGCAAAAGCCCAAACCTGGAACCGTTTACCGCCTGCAATGAAAGCCACCAACTCACTGCTGCCGTTTCTGAAAGAGACAAAAGTGCAGACAATCTTCTCTGGACTGATCGGAAGCCACTCTCATGATTCATGAACTAGAGCTTCCTCACAGTAGCGCCAGCCGACAATATGCTTAGTTTACTTAATGTGCAGTGCCCCTAGCAGTAACAAGTGGCTACTAATGCAAAGACTCAACTATGCCACTGACTGACTCACGAGCAATGTACACAAGCCAATCCACATTAGTACAAACATTTGCAACAATTAACTATGCCACCACGTCCAACAGCTGTCACACAGATAGTCTGTACAATTAGTGATAACACACAGTACAGCACAGAGTGTACACCTGATAGCGATGTCAGCATTTCCCATGCGGCGTGCAGAATAAACCAGCTCATGCATGACCCGCAGCTGCACGGTTGTCCAACCTTTCCTCTGAGCTCCTGTGCAACACAAACACACCGCTGGACATTTAGCACCAGTGACTGGTTCTCTACAAGTCAGTCAACCTGGCCAGTAGCTAGTTTAATATATGCATTTCTGGAACCACTGGCCATTGGTCAAATATTGGCTAACTCTGCTGAACTATGTGTAAAATGGCAGAAGGCTTTTGCAATCCACTTGCAGCACTCAATACAGTCCAATACCAGCACAAGGCAAACTGAGTTAATTCTCCAATTACTCAACAAAGCTGTCCAAAAATGTGCCTAAAGTTAGTTAACGCTTCAGTTAGCCTTGACGAGAGCACAGTCACTGTCTGTTTAACCAAAAGAATGACAAACAGGATTGTAATAAACTATAACTTCAAAAGCTGCACCTAGGTACCTAAGCTCTTACTCAAGTCAAACAAAATGTAAGATGCAACACTTAAAATCTGCTCCTGAGCACCTTAGATCTTATTCAATACAACAATGTTTGGTGTTTTACTTTCTTTGATTCACAAAGCAGAATCGAAACCAACTGGGTAACATTTCCTTGGGATCGAGAGACAGCTGGTAGCCAGGCAGGGCACGTATAAGCAGGTTGTAGCACTGTAGCCACGACGGTTGCTCGTTTGCCGGGGAGACAAACTGCATCGCAGCAATGCGGCAGTAGAACGCTGCCTTGCGATACATGTGCATGTCTCGGTAGAGATTTGCCAGTGTCAGAAACAACTGCACCTGACCACCAAACACCACAAGTCTAAATGCTCGAGGCAAAACCACGACGTTTAGAATGCAATTTCTAAATCAAAAGTTGACATGTAGAAATGAAGTTAGAGTATAATTTACATGTACCACATAGCACCAGAAAAATGTGGAACATACATGAACGCTTTTCAAAAAATGATGAATCAACAGTTTTGGAAAAAATTTTTTAAACAGTTTCTGAATAATCTGCACACTCGCTTACACTATTAGGGTTAAGGCTCATCTGCTAATGCAATCATTTACCTTTCACATCAAACCACGGAAACAACTTATATAAGTTCCTTCTGATGCATGTAGCCATACTGTAAAAACTGTAAATACAATAGAAACTGACTTTCTCTTCTTCCATCAGCTGGACATTAATAGACACCGCATTCTGAAGAAAATCTGCCGCAGCAAATATTCTCTGTTCATCAAACACAACAACTCCAAACATTTACAATAAAACATCTTCATTTATAGCCAGTGAACTACAGACACAGTTCAGTCATTCTGAATGGCAGACCAGCCCTGCCATAAATGGTGTTTGCACTTTCAAGCAGCAATATTCATCCAGAAACCTCACAACTATGAGTCTGCAATGCTAACACCAACATCAGTCCATACTAAGTGCCAGAGATGTAGTACTTGGTACCTGTACTTGTACTCGAGTAGTACTCAAGCACCGTTTCAAAGTACTTGTACTCAAAGTTCAGGTACTTGTACTTGTACTTTTTGGCTGTAGTACTTGCAACATCTCTTGTTCTTCTAGTTAACTATAGCCACCAATCTATATTCATTCATTGCTTAAGTAACGACAGCTGTTATTGGACAACACTGATCACGTGCAGTAAAGCCCAAATTCCATTATGCCGACTTTGCGACAAAGTCAGCGACAACTTCGCGACAAAGTTGTGGACACAAATCACGAAAGTCCGTAACACAAATCACGTCGCCGACTTTCATGATTTGTGTTGTGGACATACGTGACTTGTGTCTGCGACAAAGTCAGCGGACTTTGTCGTGGACTTTGTCGCCAACTTTCCCCGTGCATCGTAACGGACTACATTCCATTAGAGCAACACAAACGGGTTTGTCGCAAACTCGTCACGAACTTTGTCACAAACATCTCAACATGTCAAGATGGTTTGTGTTCACGACTTTCCTGCAGGGAAGTTTCGGTGAAAGTCGGCGTAATGGATTTGGGGTTTAAACAGACCAATCATTCAGCACAGGCACAAACATTATGAATGTTAATGAACCAAGTTGACCAACTGGACCAGAAACCGGCCCTAAATAGAAAACAATGGAAGTGTGGTCAGAATGCCTACATACCTCATGAGCAATGAAGATTCTGCAAGCTTTCAAACAAGCTTCCATCTCCACGACTCCAGCATCTTTCAGCTATCAACACACATAATGACTTATGAAATTGCACGTATTATAATAGAAGGTGATGCATAAAACAGAGTAACATATGGAGATAGAACAATTGGAAATTTTCAGAAATGACTAGTCTCATACATTGCAGCGAAAGATAGTCATGTCGAAGGATATCAAGATGGAGCATTCAAGAGGTGGATCCGACAGCTGCATACAAACAATGTGGTTGCAAAATCCGTCAACACTGCCTCTTCTATCCCGCCATTGGTTTTTGACTGTGGACCAGCCGAGGCCCGCGGGTCTAGAGGGCGGGCTACTACAACAACAACGTAGTTATGTGTTCAGCATGACCACCCTGCACTGCAATGAATGAGACTAACTGTTTCGAAACTATCCAACTGCCCGATCTGTGGTCATAAAGCATGCACGTTCCACTTATTTATGCTCCATGTTGCAAAATACAGTAGAGCAAAAGTGTAAACAACACCACATGGCTGTCGGTTGAATTACTGATTATAGGTCGACAATCCGAATGTTCCATTTTGGCTAATTCTTTACCATAACCCTAATCTTAAACCTAACCCAAACCCTAACACTAGCCCTAATCTTAGCTGTAGACCACCACACAGGCACCATGACAGTCAAAAACAGATTGACAAACCCTGGGATTATCGATATGTTACCAAGTTACTGAGTGACATGTTTTCTCCAAATATCTGATGACAAACACTGCTGTTCGTAACACTGCAGCTTCAGCAACGTTCAGCTTCTGTTACCTTGCTGTAATTAATGACAGCTTCTTTGTAGTTGTCAATGACGTCAGCAGGAAGATTGGATGGCATCCACTTTCGAGAAGGATTTTCAACAGCCAGGTCAAGACCACTTGGCGTAACCTGCAGTGAACTACTGGTACCTACACGCACAGCAGTTACCCATTTACTGCAGACCAGATGAAAAATATACCATCACACACAGAAAAAAAACAAAATTCACAAACAATGTGAAACACAATATTTCACCGGTGATCTCTGCAAGCAAGCCAAATTCACAGACAAATTTTCAGAACTTTACAAAGATATCACAGAAGAAGGGCCATTCCAATGCTATGTGCAAGTAAACTGATACACTTCGGCATATGAGATTAGTTATGAATTGTGTCAGCTGCTTCACTGTGGATGATGATGAGTATAATATCATATAAACTACATTCACTAAGATGTGAAGTGATGTATGGCAACAGAGACTAAAAAAACTAGACAGAAAGAAAAATTTGGTAAGATTGTGTAAAAGTATTGGCTTGTCTCTTGAAGATCAAGAAGATCAACAGACTATATACCGGTACAGAAATTGGCTAAGCAATTTTTCTGGCTGCACAAATAGTATGTATGTCTTTTTGTTGTGTTACTACTCATCTTCATGGAAAATGACAACTACAACACAAGCACCTCTCACGGCAGCAGTGCTGGTAGCAGACAAACCATGACGCAGTGAAAACATGGATGAATTGCGCTGCACTATCGGCAGATCAGACGAGTCGTGTTTTAGAAGAATTACTGCAGCACTCGCCAGACCTTCGTAAGCACCTTAGACACACCAATACTAGTAGTAGTAGTAGTAGAAGTTAGGAAAAGCAGTAGCTGTAGCAGCAGTGTATTTTCTATTTCTGAACATTAAATTAAACCAATCAGTCAAACAATCTAGGATTTTAAAAGTGGCCCAAGAAATACAAACTACTGGGACTGCTAGGTTGACTAAAAAAAGGTTGGATGATAAAGTGAGGGAGTTAAGAATGAATTTTAATCCAGCTAGATGTTTCACTCATTCCTTCATTCATATGTACGTAGATGCCGCAGTACATACCAGCAAGCCACAATGAGTCAGTGACTGAACGCAATAGCTCCACGGATGTTTGATAATGCAGAACGGACTCTCCGGGAACACCAGCCAGCAGACACAAATCACCGAGATGCTTCTTCTGACGTCCCTGACACTTCCTCTTGTGGATTCTATGTTGTACGATAACAACATTAAAACAATCGCTAATAGTTACGTTGGCGGTGTGGCGTAGCATTAATGCATTGTGTCCAATCAATGAAATTACTCTACACTGGGCTCAGCTAGTAGCTAGTTAGTTCGCAATTTTAAAATCGTCTATTCCAAATCACAAACACCGCAGCTGTTGCCCAAACAGATGGGTTTCAAGTCGGTCCAAGTTCCAAGTTCCAAGTTCCAATGCGGGGCAGGGCAGCCAGTGCCGCCCCACCCCGTACGCTTAGGCCGCCATGTGGGCCCATCAGCCATCCCCAAAAAATTCCCAGCAATTATACTGGGTACTGAAAGTCATGGCGGAAATAGCAAAGAGCACAACTACCCCCGTCCACATGACTACTCTCTATACTGTCAGGCTCACCAAAGGATTTCACAGCCCCCAAAGGAAATCACCCGGCAAGCGGTCCAACTCAACAGCAGACCAGCCACATAAGCAGTGCAGCCACCCACCCCCACCATACCCCCAAGCCAAATGGAGCAAAGGAAGAGCCATCGCAGGGTTTCAAAGCCAAACAGGAAAACCGTAGTCCCGAACTACAGTGCGTTCAATATCTACTGGAGTCCCAGTCTGACCCATCATCCCCGCAATAGCCTCTCCAATGCTCCACCCAACTCCGAGACATGACAATAACAGCGAGGCCACCCAGTGCACATGACCAGTCCACAGATCAGGCAGGCACCAACCAAGCAATGACCCATGGGTGTCTGTTAGATCCTGTTAAGACCAGCTGCTATAAGTCATGGCAGGAATAGCAAAAAGTGCAACTACCCCCACTCACATGACTACACTGCCAGTCAGGTCACATCACCATGACCAAGCAAGTACTGTGGAGCTCATCAAAAAATTTATGGTCCCCTCAGTTAATCACCTGGCAGGCAACCCAACTTGTTCAGCAGACAAGCCACATGAGCAGTGCAGCCAAACCACCCCACCAAATCCCAGAGCCAAACGGGGCAAAGGAGAGCCCATGCAGGATTTCCAAGCCTGACAGGAAAACTGTAGTCCCGATCTGCAGTGTATTTGGTATCTACTGGAAATCCTTGTCTGACTCATCATCCTCGCAAAAGTCTCTCCAATGCCCCGCCGAACCTGAGACATGACAGGGACAGCGAAGCTAACCAGCGCACACGACCAGGCTATAGACCAGGCAGGCACCAACCAATTAATCACCCATGGGTACCTGTAAGATCTCAACAAACCCATCAAGGCATGATCTCAAATCAGCACCCTTAGCTGGCTGAGGGATCAACCTTCTTATGCTACTTCATAGAAGTAGCTACTGGGTACTGTTGGTCCACGATGCCTTATACTGTATACTCTTTCCATCCCATAGAGGGTAAAGAACTGAGTTGATTTGGATGCCTGTTTACATATCAAGATGGCTTATCTACCTGCAGACAGTCCATTTGTCCATTTGCGACCCATCACTGTCACTCATTGTCTTCACTGACAGACTTGAGCCCCGTGCTGGTACGGCGTATAGGGGCGCGTCCTCCGGCTGGCCGATGGAGGAAGCCCTTTGTGAGTCAATAATGCACAGAGAGTGAGAAAACAAGCGTATATGGACAGACTGAAATGTACACTGGCATAAGATTACCATGGATCTTCATACGAAGTGAATCGCTGGAGAACTTCAACAAAGACAATGAGGATCCCTCCTTCCCCCAGCAAATTCTTATTTCAACTAGCCTGTGTAGCAGTACTAAACCACTTGAAAAATGCTGCAGCCATGCTACAGAATGCTAGCCTTTGTAAGAATAGTCGCATACATTCATTTGATTAAGCACAACAACAGCAACAACAAACTTTAACAACCTGCCATCAAGGTCAGCGATGATGCTGTCTTTACGGTGTTCGAACGGCGCAGTAAGAAGCGTCAAGTTGTCAACATGTTCGCACGACCGATCCAACCGCTTGCTTTCCAGCACCCAGAACAGAGACATGAGAAAGTCGATGATGTGCTCATCGATGTTTGCCAATGACTCGTCAGTGCCAGGATAACAGAGCACATCACTTGAGCTCAACATCACCGAGCAGTTTGACTCTCCAGTCCCAGCAGTTGAGTCGGACTCATTGCTGCTGCCTGTTGCTCGATCACTGCCTGCTGACAATAGGTCAACTTCTGATCCCGTCTCCTTCTCACTGCCTGACGTCAGCACCACCACGTCACGTCCGACATCTCCAAATATCAAAAGTCTTGAATTTAACAAAGTTGAATCATATTTCTCCTGCACACATAAAAAACACAATGAACTTCTCTAAGGTGTAAATGCATAATGAATACGAAGTCTACAAGTATGATGTAAACAGCAGTACTTTCACTGCATACATGTACAGTAGCACTAAACAGTCTCAATAGAATTTACAGACTGCACAGCACACTATCCATTTATCAGTTTATAATATGACACTATTTATGCATGTGCTTAATGAGGACACTGACATCACACAGTGAAACAACATAAGATTGATAATAACACATCCAAAGTAATTGGGAAAGAGATGGAATTACTGTTGCCAGTCCACGCAACTCCACATTTCTATTCGCCAGGTGGCAGCAGCAATTTGTAATTAAATGTTTTGGTTGTAGCGTTCGATCCTCATATCCCCCTTCACCTGGGAGAGGTCAGGGACACCATCTGCATCATTGGACCCCAAAAGTGTAACTACCAAATTTATGGTATCTAAAAATTGATTAAGCCGAGTGCACAAGTGTGACAGATGTGAGACGAAAGCCATGCTACAAAGAAAAGTGTAGCTATAGGTGGACATGGTTGCGCTAGAGCAATTCTGGCTAATAATGAAACACAATAATGTCCTGGCCAATAGCAATCACGGCTATGTTTTTACCTTGATTTTAACCCTCAGTAGTTTTACTACAAAATGTAGAAATTAAACAAAGTTGAAAAATTAATATAATAATAAACTAATTTCATTTTATATCATGGTATAGAGTTTAAAACACTACATGGCCACATTACAATTTCATGTAAAAATTCATTCACACAGAATATCTGAAGCAAAACTGCAATACAGCCAAATCATACCTTCATTTGTTCATACTGGCAAAACAATTCCTGAACATCATCTTGACGTTCACAGTTACCAATCATAATCAAACCAAGAGCACTCCGATGCAGCTGAAAATCTCCCCAGGCATTATTCTCTATGGCATAGTATTTCCTGTATCGTATGTGCACAGATCGTGGTGGTGATCCTGGTACAGTAAGGGTTTCTAATCGTGCTATACGATCGAATATCTTGTTGAATCTCTTTGGCTTCAAGTGGGGTCCACATGCCGGCAATACAAGAATAAGAATGCGAGCATGATCACCGGCACACTGACCAAAGTCTACGAAACTCATTCTTCAGCTATGTCATAAGTGTACCTACCACAAACAGAACAGCTATATTAAAGATACTGCACCAGTAATGCATACTACTGCATATAGTGTATCTGCCGATAGCCTATATAGTAAGCTGAGTTCAATATCAATAGAAATGAATAGTAATGCTGTGTGTAATGGCTAATCAGCTGAGGGCCACTAAACATGGTCCTGAAGTCAATGCAGGCCACATCATCAATGCAGTACCTGAGCCTGTATCACCAAAATGCTAGTTTTACTGAGAGCAAAATGCAGTAAAGCTGTCAAATGGTCAACCTGTTTATTGCATTAATCAAACAACTAATAATTTTAATCGAAAGTTAATTCAATATGTAACGAAAGTCCATCAAAGCTGATTTCCGTTAAAAATGAAATCAACACTTCTTCTCCTTCTTCCTCATCATCTTCAGAGATGAGTTCAAACATCAATAAGTTGATGGCTCTAGAACTTGAATCAGGTGCGCACGTTGAGTAGCCTAGCTATAAACGGTGATTTGCAGATCAAAGTAGTATATATGACTACACAATTCATGGAACTTTCGTACCCAAGAACTTTCATTCCTGGGAACGAAAGTTCCACAGGCAAAACTTTCGTCCTCGGGAACTTTTGTCACTTGGAACTTTCGTTCCCAAAAGTAAAATTAGCATGAAACTTATGTTCCCCGACACTGATAATTACTGAACTCCTTGGCCTTACGTAGTGCTTGTAGTTCAGCGAAAAAAAGCTCCAATTTTGTGTCACTTGCTATATGTATATAGGTTGAGTTTAAACAGGATATAATAATAACAAGGAAGCCCAGCTGTTGCTAGAGAAGACACACTACAGCTTATACAGTTCCTGTTGCAGTACTGACCTTCAAGGTCATCCAAGTTCGATGATTTTTTATCTCATCTATAAGGGCGAGATATAGCTAGTTTTCCTTTGAAAAAAACGCACATTTTCCTACCCCCGTCTATTCAACCCCAAATTTGAAAATGTTTTCCTTGCACTGCATCCCCGAAATTTTGTACGCACAGAGCATTGACACAGAACTAATTATCCGCAATACATCCGTTACGGACAGACAGACGGAGGGACGGACCAGAGACAGACGAAAATGATACCGTCGACGCCTACAGCATAGCTGTAATTAAAAAAAGCGCGTTAAAAATTGTGTACAGTATAGGCCTAATAATCAATGTTAGAAAAAAAAGTTACATGCTAATTTTGATGTTGAAACAGATGTAATACCAGTGAAAAATGTCAAAATTCGAGTTTACTTATCCAAGTTTCGTTGTTTACATAAGGCATGTAAACAAATAATGACGTCACGGTCGCACTGTAGGGCTGTGCTATCGGAAAGTTCTCGCTCGAGTACTCGAGCAACTCGATGAGTAACTTAACGAGTACTCGAGCATTCGTTTAATAAATAAGTTGAAATACTGGTATAAAACTCAAAGAGTAGGCCTAGATTATTACGTATGCAATTGTACGTCAAGTCGTCAACTGCATTTCTACAATCTGTTTGAAGTCTTGAATAAATTTTGTTGTGTGCAATACCAGTACTGGTCTATTATCGTATACTATACATGCCAGGTATTTGAAAGACTTTCAAATTAATAAGTGTTAAAGCAAAAAGTGCTTGGGAAACTTTCTAGTTTTTAAGGTGTTTGGGATTTTGATGTATGAAGGCTGGACACAAAATTACAACTACGAAATAACATGCAATATGCCTCTCCCCACCACATCATTTTTCTTACTAAAAAACAGCAAAAATCACGATAAAAATTATGCAATTATTATGATCTGTATTTTAAATTGCACAACAAATGCAATTTTCTAGACGCGATCATTAGAGCCCACAGTTTTCAGCGGGCCGCAAAATTTAGAGCTGTGTCGCCGAATTTGCTTTACCTTTCTCTAAGCCTTTCTCTGTCTTCCTTGATGAGTTTTCTTCCTTCCTGTCTCTGGCTGCTACTACACCTCACGAGTTCCTCATCACTGGCGACTTTAATATACACATTGATAATGACACTGA
>Ga0209671_1002026_pt1 | contig 17997 bp, 12 predicted proteins | sample WorMetHERISLAND2_2_FD_187401 | JGI IMG/M metagenome (GOLD analysis project Ga0209671, IMG submission 187401) | Marine gutless worms symbiont microbial communities from Max Planck institute for Marine Microbiology, Germany - Olavius geniculatus... | ecosystem: Host-associated > Annelida >...
TCTCTGAAATTGGTTTACAAATTAGTTGCTGACATATACATGTGTGAAATTTTAGCTACTTGAACTTGAACAAATTATGGATACCTTAGGCAGTTTCGGTGGTATCTTAAGGTTGGGACATTTTTTATCTCTTTGATTTGATGATGGTGCAGAATGTTATAAGTAAATTTTGTTTGTATTTTGGAATAAAGCTTCATAATTAGTTTTCTACTGTACAGGGTATCCAGGAGACAGTGCATCCTTACTCGTTCGTTGCTAGGGTTGGTTTTCAAGAACTGCTTGCAACATCTGATGCTAGTGCCAAAACTCCGCCTCTTTTGCCTAAGCTTATTCCTCCTATTAGAGCTGCAATGGTAAGCTGTGTGCACAGCACAGTATCAACACATAAACTGTTGTTATGAGGTTTTGGCCAAATTGATAGATTTTTTAAATATAAGCTTAAATGTATTTGTGGTTGTTTTGCATTATAGTGCCTACGTTAGGTGAAGTAATGCACAGATTTAATTGTTTGTGTGAGAGGTGTGGGGCATTTCCAACAGCCATAGTTGTGGGTTCCAATACTGAAGGCACGACTGTTAGTACTTTATGTGCAAGTGTGTATGTAGTGAAATTCTGTATATACACTGTGTCCGGTAAAAAACTGACACCCTAGACATTGTGCAATAAAAATGCTAAATCTGAACGAATTTAAATACAGTTTTATCCATTTAATTTCCAATAAATTTCTGAAGCAATTGCTAAATTTTGTTGAAAAATATTATTTTGTAATAAAATTATTAAAGGTTGAATATTGATAACAAAGTATCTTTGTTACTAATATGGTGTTACATTCTGCAGTCACTCATACGGAAGTTGACGTTTGTTGATGCAAACAAAATAACGCAAACAATAACAAAATGATGTTTTTTGCAAATGATCATGATTTAATTAAACTGCTGAGACAAGAGACAAGAGAGAGGGCATGGTGCTAAAAAGGTTATCACAGAATTTCCCAGCAAGCCGTAGACACTGTCAGGATTAAACAATACTGGACACTTTACGTTTTGAGGCGACCTCACAAAAGCCACTGTAACTATTGTTTGCATAGACAGATTCAACTGCAATTTGGCACTTTGATTGCCAACAGATGATGCATTGTTGATATTAAATTTTGCCAGAATCAGATGTTGTTTGTTAAAGTTATGCAAATATACACAGGGGTTTACTTATGTCACACCATATTGGTAACATAGATATTTTTTATCGATATTCAACATTTAATAATAATGGTAAGAAATAATATTTTTTCAACAAAATTTTGCAATCGCTTCAGGAATTTATTGTTGATTAAGTGTGCGAAACTTTGTTCAAATTCGTTCAAATTTGACATTTTTATTGCATGATGTCTAGGGTTAGTTTTTTTTACCAGACACAGTATAGTTGATAACGGAATGCTGTGTGCAGGTATCTGGTAGTGACGATGTGTTTACAGCTGGTATGCAGGCGATGGTTCAACTTAGTGCTGTCATTGGCCCGGCACTTAATCCACATCTCAAAATTTTTCTCTCATCGGTATTACGTTTTCTCACTTGTGTAGCCATAGGGGGGCACTGGGGGCAGATGCCGCCCTAGGAGCCTAGACATTTACACAAAATAGTGCCAAAATGCACCAAAAGATGTCATTTTGCACACAGAAAATCCAAACATTTTCTGGACAGCCCTCTCCCCAGACCTATTCCCTGTGGGAAGGCGACACCCCTTCCCATGCCCTACCCCTTAAGTGCCTCCACTACAACTAAATTCTGGCTATGCCACTGTGTTCTCTCCTGCCTTTTTAAAGACATGTACTTTACAGACTGAACTATTTTGAAATTTCACTTCGTTTTGGTTGCATTGCACAGATTTTGCAAAGCGAACAAGTTGCAGTTTAATTTGTAAGTTTTTAGTTTATTCCGTGAATTTTTCATAGAGAGTTCAGTTCAGTTCACTTCGTTTGTTTTGTACGGTATTATGTTCCTCAACACTTGATCAGTTGTCAGTGCTTTTTCAGCAGCACATGAATGTAATTATTGCAAGCGTCATTAGTTCTTTTTTATTTCTTGACACTTTTGCCTCATCATTGTCTTGTGTGCAGTTATTCATTGAGAAAGACATTTTACTATCGTCTTTTATCTCTGCTGGCATGTCATTTTCCCGCAAGTTATTCTGGATTGGGCTGGGTTTTCCACCCAAACGAAACTTTTCATAATTGTTTGGACCATAAATTTTATTAGTCTAGATGCCTTGTAGACAGTGTCAAAGCACAGGAAAAGGAAAGAACACATCTGAAATGTTGTTGATGTTGTTGTCGTGACTACTGACAAAGCCTGTCAGGCACTGCTGATATAATGGGGAGCTTAATGCCCTGAAGAGATGAGGAATTCTGCCAGGTTCACATACATATTTGTGGATTTGTCAAAATGATGCTGGAGTTTGCTTTCCATTTTGGAAATTTTGCATTGTAAAGTCCTTGCAATGCCACTGAAATGCACTGCACCTTACTGTCGTACTGCAGTTCAGTTCAGTTTGTCCACTTTGTACAATCCGTGCAAAGCAACTGAACTGCCATTTCAGTTCAGTTTAGTTCTGTAGCATTGTGTTGTCTTTGGAAGTAAATATTGAGCTGTCTGTTTCAGTGGCGGCGCCAGAGCAGTAAAAAAAGCCAGGTCATTTCGAGGTTAAAAAATCCTCCAGCCATGTCACGTCACTTGGAGTTCTGTACACCACGAAGTAGACTACGTGTCTGACCCATTGATGTAGGAAATTTGGGTCCTTGCCTTTTTCTCCTTCCCTTCCCTTTCTTCTTTTGTCCCCTTTTCTTTTCTTTTTCTTATTCTTAACCCTCGCTTTCTTTCCCCTTTTCATCCTTCTCCTTTTTTTCCTTCCCTTCGAAGTAGGACCCATAAAATCCAGGTGATCTGGGGAACGTTGTAAGCTCCCTCAGCAGGGTCTGGGGCGGTGCTTCAGCCGAAATCGATTTTGGTGCATTGTAGCTAAAAACTATTAAGATCTGGTGGCAACGATTTTTAGCTGACCATACTTAAATAACAGTCGGGCTTATAATATGGTCGTTGTGTGTCTGTCTGTCTGTCCTTCGTCATCTGTCATGGATGTACATGTACCCTGGCTAACGAGTAAGTCCTAGGGGAAAATTTTTTACGTGAATAATTAGCCATGTGAATTAAACTTGGCTCGCAAAATTTTAGTGATCAAATGCAAGGGGAATATTTTCAAATTCGGGGTTGAATGAAGGGGGCCGAGGTGGATCCAGGAGTTGAAGTTGGTGGGGGCAAGGGTGAACACCGAAGGCGTGAGCCGAGTCGAGGCGCTATTGCTATTGATCACTAACAGGAAAGTCAGTATTGCAACAGGAACTGTATAGGCTGTAGCACATCTTCCCTAGCGACAGCTGGGCTTTTTTGTTTATGTTTACACTATTACCGAGCCAGGCGGGAGCCAGGCCGGTGGATCTTCCAGATAGGTTATTTGACCTGGCTCGCCCTGGTGTAGCGCCGCCACTGGTCTCTTCTCCATGAAAATTTCTCATAAATAGCACTGTGTAAATAATGTTATTGTATTGTGCTGTGTTTTGCGGCAGCCAGCCTTAAGCTGAATCAGCTGTGGATGGCGCAGTGGTGTAGAGCCCAGCCCTTCTCAGTCCTCCTGACAAAACATAAGCATACGTTTAAACTGCACTAAATTTGCCAATTTGGTCAGTTTATTCTCGGGAAAATTACTAAAACTGTTGCCACCAGATCTCATCTTTTGAAGCTAAAGTGCACTAAATTCGATTTCAGATGGGGTTTCACCCCAGACCACACTGGGGGAGCTCACAGCACTCACCCAGACACCCTAGCTGGATTTTGGGGGGTTTTGCTTCTAAGGGGATGGAGGGGATGGAAGAGGGGAAGAAAGGGGAAGGGAAGAGGATGATTGAAAAGGGAGAAAAAGGGAGGGGAGGGACGAAAGGGGAAAGGGGAAGGGAGAGGAAGAGAAATGAGGCCCTTCCCAATTGAAATTTCTTGCTACGCCACTGGGATGGTGGCATTTGTTTGTTTATCACACTGCAGATAGATCTCTGTTCAGTGAAGCTGTTGTTCATGGTTGAATGTAGATGTCGAGACAGATGATGAAGAAAAAACTTCGTGGTGACATCACAAATGCTCTGCAGCAGCTTGAGGAAAACTGCGGACAGGTATTGCTTACTTTTTTCGGTCTTTCACCAAATCGCAAGTTTCTGCCAGCTGCTGTTATTTTCAGTTTTGCTTTCGGTGCTTGTTATGTCACTTAGCATTTTATGGCGTTTTTATTCTTTATTCCTTTACCAAACATCCTCTTTTCTGTTATGTCCTAAAGCAATGAATTGTCTCACGACGTGTCTTATCTCAGTTTGTGGTGATGCACTGTTTTTAAGATCCTTCTTTTTTTCCTACACTTGCTGTAGAGTTTTTTTATTTATTGTTTTTACGCGTGAAAGCAGCTACTGCTTTCAGCGCATCTTAGGGCGCATTGCACCACCATCGTTCATGATCTCGGTTCAGCTAAACCTAGATCAAATGTTGAACCAAGTTCACGCAGGATTACGTTGTACCAAGTTGAAATTGGATCAGCTGATCCCGTTCGGTTGAACGGCCGTGGTTATACCATAGACAACTCTGATTGGTCAACCACGCTCGGCCTACGGGCCAACTACAATGACGTCACAGTCACACGCAGTGCTTATGAAACAATCCAGTACCGATCTGCCAGTAATTTGTTCGATTTTTAAGCTTCCTTGAAGTTATCACAATTTTCGCATTAACAGTTGCATTATAAAGGTCCTAAAATATGCATTTTGTGTTCCAATAGTTACTCATTAATTATTCTACGTCCGTTGTCAAGATATATGTTTACCGTAGCCACGGCATAGCAACGGCACATCGGCAATCTAGAATGCTGTTTTTTCTATTAATTAATTTATCCAGCAAAAACCCTCAGAAAACCAATATAGCACGAATCTAGCATATCCAGATCACAAGTATAATTGAATTGGACGTCTTATAAATCGATACGAATGAGTTTTTGTTGCTGCGGTTAGGGTTCGTTTGTATGTTTACTGCAACAACAAAACATCGCCACCGAAAATGCGATTTATTCATCTATTTGTTAATTTGTCGAGCACAAAGAGAACATAAAACGATCAGTATAATTGCATTGAAAGTCTTATAATTCGATACAAGGAAGTTTTTGGACAGGATAAGATTCGAATCGGACAATATTTTGAAGCAATAGTATGACCGAAAATATTTATTGCGTAGCATGCATGCGTAACCGCGAGTTGAACCGAGATCAAAATTTGATTGGTGGTCAGATGGCAGTTCAGAATTGAATGGAGATCAACGCCTGAACCGCTTTAGTCCAACACAATTTACGGCTGAACTAAGATCAAATTCAGATTCGACCCGCGTACAGAGTTGAACGACGTTGGTGCAACGCGCCCTTAGCCATCGCAATTCTGTCCGTCCGTCCGTTCGTCTGTCTGTTCGTCTGTTACACGGGTGATCAGTCAAAAACGATGCAAGCTAGGATCACCAAATCTTCACCGTTGGCTGCCTGGAAGACTCTAGTTTCAGGAACTGTAAAGCTTTTCCATAAATTGGAAGGGGGTCACCCCGAACGAGGGCGCTAAATGAGTGGGGGTGGGCAAAATTTGCGTTTTTTTGGCCAATAAGTCGCTGTATCTCAGTAACAGTGTGAGATAGGGCCTTGGTTGCTATTAATCACTAATAGGAAGTTATACACTGGCTCTCAATTGGCGCCGAATTCAATGACGTTGAATGACCTTGAACGCCAAAACAGGGGGTTTTATGGATCTTTTTGGCGATTTTGGGCTGCAACATAAGTCTATATCATTCACAAGGTGGCGCCACGGACGGCGCCATGGAACTGTCGTTATGCGATCCAGATAGAGAATTTGGTATTTGTATATTAACTTAGCATGAACACCCCAATTTTCAGCTAAACTACTGAACCAGAACTGCTATAGGCTTTCGAGCGTCTCGTGAGCATTAGCTCAAATTTCTTGTTTTATTCACCTAGCTGATTGCCATATGTTCCAAACCCGCATTTCAGAAGCTGATATTTTTTGTTATCATGGGCTGTGTTTAATGTTGACTAATGTCTATCTGTTGTCAAAATGGAAGGCGTTTGGATGCCTAAATTTTAAAACTGTTTTAGCCAAAGCTTAGTGTGTTTATACTCATAGCTAGTGCAGAGAAAAATAGAAGGTAAAATCTCAATGCAGAAAAGAGTATCTATGTAGTCATACTTTGAGTTAACGTGGACTGCAGATTAACAATGTTTTAAAAATTTATAGTTTTGATAGATATTGGGTTTTTGGATATGAACATAGAAAACCATTTGAGGCATCAATTCAAGTGTAAATTGTTTATAATGTGGCATTATGACATTTGAAATTATAGAAGTATGCATTTTACAGCACAACTTGTTTCTACTGGTATGTATTTTGTGATATACTATTTTACCAGTTGCATGTATACGCTGCTGACTGTTGTGCAGGATTGTGTGCCAATCATCAAATCCAAGATTCCGACATACACATCATTGCACTGATGGACCTGCATTTGGGCCTTGTTTCTTACAGCGGTCCATTTGCAGCATTTACGTGTATTAATGTTGTACCACGTGTTGTGAATAAAATGTCAACGTCTTGCAACTGCGATAAGTTGAAGCTTCCTTGCCTTGAATGGCTTGGTGACATAAAGGTAGAGTGTTATGCTTGTGATCAAGGGCTCTGGGGTTTGACTCTCAGTTGGATCACTATGTTGGATGGGTGAATGGTTGTGGACTGAGTTTAACCATTTTAATTTTGACTTTAAGCTTGACCTTTGTGGCTGGTTTTAACTATTACTGCTATGTGGTGGGAGACTGTTAAAAAGCTACAGTATCTGTGTATTAGATTAAATTTTATTAGTTATGGGACTAGCATAAGTTTACATTTACATTCTCAGAGTAAACAATTAAGTGACCATGATGTTCAAATTTCTTTACAAATTGCCTTAAAGAATCGGGGCCAAATTTTCGAAACTTTCCTAAGACATTTTCCAAAGATCTTTCTATGTCAGATGATTTAGGAATTCCAAAGAAGTTTTCTTTTCCGAATTTTCAATGGCTTTCTTTGCGTTTCCAAAGAACTTCTTCTTTTCTTGTCTTCCTAAACTAGTTTAACCAATCAGATGCGCTTATACCGACCATGACGTAATCAAAACTTCTTAGGAAAACTTCTTTGGCAAACTTCTTATCTTAGCACGTCCACGAGAAACGCAATTTACACACCGCTTCATTGTTTAAGTTGACCAAACATCAATTTGCTTTACCTACTCCTTGATTTTACCGCAGTATCAAATAACATATGACATCACATATGATGTCTAAGCTAAGTGTCAACACTGCGTACTTTTTTGCAAATTTCGTTTTATTACTCAGCTTTCTCCGTGTAGGACAAGGTTAGTGCTTTCTTATATATTTGCCTAAATTCTTCCTAAGAAGTTTCCAAAGAAGTTTCAAAAATTTGGCCCCTGAGGTTGAAGAAATAGTACTGCAGTTATGATATTTGTGTTTGGCAGCTGGTGTAGTTTGATGATATTTTTGATAGCCTAGTCATGGTAGTTGTGATCTTATGTAGTTTATGTAGTTTCAAAACTAGACATTTTATACTTTAGCTGTTTAATTGTATGTTAATCTGTCTGTCTGTCTGACTGTTTGTCTTTCTTTGTGTCACTGGGTGAGGTCAAGTTTTGCTAAGACTTTAGTCTAAGACTAAAGTCTTGACTTGACTTTGGTCTAAGACTAAAGTCAAGACTGAACATGACCTGACTTTGGTCTAAGCTCAAAGTCAAGTCCAAAGTCAAGACCAAAATCATAATTAAATCAGCTGGCAATTTTTAATGTCAAAACAATACAATTATGGCTTAGCTCCACCAAACGGACGTCCCAGTTCATTATTTGAGCAAAATATTTACTTTTTGACCAGTAAAATAACGTGCGGCATCTGGTAACTAATAGGCATTTTGTTACTTACTGTCTACCGGCGTTAACTACGCAGACGACACTAGCGTAAGTAATGACGTCATCGCTGGCACAAATATTGCACAAAATTTCTTTTATATCCATAAAATGGCCATATAGGCAAACAAAGTAATATTGCAGACATCACCCGATTAATATAGGTCTGGAAAACACTTCTATAATGTTGATTCAACTAATCGTATTATTGCAGTAATTCGACGGTTGCGTAAAAAGATGGATGACCGCAAACTAGTCAAGTCTAAAGTCAAGTCAAAAGTCAAGACTAAAGTCAAGCCCAGCTCGTCGATAAGCCCAAAGTCAAGACCAAAGTCAAGACTTAAGTCTAAGACTTTAGTCTTAGACCAAAGTCAAGACTTAAGTCTAAGACTTTAGTCTTAGACTAAAGTCTTAGCGAAACTTAACCTCACCCATTGTCCGTGCTCGTGTCATTTTTTGTGACTGCCTTGCTTGGTGAATAAACCAACCACTAACTCAGTCTTTTATCCCTCCAGGGTGGGTAAAACGAGTACCAGCCTACCTAGCTTGGGTTAAGATATTAGGGGGGGGGGTCGCATGTATCAGGTAGCAAATGACACTGTGTCATCTCGTATAGCAGGAAGATGAGTTAAACTTTGTTTAATTTGGGCCTGGTGCTATGTTATTTTCATGTCACTCAAGCTCTTGGTATGAATGGTTAGAGTCTAGTCTGTTTAGAAGCTTGCTAAAGATGCTTAGCAATTCATCCATCCAGACGGTTTGTTCAATGTAGTGCAGATCGCTGCATTAGTGTCAGCAAGTTGATAATCTTTTGTGCTATACTGTTTATTATGCAGACATCCTAATATGCAACAGTTTGTGTCTTGCATGTAGTGGCGTAGTCACGGGGCTGCATCCAATGATCCTTCGCCTGCAATAATGCCAAGATTAGGGCCACGTTTTTTCAGCAACTTGAAAACTGTGACATCTGATCTGCAGTCAGCTACTGGTGCGTTTACTTGGCTCTAAATGCGTTCAAAATGCTCTAATTGCTGTTGAGGCTCTGCACCTCACTCAGGGAGTTTGCAGACCCCCAGCTGTTGGGGAGGGGGGCAGTACATCAGCACCCTTGCAATCAAACTTTTCCCCACCTAGGCCTTTGGCCACAAACCTCGGCCCATCATGCGTCAAGTGTATGGTATGTCCCAAGACAAATTCCTTTTCCTTGATGTAGTTACGCCACTACTTGCCCTTCGTCTGTTCTTCCACGAGTCTATCTCTGTAGTGTAGTGTATTTATTTATATAGCCAGTGATGGATGCCAGTGTTAGTATGTTTTCATTTGAAAAATGCTTGTTGCTTATTAATTGTTACTAGTTATTCTTACGTTTACATTTCACAAGGTAGTGTAGCGACACGTTTGAGGTGAGGTGGGATATTTAGTAGCCACACACTTTGCAATATTTTTGCAGAATGTGGCAGTGAAAGAATTTTGATAATTGGTGAACATTAGGTGAAGTTGTGGACACAGGTTATAATTTAGATTTTAGAGGCTTATTATTTTTGGCCCAACATGTATGTCACAGGCTCATAGCCTCGTAGGTAAAAATGCAAGTGATAAATCTTTATTCAAAGTTAACTCTTAATTGTAGTTGCAAAGAATTCTTGGCTACAAATGCTAAAGATTACTTCATATCATAACCATGTTACTTTAAATTCCCATAGTCCCCCCATCACTGACAAATGTTTATACACATTTAATGTTTGGAGTGACGGTGACGCTACTATATATAGAGACCGACTTGCCCCGACTTGGAAGGCTCAAGTCCTTTGGGCCGACTTAAGTCGACTTACTCGACCCGACTCGCAGGTCTACTCAAAACACAAGCGCACAATAAGCACAAGCTGCAACATATGTTACTTACTTACTTATGTTGTTGTTGGGCTAAGTGATTTTGTGCGTATCTGTACTTCGTGTTTCTGTTGGTAGTGGTTTTAAATGACCAGACGTTGAATAAAATGTGTTCATTTGTTGGAAGTACTGTTTTTCCTGGCAAATTTGATCTAGAAAATATTGTTAGTGATGTTCTCCATGGCAGCCAAACCGTTAATCGTGAACTTACGCCGCCAGTGTCAGACGACTTTGACTCTGAAGTAATGACGGGATGCCTTGTTTGTAAACACAGGGCGATGGTAAAGTGCGAGGCGCGAGGTGCGAGGAGGGTATAGTGCGAGAGAGGCGTGCGAGGAATTCGTGCGAGGAACGGGGTAATTAGCTGCAGGCGGCGGCATGCTTTGATCTGACCTGTAGCGGCGACGACCGTTAATTGACGATCATAAGTGACGTAAACTCGATGTGGGTGAGCAGAACACGCACAGCAGCAAATTGTTGTCGTCAGTGGGATGATGCTGTGATGCATAGTGTCACAAAGGCGGACAGATGCACGTTTAGACGCGTTGGCATGAACACTGTCAGGGCCTATGATCCTTCCTAAGAACTGGAGACCATCTTCCTTTCCTTCCCCTTCTTCCGTTCTCCTTCTTTCCCTTCTTTCCTCTTCCTTTTTTCTTCCCTCTCCTTCCCATCCTTTTCTTCCCCATTTCTTCCCTTCCCCTTAGAAGTAGGCCCTCTTAAATCCAGCTAGGAGGTCTGGGGGTTGACCAGAGAGTATGCTTTTTTTCCAATTGTGTTTCTGTGCTTTTGTGGTTAAACAATGCACTATCAGATGTTATCAGGATCATTCATACCAGAGTAATTCAGCATGCTATTAACGCTTAACTTTTAAGTTCAGATGGGGCAACTACACAGACTGAAAATAGGAGGTGGTGGAACACAGGGCACTGCATTCCTCCTTACTTTGACCACTACCCCCTCCATCCATCCCATTCCACCCTTCCTCCCACTACTGCAGCTCAGAGTCTGGACTCTGTAAACTTCCCCAATAGGGTCTGAGACAAAGCTGCTGCCGCCAACGATTTTGGTGCATATACCAGTGTATTTATGTTCAGGTTTAGGCTCTATGTTATGTTCTTCTTGTGATTTGTTTGGTCTTAACTCTTAATTTTCTTTATCAACAGCTGCTGTGAACTCTTCGTGGCAGGTTGCCTATTGCATGTCACTTGATCACTGAACAAAAAAGTAAAAATAAAGAATCGCTGAACTACGCAATATTAGTGTCATATGACATCTGTCATTAGCACCAGTGGTCTAATTCTGCAGTGCATGCAGTGCACAGTTGCAGTAGTAACAGAGCAGACTAGAACAGAAGACTTGATCCGGCTGTCAAGTGACGACATTATTGATAGCATTCCTATGAAGCAGAATTTTTAGTAGGCCTAATCTGCTTTGATGGATTGAATATATGATCATTTAATCTCAAGTAACTCCAGATTTTGCATATCTTTATGTGTCACACACCACTGCCATTTATTTAGGCCTAATTCTGCTAGTTATGGTGGTCCACATATCTTGATTTTCAAAATGTAAATTTTTACAATGCAGGCCTCAGTAATGACAAAGCAGGGTGATAGAAGCATCATAGCAGTTGACCCACCTGGTGCCTGGCAGGATTTTTTACAGTATACAAACACAAGTCTGCAAACTGCTTATAATTGACTCAGTGCATAATTATCAGTAAGGAAAACTGCAATGTCGCTGTTATGAGACAGCCTGCAGCTGTATCCACTATTCATAGGCCTACAGCCTGTATGAGGCTGCAATAAGGTGTAGCGTTAAAAGTTGGATGATCACACACAGAAAGCCACCACTGCTGCACTGTTATCACATATTTTATAGGGTGTATACCGTGCCAAAAATCAATATGAGAATTGGCAGTCAAGAGTTTTCAGATACTGCTGATAGTTAGGATGCTGCACTGGGAGACCACTACCTGGTATGTGGTCAGCTGGTCTACTATACATTTTCCCATGGTGGACAGCAGCTACTGCACACCAGCCAATGTGGTTGGTCTCCCAGGTACAGCACAGCCAGGCCCAGCCTCAGTTACACAGAGGTCTGCTTCATGAGGTGTACAGCAGCCTAGTACTATACACCTTAGGCCTACTCATCCCAGCATTATACTACTAACACACAACAGTCTCCTTGTTGATGCCAAGTAGTATCATTTCTGTTGTCCACCACCTGTCAATCAAAGTTGATTAGCAGTTGACAATTAGGCTCCCAGTTGAATGGTCGCTCGCATTTAGGCCTACTTCCCGTAAAGTCGTCAGCAGTTCTGGTTATTATGTAAGCAGCAGTCCTGGCTGATCGAACTGTTGACTGCTCCCCGGTGTGTGGCGTGCAGCGTGCTTGCTGTGCCTTTCATCTCGCCATGCTCGCAGGTCGCATGCTGGCGGCCGCAGGGCCGTATTGCTGTAATCCATTGACTCATTCCTGTGCATTCAGAATTGTGGGTAAACTGCGAGGAATCTATTTATAGACGACCAATCGCATGCCGCCTTGCACGTTCCCTCCCACTATACCCTCTTCGCGTCTCACTCTCACACCTCGCACTTTACCCGACCCTGTATGTAAACACACTTAACCTATCATTGATCATTGTTTTGTCGCATGTCATTCTGCAGCTGTTACATCCTGAAAGCACAAGGGATACCCCTGCTGTATTTAATTAACGTGAAGCACCAGCTTTTGACCAGAGCGTTAAAAGTATATCGTTGAATCTTTGCCTGCCCTACTGGAAAAGTCAAAGAATTTTATTTCGTCTGGAAAATGGTCACCATGTCATTGTCAGTTATAAATGAATTGAAACCAGAACCAGTAAGCAGAGAAGGCGGATGGGATGGCAAAGATCTAGACCCTTTGCAATCTGGCGCAGATGGAACGTGACATTAATGTGAGGGTTATTTAAAAGGGAACTATTGTTAGGAACTGTACACACATTTCACATCCACAGTTTTGTTTGTTCAGTATTGAAAATTGATTCACTCAATCTGTATATTAGTTTAAACAAATTAGCAAGTGTGTTAGCAAGTGTAATACGTGTATCAGTATGCTGTGTTGTAGCTGGTTCAGCAAGCATGCATTTTTGCTCTTCACTACGATTTTTCTAACACTCTGGAAATTTTTTCTGATAATACGTTCACGTGCGATAATCCACCTTTGGCCGCTAATAAACTCCGTGTATCGGTTGAACCATCGAATAGTTCTATGCGACCAGATAACATTGTGAACAGATGTGACAGGTTATCTTCAAGTGAGCTCGGAGTTGAACGTCCAACGTTGTCACACTTTGAGGAACATCTGCTGTATTTGTCTGACGATAACAATAATGATATTGGCAAAAACAGTGATGACAGTGTTATTAGAAATGAGTTTGATGACAACCGATTTATTTCAAGTGATGGCCAGACTCGCAGTCAAAGCTCTGTGCTTAATGATCAAGATCGTGCCGCTTTAGTCAATACAGACAGAGTTCTGATTTCAACCAAGGATGGTCGAACGACTGGGACATCAGAACTGCGTAGCACTGAAGAATCTGTATCACAGTTACTCGTAAGTAATGCAGAACCAAAGAGGCAAAATGTTGAGGAGATCTCTGATGTCACTGTCAATGGCAATGTTGGGACATCTTCTGTTTGTAGGGTTGAAGCATCTGTACCATTGCCGGACATTGTCAGTGAAGAAGCTGAGGTTCAGCAGAATAACAAAGATGTGCCTGAATATTCCGATTCTGATATGGAAATTGACATTGACGATGATGACGATGGTACCGGTTACATATTTCCAGACGTGCTTGACGATTCAGAAGTGCCGGTTGGCAATGATGTTCCTTGTGAGCAAGAACCAAGCCATGATATCTCTGCTGCAGATGAAGGTTCATTTTACACTTCATCATACAAACTATTGATCAAATAATGTGTTAAATGATAACAAGAGGCTATCAAGCACTTGAATTTAACTATTCTAAAATGACTGATACCACTATTTTAGTTTAAATGTCCAACTCTGTCGCAAAATCCAGTGATTTTGAGTTTGATTTTTCAGCATAACTATGATTTTTCTGTAGTGTTTGTTGATACAATGCGTTATACTGTACTTCACTTGTAATGGGACATTGTGTGGATGTTTTGGTGGTTACAGTACTTATTTGTTATTTGTCAGTAGTAGAAGGCAGCAAATGCACTAATCAATAATAACGCACCGTGGGCCATAAAAACATGCCACTTTACTGTTTGCTTACATTTATATTTCACAAGGTAGTGTAGAGACGCATTTACGTTGTGGTGGGATCTATCAAATTATCGCAAATTGTCTGCAGAGTGTGCCAGTGAAAGAATTTTGAAAATTGGTCAATAATTGGCAAAGATATGGACAAAACTAAAGTGGCACATTTTTTGGCCCACCCTGTAGTATTGGTTATAGTAGCTGCAGCAATTCTGGGTGCTTTTCTTTTTCTGGTTCCCTTTGAGAATTAAATTAGGAAAATACTGTTACATACAAAGGTGAAGGCTTAATTAATTTTGTTCAGTGGATCAATACCCTTACATTATAGTGATAGCAGTTGCCATTCATCTCCTTGGGTGCATGTGCCACAAATTGTAATTGTCTTTTTATCTTTCAGTGACATTGACTTCTATTTGAACTTTTGCATTAATGTTAAATTAATGATGGTTGTTTTGTTTGTGTAAGAACCGCCAGCGAAAGTGCAGAAGCTGGTCGAGACGGTTGCTTCTGGGTCAAGTTCGCAGTCCTCGTCGGCCAGTTCATCTGATGTCACTTCACAGTCGCGATCATCATCAGGATCGTCACGAAGCAGCGATGCTTCAAACTCCACGTCATCAATCAGCTCATCCTCAACATCTGGCTCCAACAGCAGCACTTCTACAAGCTCGGGCTTATCCTCCAAATCGGCCGGCAGTGCCGCGGTGGCCAGTAAGTCGGCAGGAATGATGAATAATTCCAACAACAGGGTAAACTCAGTCACTGCTTCTTCCGGCGTTGCAACACAGTTGTCACCAACTCCTGGAACTGAAGCCCCGGTAATGTCTCGCACGACGAGTGATGGTCTTATTTGTTTTTCTGCATCGGCCAGTAGCGACAGGAAGCTTTCGGGTACTAGTTTGAGACCGTCCCGGCTACGTTCAGTGGTGTCAGCTAGAGGCAGGTCTCGAATGCATCCATATCACTGGTCTGCTCAGAGAATGATATCCAGGCAACCGGAATCAAGATCTTGCTTTGCGTTCAAGAAATACAACTCTCACAGGAATGTGGAAGATTTGCTGGAATGCCACAGTGCAAGTTTGTACAAACAACGGCAATCGTCCAAAAATCAGGTGAACCCCCGCATTCTGGTGGAGGTGGCCAGACGTAACGAAAAACCAGCTTTTACATCGTACAGATTCGAGCGGTCTACAAGGCGTGAGGCATGGAGGATTCTTGGGGATACTGATGTCGTCGATGATTTGGAAGACATGCCATTTACAGCAAGTGACATTAAGCATTTTGATGAGAGGAAAAGAATGGCTGAGGAACTAGACAGGCAGTTTCGAAGTGTGGCTTTGGATAGGCCTGATGACAGTCACTCATCCATTCACTGACTCGGTCCATTATAATGTAGGTTGGACAGACACAATGTGTGAACCACTGTTCCATGCCACTATGTTGGCTCATAATCAGTAGGGCCCACAGTTTTCCACAGAAAATTTTGCCAAATTCCCTGGGCCAGTTTGCAAAATTCCACTGCTCACCATGGCAAAATTGTCCAAATTCTGTAGCTTATCGAGGCTTTCTGTTTGTGCATAAACTAAGCGCTATTCTGTTAAAAAAACTTTACTTTTTGGAGGCTGGCATTGTGCTCAGTTGTACTAGCCTTACCTTACCTTACCTTACCTCCGGGGTGGGCAGGCTCTTACACCTGCCCAGCGCTGAGGCCGTATCAGCTCAGGCCAATGCACATCCCCGAATGTAACCACAAGGTTACAGGTAGCGGCTATAAAGCCGTAGACGGCTATGAAGTCGTAAACAGACGGCTGTAAAGCTATAAATAGACGGCTGTGAAGCCGTAGTCGGCTGTGGAGCCGAAACCAGCACAAAAGCACTGGTAACGTGCAGCAATCTGCTCTCACGTTTTGGTCAGCGCTTAGTCAGCTCCTCACCTCCAGATTTTAGAAATCTTTTGGGTCATCGGTGCAAAACCCCACCACCATGACAAGGTGGCTGACCACGGTGGGGCAGTTATACTAGCAACATACAAAGAAAATTATCGATCTTTTTTTAAAAATGCAGTTTGTCAGTTAGTCGCACTGTGTTTATTTAAGAATTTGCTGTATTACCATGAAAGTTATTAGTAGAGACGCAGTTTTAGGCAGTTTAGTTTGATTTTTCTTCGTGATATAGTTAGTCTAATTATGTTATCAAGCCGACGATCGTACTAATCATCGGTTATTTCTCAACTTCTGCAAAATTTTGCAAAATTCCGTAGCAGTATCAAAATTCCACAGAAAAGGGGAAATTCTGTGGCTCGGCTCAAAATTCTGCGGCCCACGGAAAACTGTGGGCCCTAATAATCAGTGTTTGTTAGGTGGGCTAACTGATCCACTTCTGTAAATTTCCTGTAATGTAGTGTATGCCTGCCAAAGTTCAGAAAATTGATTGATTTTTTTATCTTTCTGTGTTTGTGATTTTGTGTTGTTATTAAAGAGATCTGTGTCATTCATTTTCTGTAATAAGTCGTCATAAATATATGGAAACAATATCAATGATTGCCAGTGGTGCTACCGCAAGTGTGACCATATCGGCACTCTGAAGTTTTGATTTTCAGATGTTTCCAGTGTAAAAGCTTTTGTCCATGCATGGGATATTATTTATTAATTCCTGTGCACTGGATGCTTTTTGTGTGTATATACTAAATTTGTACAACAGCTCAGTTTTTATGTGTGAGAGCTAGCATAGCTTGTATTAGCTATGGTAATTCTGTCTGTATGTCTGTCCTTCTCCTCTGTCATGTCTAGACACGTAAGCAACTCACCAGCCGTTTTCTTGCTTGGTCGTAGGTAAATCTCGCTCGCTTTTCTCGCTCAGTTTCAAGTAGATACTTAAAGTTCTGCAAAATACAACAGGGGATTACTTTTTTGTTGCACCCTGTATACACTGAGTAGTTCTTTCATAATTTTCTAAATGATAAAGGAGATTATGATTTTTATTTAATCACATGGAGGTCGATTCCATAGTTGGCTTCCTTTAAATGTAAGCGAGTGATAGCCAAGGTAAAAGCCATTGAGGTCTCCTAAATATTGGGGTCGAAAATTCGAAATTTACGATTAATGCTCACAATTTTAGATGCATGTTGTCTTTGTCTATTTCCAGCCATTTCAGCGCAATTCATTCTTTAAATCTTTTCCGCAGCCTAAAACGCAAAAATCACTAATAAACCCCTTATTCTGGGTTTCAAGGTTGTTCAAAGTCGTTGATTTTGCTGTCGATCGAAAGGACTTATAGGACTTTCTATAACTGATTAATAGTAACCTTGGCCCATCTTGCACCATTTTTACGCGCGAAAGCAGAATGCTTTGCGCGTCTTTGCCATCGTCTGGGCGTCCGTCCGTCTGTCTGTCTGTCTGTCCGTCCGTCCGTCACACTCGTGAGCTGTATCAAAACGGTGCAAGCTAGGATCACGAAATCTTTACCATGGACTGCCCCAAGGTATCTAGTTTATCGTGACAAAATTTCGTGCCACTGGGTGCAGGGGTTCCCCTCAAACGAGGGCGTCGAAGAGGGGTACCCCCCTTAAAAACGTCATTTTGCCGTTATTGGCTCGAATAATGTGAAAACGGTTGCAGATAGGTGCATACATATCATAACAAGCACTGGTGACAGGCTTTTGGGATTTATCAACATCGATGACCTTGAACGACCTTGAACCCCTCAAAAAGGGGTTTTTAGTGAATTTTTCGCAATTTTTGGATGCAGCGCACATTT
>Ga0209671_1002027_pt1 | contig 17992 bp, 11 predicted proteins | sample WorMetHERISLAND2_2_FD_187401 | JGI IMG/M metagenome (GOLD analysis project Ga0209671, IMG submission 187401) | Marine gutless worms symbiont microbial communities from Max Planck institute for Marine Microbiology, Germany - Olavius geniculatus... | ecosystem: Host-associated > Annelida >...
GAAGATAAGAGAGCCAAAATGCGTTTTGCCGGTAAAAATGAAAATAAAACTTTGAATAAAAACGTTATTTTTTTCTACTTGACGTATTACAAAATTAATTTCTTTAGGACACTGGTTTTTTCTTATTCATCATTTTTGTCATCATACATAATTTAGTAAATCTGCACTGTGCCCGAAAAAAGTAACCACTATGTTACTATGTTACGATGTTTACATCGCACAATATAAATGTCAAATCAGAACGAATCTAAATAAAATTTTTCACACTTAATTTTTAATAAATTGCTACAGCGACCGTCAAATATCGTTAAAAATATTATTTTTTAGCGGAATTATTAACTGTTCAAGATCAATAATAAAATATCTCCGTTACCAATATGGCGTTACATACCGCAGTCGCTCGATCGGACGTGACGGTTGTTAACGCAATGAAAATAACGCAAACAATGACAAAATTGTATTTTTTGCAGACAATCGTGTTTTAATTAAGCTGATAACACAAGAGAAATGGTATCGTGCTAAAAAGTTTATCGCGAAATTTCCCAGCAAGCCGAGGACACTGTCAGGATTAAACAAACGGGTGTTTCATACTGGACACTTTACGTTTTGAGGGTGACCTCACAATAGTCGTTGTAACTATTTTTTGCGTTAACAGATTTAACTACAATTTGGTATTTTGATTGACAATAAATGGTGCATTGTTAACGCAGAATATTGCCAAAATCAGATGTTGTTCGTTAGAGTTAAACAAACGTACAGATAGGTTTTGTGGTTTTTTATGTAACGCTATATTGGTAACGAAGATATTTTGATATCGATATTCAACAGATCATAACTTTGCCAAAAATAATATTTTTAACAAAATGTAATTTATTGGGGACTAAGTGTACAAAATGTTATTCAGATAGTTTAAACATAACATTTTTATTGTACGATGTTTAGGGGGTTACTTTTTTCCCGGACACAGTGAAAATACGCCTATCCTAGGCGACGAGTGTAAAATCAGAAGTGTTTATCCCGTAGCGTTAGCATTTTCTCTGATTAGGTTTGTAAACCTTTATCAACTCCCAGTAGACTACCTGGCCTAATAATCGAGAATATGTTATCCAGTCAGTTCGCTGTGGAGATGCGTGTGAATTCGTCGCTTTAAACGTTGTTTTTTCGATACATTTTAATCTGCCGGTTTGCATAGCCTTTGAATCGCACTCCAGCTGTATTTCTGATCCTCAACACACTGTCGCCTATGTATTAGTGAAAGCTCAATACATCACAATTTCGAATGGACTCCAGTCAAAAAATTAACCTCTTTCTGCTATGTACTTTTAGGCATGCGAGGCTGCCAAAAATCTTGGGCATTATGATAGAAGGGTTACATAGTCGCAACAGTGGTATCAGATCTCGAGGCAGGCCAAAATAACGCTGATCATGATGAAGGACTGGAGTGCTTTGTCGATTTCGGGACTGAACAGCACGGGGATCTTTCGTGTCGTCAACACTGCAGGTCTTCAGTATTTAAAAATGAGAAAGAACGAACAACAACAACAACAACAACAACAACAACACAGATGCACTGATGCAATACACTTGTACACGCAGACTGGCGGTACAAGCCAATTTTTTTGGTTTAGTACTTGACTATGAACGAATGTTACGGAGGCTGCTTCGTGCTTCGGGTGCGACTTAGGCGTTAGAAGGCTTAGTATCGCTGACTGAATACGAACGGCTTTGTACTTTCTTAATTCTTCATCCCGTTCATGCCCTTTGGTTGATGAATTTGTAGGCCTAGAGGTATGATTTGTGGTACTTTTGCACACAACACCACTTTCACGTAAATTCTTTCACAACATCTGAAACAACGTGTAGGCCTATACTGTCAGCGATCACAACGGACTGTAGTACTATACGAATAAGTTACGAGATCTCTTAACTTTGGTGGGCCATTGTACATGTAAATGCGCTTCATTTCATGGAAGCCGCCACTCACCAGTAAGTCGCAAGGTTGCCATGCAGCTGACATGTTAAAATGCCAAATAAGTTAAATATGACATTATAAAGGCACTGGACGTCATTCTTTGAATTTAGTTTGGCAGTAACAGTTAAATATGGCATCAGTTTGGCTCTGGTGATATTTATACGGATTCTGGTGAATGCTAATAATGTATAAAAATGACTTTTTGTCATTTCAAAAAAGTTATAAAAGTCCTTCAAATTGTTTATTCGTGTTTGGTTGTTTTCGGCAAGCGGAACGACTAATTTCGTTAAAATAATATTGTCAAAAATGTGGCATTTGTGGCCCCGTTTCGTAGTAAAATGCGTTGCGTTTTTCAGCCGAAAGACTTCATAACCTTGGACTCTGTCGTATTACCGGCGAGTGAGCGCTGTATACGTGTTCTCAGCGGGGCTTTACAGTTCCAGTGTCGCGTGGCCATATGCCGCCAAAACAAATATCGGGGGAAATGATCGCAAAATGAACTTCCCCCTTCCTCTGTCTTCCCGTCTCGTCTCTTCCGATGCTGCTTGAAATTACCCATTCAGTCATTCGCCGTGGCGGTACATCGGGTGGCACAAAAATGGAAACATACAGTACATGACATTTTATTTACATATTTTGCAGTTTTACCTTTAAAAAATAAATTTCAAAACAAGTCAAGGGGTTACATTTTCTGACTTACGAGTGCTGTCGAGGACGTTCACATTAATTTTGGTTTTCTCGTGTTTTATTTTTCGAGTTAAGCGCCCGCTGACACGGACAGACAGATGGACAGACAGACAGACAGGAACGAGGGAGCAACAGTATACAGTAGCCGCACAGTACACGTAGAAATGTGTAAATAAACCATAAGCACCGGTAATAAATTATGTGTGATGCAAAATAGGAAATAGAAAGCAATCAGCGAAAGCTATTTATGAAGAGACGTGCGTGTGATGTTGAAAGCCTGCGTACCGCATACAGCCTGTGGTTGCTGGCGTTTTCCGTTTCGTTTCCCGACCGCCAGCATCATCGCATGTGATCGCTGTCCATATTCGACAAGTCGCGCGCTGACGTCACTAAGGATGGGGAGGGGGAGGTGTAGGGGAGAAGGTGTCAAGCGACGTAGAGCGACATCTAGTGACGTGACGTGCCGTGTCGTCGTCGTAGCTCTTTCATAAATTATGTCGCATCGTCGCACGTCGTCCGTCACGGATTCGGTGTGACGACCGTCTAGCATTCCGGTCCGCTGGCCAGCCGACATCAGCCACGATTCCGCATGTACGGCTCCGAGGGATTTGCATTTACGTTGACGTCTTTATTTGCTGAAATGTTACACAGAATGGAAGTTACAATGTCAGCGTCAATAGATGTCGCTCTAGCATGTACAGTTCTTGTTGCAGTACTGATCTTTGAGGTCATCTAAGATCGATGATTTGTATTTCGTCTGGACGAAACGTTCGAAGGACCCTGATTAATGCATATGAAACACAAAAAAAACACAAACAGTGGCAAAACCATTAAACGAAACTGGCTACTCCTACTAGAGTTAGAAAATTACATTCCGTATTGTGCGTTCGAAAAGCTGGTAGTGAAGAAAAATTGACTGTAGAAGGCAAACTGTTCTACGCATTTTGAACATTTAACGCATGCCACTGCAGATGACGCTTAGCACAATGTACTACGTGTCAGCATGAAGTTTAGACTTGGACTATAGGTCTAGTTACATGAACAGAGTGTCTAGACAAATAATCATGACAACACGCTTGCCACAAAACGCAGATGTGTCTGAAACGTGTAATCCTTGTGCAAGAGCATTACCTGTAATGAAAAAAAAACTTCCATAACGGTGTCGTTAGTGGTCTTGTCTACCGACGAAATGTAAGCGTGCGATGTCGACATAGAATATCGACTGTTGTCTTCTGTAGGTCACTAATGCTAATTTAACACGCTTTCCCTCCGCGTCACTGGCTCTTGTTTTACGAATCTTGCTGAATTGACAGCCGAAATATGTACATTCGTCATGCTGTGCGATGTTTTCCGCTATTGGTGAAGGTAGAAAGATATGGAGACGGAAAACCTTCAATAGTGTCGATGGTTATAGCCACAGAAAAAATGTGAGGCGGTGTGGGAAAAGCCCCTAAAAAGCTAAATACGAAAGCCTAGCTGTCACCAGGGAAGACGCGCTACAGCATGTACGGTTCCTGTTGCAGTAGCCTATTAATCTTTAAGGTCATCTAAGGTTGATGATTTGTATTTCGTCTGAAAGGGTGTATGCGATTTTTTTATTAGTGATCAATAGTAACCTTGGCCGTATCTCTTGTTACCGAGATATGGCCAGTTTTCCGATAAAAACGCAATCTTTAATTGTAAAATGTTTCCCTTGTACTAGATCGCTGAAATTTTGCTTGCCTAATTTTAACACACATAGCTAATTATTCGTGTAAAAAATTTTCTTACGATTTAATGCTTAGCCACAGTACATTTGTTACAGACAGACAGACGACAACGATGCCAAAGACGTCTACAGCGTAGCTGCAGCACGTCAAAACAACGTCACTTTTAACGATTGCTGAAACTTCCCTTATCGGCATGTTAGCGTCATTTTCTGAGAAGTAAGAAATTACGACAAAGTGTTTACGACAGTATATGACAACCGTTGTGTGAAGACTTCGTGCAGTTATTAGTCGGTTGTAAAATTCTGAACGCATCGGATTCACTCAATCTTGTGACAGAATCTGTGGAGTGCTAGAAGCAGTTGCCCCTGTGGCGAAGCTGATTTTCGTACTTCAGACATTATTTCCTGTCCATGACGCAATGTGCAGAGAAAACGCGTCGCCAGTGAAATCGATCGCTTAATCACGTTTGGGACAGTAATGCGATCGGCTCGGCTTATCGCGGCGTGCAGGTGGCTTATTGGAGCTATACTTGACATCTGAAAGGTCGGTCCTTTTTATTGGCTCGTGACCGCTTAATATGTACTGCGATAAAAATGTCAGCTGTATCTAAATATAATCATGTTTTATTCACCGAGAAATGGGCAGCAACTGTTCCAAGCACTAATGTACGATCACATGCGCACTCACTGCGATATAATCATAATTCAAAGCACACACATAAATATCAAATAAATGTCATGTTTTGTGTACAGTAGTATACTCGTACTTGATGAAGGTGCGTTAGACATTTGGCTTACAGTAATAACTTTCGCAACTGACCGGCTTTAGTGATTTTTCACCGTTTCGTTGAGGGTTGAGCCACGAAAGAACTTAAATTAATCGTAAAATTTAGTCTCATATCGGTTTCTGTACTAATGTGGATGTAAAATTTTTAGTGCTTAACATTGCGACGTTCTCATTCATGTTGGCCGGAATAATTTGCACAGTGTCGCAATGTTAAGTGAGGTTCATGATCACAAACCACCAGAATTTTTTGTTTGATAGGTGTATTTTTACCACTTTTTCGTGAGAGCGCTGACGTCAGTTTACGTTTTGGGAAACAACTATTGAACCCCAAACTGCACTTACCTCGATGAGTCGTAGAGTTGTCGTACAACACTCTGTACAACAAGTTGTACAACAAATCCGCAACGCATTTAAAGTCTGCAGCAAGTAAACAATAAATTGTGCAAAAAATTCATGGAAAATCGAACGCTCAGCCTACAAAAAATATAAGTAGTGGAGTTTTGGCTGGAACGCTTAATACGTCTCCATGGTGGCGGGTGCCACTGTCGCGTCCAGTGACCAGTGTGATCCGCACGAGTTGAACATTTTAACACATGTACGCTTTTAGTTTAAATCAATCGCAAAGATGGTGTGAACGTGATCTCAACATCTCCGGTTGAATGAACGATTTGCGTATAGCTGTCGAATTGAACAGCTGCTGTAAAAGTTTATCGTATCGAGTCATTCTACGACAGCGCTCATACTGCCTAGTGACTGAGTGTCCATATCTAGCACTGTGTCTGCAGTGGTATAGTGGGTTAATTACGAGTGACCATTGACCAAGCGTGACCAAGCTACATGTACACGGCCGACCGTAGATAACCGTGGTGTAAATAAAGGTTTAAACAGTCTACAGTGTATTATGCCAGTTTAACGAGGCACAGTACACTCTAAACTGTGTTGAAACGTACTTGTTTCATGATTGTGATCGACGGCGTGTTTTGCCTGGACGCACGTGTGATATACGAACGCGAGATGCCATTAGTCGTCACGCTCCAGTAAAGCGAGATGATAAGTCAACACTTTACACACTACAACAAAATACGAAAGGACTAATAGGCTACCCTGTTTACACGATCAAGCAATCATCAAGCAAGCATCGAGCAAACATCGAGCAGACATCGAGCAATTAGAGCACACGTCGTGCACGTGTATTTTGAATGCATTTGCTGGATGTTTAATTGCTCGGTGATTGCTCGATGTTTGCTTGATTGTGTAAACGGGGTATAAGTAGGTCACGAAATAAGTCAGTTAAACCACTGTCTCGAGTGTATAGGCTTATGTTCGTTTAGCACTCACTTTTCCCACTTATCCCACTCCGAATGTAGCGGTACTAGAATTAGTAAGATCGATCGCTGTCCACACGTTGCTCAATGTGAATTTCGACTGACACGAAATCCTGCAGCGTCAGCGAATTAAAGTGCGCGTGTGAGCGGATCTGAGTCCGCTCTCTCCGGCTGCACGCATAACTGACCTCCTGACGCTCAAGGGGCAGAAATAGCTTCTTGGCAACGCGTGTCTCTGGGGCCGGTGGCGAGTGGCGACAGTTGTACGGGACTGACGAGCTGAAGCAGCTAAGCGTGCGAGGATACGACGTAAGATAAGATGGCCGCTCAAGGTCATTTAAGGTCACGGAATTCAATTTTAGCTGAAAGCCGACACTAATATTATAGTCTAGAGAATGCCGTCGTACCACCAAGTAAAGTGTGAAATCTCACAGGTCAGATAATGTCACACTGTTTTCTATAAACATTTTTGGTTTTGGGGGACCCTTTTCATGGGGTCTCTGTTCGGCCAAACATGTTGAACATGCCTGAATACATCTCTGTGCGTGAGGGCGTTGGTTCGTCTCCCGGAGGTACAGACAGATGAAGATGTGGTGCAGCGAGCTTGACGACCGACGACTGAATCGAGTACAGCTCGATATAGCCGTGCACGCTGGTCGACCGGTCGCTAATCCGATTCCAGTTTCATCAAACAGCAATCGCGATCAATCGACACTACTACTCAGCACTCAGCACTTGCACTAGCTTCTGCTCGCTGCGGTCAGCGTGTCGTGTCGTCACCAACAACTACATTTCACTCGCCTGTAGTCTCTGCTGTCTTTTTGTGTCTTTTTCTGCGACACCAGATTGCGTTTAGCATCTACTGTAGCCGGTTTATGACTACAAAAATATCGGTTATGTTGGTCGAGTCGGCTACAATAAATGACACTCGAAAACGTTTTTTTGTGTGTTGCTGTAGAAAACATAGCCGTTGCGCGCAGTTTAGCCAGGGGACACTTGACTTTCTTGCTTTCTCGAGAGTTTTTCTCCGTGTGCACCACGTGTGACGGGCGTGCTGCGTATGTATAAGGGGAATCTAATTTAGTCAATTGCGGTTAAAATTATAATATTTCAGCGATGTAACAGCATTTAATGGTGTATGCCATGCGCAGGCGAAAACTTAGAGTGGAGTTTTAGCGGAAAGCAAATTAGGCCTAGCCTACATTGGTGATAGCGTCATAGTAGTGCCGGGTACAGAAATTGCCAAAGAAGTGAATTGAGGCAAACATACATGTAAAAAGAAATATTAATAGATTGTGACCAATCTAATGTATTTCTCGCGAGCATCATTTTCTTTCTTATTCTTTTAAGAGCTTTTTCGTTCATTTCGGTTGGTATTAGAGACCCGGCGTCTAATTGAGACCCGTTTAATATTAATACTAATAGTGACTGGCGTTGAGGTCGTTATCGAAAATAGTCTTCCCGAAGTTCCTAAAATATTGCCCGATTTTAGGAACTGAGCGGGAAAACTTTCCAATAGTGGTCGATGACGCTTGTTACCATTGGTGTTGCTGTACCTTAACGCATGCGTTTATCTGGCACCGTTGTGAAGATATGGCGCCTCAAACATAATGGGGTCACGACCTTGAACTTTTGGCGTCACGTAACGTCATCGGTCACGTGACCATTTGACTTCCGGGTGTCGATTTCCTATGGGTGGTCCATAGTGACCATGCGTTTATCTGGCAACGTTAATAGGAGCAAAAAACTGAAAATTTGGCCAAAAAACTGTCTGTATTCTGTGTAAGGTAGCAATGACCAGGTCAATGGGGGCGCCAGGTTTATCGTTATAGCTTGATCCACCACAGAGTGATGGCAAAAGCGAGGTTTGGTCTTATGTGTCTGGCGTGCACATTTGTCAACTGGATTTGTAGTCACCGGAGGAAGAGTCGTTCATCGTAGCATAACGTCACACAAATTGACCCAGCGTCTATATGGTTCCTGTGCCTCGCGACATAGTAGCTGGATTGATCACGTCCTTGGGCACCGCGTTCGCGTTGGCCATAGCTTAATAACTGACTGTCTCCGTGGTGCTGACATTTCCATTATCCTACGTAGGCCTAATAATTGCCCGACTACGCAATTTAGGCCTACTATTATCAATTTGCGTCGGTTCTTACTGTGCGCGGCATCGACGACAGTATTGTTTTCAGCGTCGTCGCTAAGGTTTTCTGTTTCTCATTTTCTTTGTTATCAGGATAACTTATGAACCGTTGCACTTATTTCGTTGAAATTTTGCAAGAACATGTACCTTGACATGCACAAAAATTTTATTAAATTTCAAGGTCATCAGTCAAAAGTCAAGGTCACTGAACCGGAGGTTTGTATACTATTTTATTGCAGAATATGACCAGACTCAAGACCAAAAGCGCTTCACAATCTCCGAAGTGGCAGCTGATTAGCATGAGCTAATGATACCGCAGCGCACTATGCGGCCGTCCATTGCCCGCATAAGCGAACAATTGGACCCTCGGTTTGCAGTTAGCAGACATACCACCGCCCCAATTAGTCACACTTGGCCTTCACCCGGTAGCCCATAAGTTACTACTCATTTCTCATCCCACGGAAAGTCGGAGGCTAAGTTGGCCTAAGCACACAGTAGGTTAGCAACTTGTTCAACTGTTGCTTTGCACGGCTTTGCACGGTTGCTTGCAAATGACCGGCAATGAGAATCGAACCGCAACCTGAAAGTTACGAGTGGACACTAACCACTGGACACTTGCACCTACACAGGCAGGTAGGTGTGAACAACTTGCCCACGGTTGTTACTTGGTAGTGCACCGGCTGGGAATTGAACCGTGGACCTTTCGGTCTCGTATCAAACGCCCTAACTGCTGAGCCGTCAAGCCACTCAAGCTACACGTATCGTAGCATGCCACGGCGGCCACCGCGGACAGCTTAGCCTAGCGCAAGGCTTGGCAGTTTAGTTTATCATGTTCTGTTTTATTGATTGATTGAGTCAATAATAATTGACTGATTGATGATTTAAATGTCTAAGACAAAACTGTCGTTGTAAAAACTGCGGCGTGTGTCGATTTGTGTTGTAGTCAGGAGAGCTTCAGTGTTTCGTGGTAGCAGCGACGCTCGTCTGGCACTGGTATGGCGTCGGTGGGTGCGTGGTTACCGTTCGTCAGAGCGGCGGCCGTCGGTTGGGTTCCGATCGCTCACAGTCCGGTCCCTCCGACCCCCATCAGTCGTGGCACCGACGCACTGGTGCGTGCTGATGTCCGCGTGCGCATCAACGTCAGCGGACATCGCTTCGAGACCTGGCGACACACGCTCGACAAGTACCCGGACACTCTGCTCGGTTCAGACGAGAAAGAATACTTCTACGACGACCAACTGGACGAGTACTTCTTTGACAGAGATCCCGAGCTGTTCCGATGCGTGCTGGCATTCTACCGCACCGGCAAACTGCACTATCCGAAACAGGTGATCACGGGCAATGATGTAAACTTTTACCTTAGACCTTAGTTCAACCCTCATCATTGGGTGTCGCGATGATGGCATCCTGTACAAGTGAAGATGCGATGGATCTGTTGTAGGCATTTGATCTTTACGACGTTTATTTGTTGTGCAATTTGTTGGCGATTCGCTATAGACTTTTCTGGATTTGCTATAAAACTTGTCAGCTTACCGTACTTGAGTAACGGTCGAGCTCATGGTACGATTGTCGTCTGTCGTTGACGGTCTGTAATTGTCGTCGTCTGTAAGGGATGTATTATGGCTAAATGATAGGCCATGGGAAAAATTTTTACACGAATAATTAGTCCAATGTCGTAGGCCTAATCGTGCAAAATTTCAGCGATTTTGTGCACAGGAAACATTTTCAATTTCGGTGTTGAATGGACGGCAGGTAGGAAAAATGTGCGTTTTCACCGAAAACTGGCCATATCTGAGAAACGGCGAGAGATACGGCCAAGGTTACTATTAATCACTAATAGGAAATGGCATACGCCTTTTCAGATGAAATAAAAATCATCGACCTTGGGTGAACTTGAAGGCCATTGACAACCAGTACGGTTGGCTCTCCTAGCGACAGCTGGGCTTCTTGTTATAAACTCTATCTAGACCATGTTGTACTCACGTACAACAAATCTACAAAAGATCAAAGCACGTGCGAGTAGGCTGAAACTCTTGTGCACTTATCGCAAGTCTTGGCGCTCAGCGTTGTCATCTAACTCCGAGATATCGGAGCTGGACTATGAGTGATCCTGTGAGCCAGGGGTATGGCTATGAGAGTGATCAGTCACACCGGCCCTATACCATTGTTCGCACAGTACAACAATGCTGTACCGCCTGCCATACGGACGCAAGATGGAGTAGTCGTCAGTCTTTATAGAGCTGTCAACCGATACGTAGAGTTTCGCGTCTTGGGACAGCTTCGTCTTTGCCACTCTCTGGCAGCCTAGCATATGCACGCCCCACAGTACAGCCTGCCTCGCAGATACATCATGCAGCTCTCAATAGGAAATGACAATTTGGGTTATCAGTACTTAGGACACCCCAAGACCAGAAGCTATCAGAAATCTAAACCCTTCGCCAAACAGTGCTGCCGTCTGGCTAATACAGCGGTCTAATATTTGTTTCTTGAGCGATCCACGACCACCTTTGAAAAATGTTATCCATACATTTTCGGGTCCGGCCGTTGTCGTATGACAGCTGCGCATTCTGGCCACTGAAGTTTGCCATCCGGCCCACGACGTACAACGAAAAAGCGAAAACACGAAATAAACTTAATGTTTACTTTCTGTTTTGCTCGTACTCAGAAGTAATAAAAAAGATTATTACGTCCATATCATGTCTCCTTTTGCAGGGATGCGTACAGTGTTGTCTAATAAAAATCCCCAAGCAATTATCATTCTGTTAAGGTATTGCAGTGATCTAGCCCGTTGTATAGTTTTAACTTTCAAGACAACGTTTAGTGGCCCTCGGCTGAATAGGTCAGAGCATCATCGTTTCATTGTGTGGACGCGCAGGAGTGCCTACAAGCGTTCGAGGAGGAGCTCGCGTTCTTCGGCGTCCAACCGGAAGTGATCGGCGACTGTTGCTATGAAGAATACAAAGACCGGAAGCGAGAGAACGCGGACCGGCTGGCCGACGACCAAGATCCCGACGAGGTACCAGCTGCGAAGTCTGTGTAAAAAGTAAAGCAGAGGCGCGTTTCGCAATTTATTTTTCGCAGAGCCTAATATAATTGAAAATTCTTACTGCACATTTTCTTTCCCCCTTTCGTCTCCTTTCCCCTTTTTATCTCTTCTCCGTCTCCCTTATATTTTTTCCTCCGTTCATAACGCGCTTCCCCTATTCCAGCCCTTTCCTTTTCTTTTCTTTTCTTTCCTTTCTTTCCCTTTTTTATTTTTAAAAGTAGTCCCTCAAATCCAGCTAGGGAGTCTGGGGAACGCTGTAAGCTTTCCCAAGTTTCTCAGTAGGGTCTGGAGTGGAGCCCAGCCGAAATCGAATTTGATGCATTTTAGCTTCAAAAAATAAACATCTAGTGGCAAAAATTTTAAAGATTTTTTTCAGCATTGCTAAAAATGCTACTGCACATTAAGTAAATTCTTACTACACATGCACCATTTTTTACTGCACGATTTATGTCGAAAAAAAACACTATTTTAGACCCTGCTTTTTCTACGAGAATCTTGTTTCTACAATTTTCTAGTTCTCGTGAAAGTTTGAGACGCGCATGCAATAATTCTACGATAATTCTACGTCGGGTTATTTGACGCTGAAATTTCCTGGCATAAACCGCCTATGAACTCGACGACGCAACACTACGCAAACGTGTGAGCAGAGCTGGCAAAACGCAGCAAAAACATTTGCTGGAGATATCTCGCAGCAGCTCGCGAGTGCTAAAAGTGTGAGACACGTTTCAGGTTTCCAGAACATGCGTAGCTTTTGATACACTGTAGGTTAAAAAGGTTTCTGGGTGGGTTTTTCAATCGGCTATACGACTCGTATATGGCTGCCACTAATACAGAACCATAACGTCCGTTTCCTCGAATAACCGCAAATGCAGGGTTTGTCAGGAACTTTTCTGCAATAAGTTTTTCGACTAATTTTTAAGCAGTTTTATTCAACTTTAGTAGAAAACTTTAAAGCGGGTTTTCTGGAAAATCTATGCCATTTGAGAAAATCGGATTAAATTGATTAAATTATGTCACTGATAGATTTTAGAGAAAATTAGGTAACAAATAAAAATAACTGTGCAAATAATTAAGCTCTTACGATGGATGTTTCTGTTTGAGTTACTTAGCAGCTTACTGATTAAAAACGTCGTAAAACATTCTTCAGAAAAATACATTAGCACATTCGAAATTTTATTTTACATGTACCTTATGCTTTATATAAATTTTCGTTTTACTTACTTACTTACTGACTCAATTGAATACAGTATGTCGGTCAATAGCTTGTTATAAACAGTCGGCAGGCTTACTTTTACTTTTCTAATTTATTTATCTGGGTTGTATAGTGCGCGTGTTTTTGTAAGCTTAAATACAAGTTGTGCTCGAGTTACCTGTCTGTACTAGATACGGCACTGCTGGAGTGGATAAGCGAATACGCAGTACAATCTTATGCCATTCCAGACCATGCTCAGATCGCATGGATCACACTGTCGTTTGCTTTGTGATGCAGATTGCAGCGGAAAGTTGTGGAAACCGTACCGACGCGTGCCGAGTGTCGTTTAAACGATGTGATGCTACGTGTGCGCCATAGATGTTACAAACATTAATTCGCAAATAAAAAACATAAAGACAACTTTTTTCGATTTATAAAAAACATGTAAAAACATACATAAAAACATTAAACTGCATTTGGCAGAAACTAGCACAATAACATGTTAAAAACGCAAATCTACCATTTGTCAAGAGTAAAGACCGACATGTACTGAATGTTATTATGTAATGGTCTTTATGGTACAGATCGAAAACAGGGCTAAACGCAATTTGCCCGTGGGAAATGCATCATATTTGTAATTTTGTACGTTTATTTTTTAATAAGAACAAAAACGCAACATTATAAATAAGACAAAGCATTTTTTAAAATTAAAAAAAAACATTAAAAAACACAAAACGTGTTTTTAAACTTTTATATAAAACATTTTTAAAACTGTTTTTTTCACATCTATGGTGTGCGCAGGTGGATAAGTACCTGGCGACGACGCCGCGCGAGCACATGTGGCGTGCGTTTGAGAACCCGCAGACCAGCACTCCGGCGCTGGTGTTCTACTACGTCACCGGCTTCTTCATCGCTCTGTCCGTGCTGTGCAACGTGGCGGAGACCGTGCCGTGCGGACTGCAGCCGGGCATGGACCGCGAGCTGGCGTGCGGGGAAAGATACGAGGTCGAACTGTTCTGTCTCGACACCGCTTGCGTCATGCTTTTCACCGGTAACGTGTCACCGCTGCATTTTATCGTTCTGTTGAAATTATAGCGCTATGAAACGTAACGTAAGAAACGGAAACGTTTGCTGTAGGTTACAGTTACAATTTGTTACTCACTGTATAGGCAACAGCCAGAAATTGCTCCGTTGTTTTGTGAAAAATAATTTTAAAATACTATTTCTTTGTCTTATTTAGCAAATTACAAAACAGTAGTTACTAATCTGTTTTAGCAACCGCTGCGGTGTTTCTCAAATCAGTGTTTGTTTACCATGGCGCACAATGATAGATATGAAGAAGTTTTTAGAACCCATCACCGATTTGTCTTGTTCTTTTCTGTCGTGAATATACCGCTCGTTAATTAGTGTTTTAACCCACTAGTCTATTCAAACATAACTACTGTTGAATTTTGCAAATTTACTCACAAAAATAGTTACAGAAATACGTAACATCAAAATAAACGCGCCAATAGCTCGCTGAGACGGCATCAGCCATGGGCGCAAAAATCAACACATCTCCATAACAAACTTTCTCATCATAAGCGAAGTTTGTTACTTGTTTTTTGGGGGGGAGGGGAAGGGAAGGGGGCTGATCTATGACGAGCGCGGAGCACGAACCTATTACGGGGTCTGAGCCGGTACATTATAATCACGCTGTAGCTGCCAGTACGATATGTGTATGACAGTACGATACAGCCCTTACGCTTACATCGTTTTGTGGTCTGTCTAATGCTCGGTAGTGACTGTGGCTGGCAGGTGAGTACTTGCTGCGACTGTACGCGGCGCCTCAGCGCTGCAAGTACATCCGCTCGGTCATGAGCATCATTGATGTAGTCGCCATCCTGCCCTACTACATCGGCCTCGGCATCACAGACAACAAGGACCTGAGCGGCGCTTTCGTCACGCTGAGGGTCTTCCGCGTCTTCCGTATCTTCAAGTTCTCGCGTCATTCGCAGGTAGAGCATCGGTCAGTCGTTTATTTCATTTGTCACCGCCTGCGGAGCGACGGCAGCATTGTTTTCAGCGTCGTCGCTAAGTTTTTACGCGCGACAGCCTAGCGCTTCTATGCCATCGCAATTTCCAGCGTCGTCCGTCTGTCCGTCCGTCCGTCCGTCACACGGGTGGATCAGTCAAAAACGGCGGGAGCTAAGATCACCAAATCCTCATTGTCGGCTACCTGGAAGACTCTAGGTTTTCCATAAATTCGAAAGGGGTAACCCCATGCGAAGGAGCTAAATGAGAATGGGTATAAAAAAATTGCGATGTTTAGCGAATCAGTCGCCGTATTGACAGATTTTTATAATTTTTGACTGACACACTTGACAGACAATTAGCGTGAAAAATATGCCAAAGTTTCCGACTGAGAAACTTTAACGAAGCACGTTTTATCGCTGTGGCAGGGTCTGCGGATCCTGGGTTACACGCTCAAGTCGTGCGCCAGTGAGCTCGGCTTCTTGCTGTTCTCGCTCACAATGGCAATCATCATCTTTGCGACGATCATGTTTTACGCCGAGAAGAACGTGTCTGGGACGACCTTCACCAGCATACCGGAAGCGTTCTGGTACACCATCGTCACCATGACGACGCTCGGGTCAGTCAGTGCTTTTCATCATCCGTGACTTGATCTGCGTTTTTCACGAACGTATCTGACAGTCGAAAAGTTAAAAGAACTGTATAGCTCTTTACGGAAAACCATTCTCAGAGCTAAGGAGTGAGATCACACAGTGTTACCTGCCATCTGACACAGATGAACGCGTTCCGAGTTAACTCTAGCCAAACAGGGCGGTACTCGATTTAACTACCCCGGAGGGATGGAGGGCTGAGTTTACCACCTTAGGTGCCTTTGTGTTCTTCTACATTCGGCGTTTTAAAGCAAAATATCGCTACGGTATGTGACAGCTCGGCTAAAGCGTTTATGATCACCGCAAACTGAGCAAACAGTTCCAGGATCATGGACCGGCGGCTGCATGACATTGTGATCTGTCCATAGCCGTAAGGTACTGCATTATTGTGCGGCTGCATTACGGATATTGCTCGTCTGTCCGTCCGTCTGTCTGTCGGTTCTTTTCGCACGGGCTTGTAATTTTAAAACTCAAATGGCAACAAGTCAAAATTTGTCGGTGTGCCAGTTTTCAGCTCAAAAGGTGAAAGTTCAGAGGACGGACGGTCGCACAATATGTCAGCACTGGGCTGAAATAGCTTTGTATTTTTTATACGGTGTTAAATGGTCATACATGTACCGGTAAGCGGTTAGCCCACACTCCCCACAAGCAGTTTGCGTCTGAGATGTAGGCCTGGTGTTGATACTGTTATTGCACGCGTCTATTCGTCGAGTAAGCAACAGCACCAGCAACAACGACATAAATACAGTCGAACTCGGAGAGGAATGTGTATAATGGCCTACGTCCACTACTGATAAACTCCTTATCATGCAACCGAGTGGTGGTAATGGTTATGCAACAAACGTAGACCTCTTAAGAAGTCTATGGCAACTAACACTTGATAAGTATACTGTGTCTCAAAAAACATCCCAAACATTTTTGACTGTAACTTGAAAATCAATTATCGGATTTTGATAATTTTTGGTACGAATATTCCTGACACAACTTGCCATCAACTGACCGTTTAGTTTTTTTACCTCACCCAAGGTTTGTTTCTGCACTACCTGGGAATAGCACAACCAACAAAATGTCACTTTTTTGTCCAATGCGATATGATTGCTTAATTAACATAACGTGTAAAACACATTTCGTTCACATTTCTGACACTTTGACTGATATTTTGTCCAGTTGTCCATTTTTTAACTGCCTGCAATAAAATTGCTTGAAGTGTTGGCCCACTATGCGAACACAGGCAAGGAGACGCTTTCTCCATTCATTGACAGCACTATCGATAATGTTCTGCTTCAGGCTGTACCAGTTGCTTCTTGACTTCACCAACATTCCTAAACTTTATCTGGAAGACACACTGCTGCATGACAGTCAGACCTTGTAATAGACCTGCTGTTGGGGCTCACAAATTAGGATAGATGGAATTTATTGACGTTTTTTCATTTATTTTAACACATATTATGCTTAGTCTGCTTTCCCCAGGTAGTGCAAAGCAGACGTTGGGTGAGGTGGAAACTAAAACACTGATTTAATAGCCAGTCATGTCAGAAATATTTCTGCCAAATATTATTAAAATCTGCTTGTCTTTTTTCAAGCTACGATCGATAATGTCGGGAATGTTTTTTCAGGTTTTCTGTTTATTTCAACACATATCTTGCCTGGTCTGCTTTCCGTAGGTGCAGAAGCATATATTAGGTGAGTTGGAAAACTGAACGGTCGTTTGATTGCAAGCTGTGTCAGGAATATTCATACCGAAAATTATCAAAATTTGGTAATTGGTTTTCAAGTTACAGTCGAAAATGACGGAGATGTTTTTTTGAGACACAGTGTATAGCTACAGCAGATAGACGATCCTTCGTCCTAATACAGATAAGCCAAGCCTGGAAGAATTTGACCGAGTGCCTTTAACCTCGATTACCAACATAGGCCTAGTTGTTTAAAACTTTTTAAAACGTTTTTTTTATTTCACGACAGGGCTACGATAGCTTATTGCTTGTGTCGGCACCAACAAGCGGAAATGACAGTTTGCCGACTGTTTGCGTGCCAGAGTACTAGAACGCCAGTCATAAAATGCCGAAACAAAAAAGCATCATAACTGCTAAGCGACCTGGTAGAAAATGCGCTGGTACTCGATTTTTCTATTCCGGAGGGATCGAAGGCTGAGTTAACTTTGGTGTTGCTTGTATATCGAGATGATTTACCTGATCACAGACAGTCACCCATCACAGGCTGAACGGTAGTTCAAGCCCTGTGTTAACGGCGACTTTTTTCTTATGGGGAATCCAAAAATTCGACCCCCCGATTTAATAATTTTTTTCACCGACACACATAGCAGCAGTAGCCCAAGTTTGCGAAAAAGTCAGCATTATAGCTCTAATCATACTTCAAACGTACTGCCTTGTAACTCAAAAGCAGAACGTTCAAAATCAGTATTTACAGTTTGCCTACAAGTAAACTGCGGGCTCACGGTCGAGATTACAC
>Ga0209671_1002028_pt1 | contig 17992 bp, 12 predicted proteins | sample WorMetHERISLAND2_2_FD_187401 | JGI IMG/M metagenome (GOLD analysis project Ga0209671, IMG submission 187401) | Marine gutless worms symbiont microbial communities from Max Planck institute for Marine Microbiology, Germany - Olavius geniculatus... | ecosystem: Host-associated > Annelida >...
TTTGCTCCGTGAAACAGGCGGAAATCGAAAGTTGTCACAGGCCGGACACAGTAATAGGTCGCCCTGGGTCAACTTAACTGTATCGTCGTTAACATCGTCAGGGAGTGGAGATGAGAGAGTGTATATGTAGAAAGCACCGAAGCAGTGCATCGCTGCTTCAGTGACAGCGATCGACGAGTAGGCCTATCGTCGTCGTCGTCGTCGTGTTCACGGTCGCCGTCGTCGCTACTAGCAGCTCATATTCATCATGCCGCCACACGGCAACGCCAGGCTCATCAGTATTAATCCTGATCTCATTTTCGTGGATTTACGTGCTAGACGGACGCCTGTGGACGGTGGGACATTTCTCCACGCGTGTTGCTTGACTACGCGCCCGGCCGCCGCCCGCCTAACTCGGTTATCGCCGTCCGTCCGCCTACCGTCTGTTCTATCGTTTGCTTATTGGATGGAATGAGAGATAATTCCTGCAAAGTATGAAGAGAAAGAGAGAAAAAATCCTCAACAGTATCCGTAACGGAAGCACAAGTAGCTTCTCCTGTAGCGGAGTGTAAGACATGACGCTGATAAACCTGTTTGTGGACGGTCGCGCTGTCCAACTGAGCGTAGTGAGAAATGCATCATGCTTGCTTGCTAATGGTTTTTACCGCGTGAACGCTACAGCACAAGTACCAAATTATGGGCGTGAAAACTACGCAAAGCTGCAAACGAAAATGCCACAAAGACAAAAGATATTATAAATTATCATACAACCTATGAACCGCATTACGTGTCTTGCCCGTCTGTCTGTTTATCTGCCTCTGTGTTCGTTTGCCCGTACGGTTTCGATAATTTTTCGGAACTTTCTTCGGTAAACTGACAAAATATCAAAAGAAAAATTATTAGTTTTTGAAGCAACATCAGACTCGTGTATAGCTGACAGGTTGCACCAATTTACTGTTTCCCAGTTCAGATCAAGTAAATTTGAGCTAGTTCCTAACCAAAAAATTCAGCCTCTATCTAGTCTGGTGCAAGCTACAAGGTGCAATTGACATGGGAAGTATGTCTTGCATGCTGCATCGTAGGCCCCTATGAGTCCGGTTGTCTATTAGTGCTGGTAATAGACGACTGCATGACGTGATCACGCATTATCATTAGCGCATGCATACCAATCAGCTTCCGAGCCCTAATTATACACAGCAATGCTGGTTATAGCGTAACAGTCATGATTCGTTGTGTTGAGCAGTCAGTGAAAATGCACGATCAAATCGCGTGTGTGGAAAAGTAGACCTAAGATCGAAATACAAGAAAAACTACCAAATTCTAACGATCACGGGGGTAGGCCTATGCAATGCAGTTTAACGTGTAAAAAGTTATGCAACGCAAACACAGTTGGGGTAAAAATGGAAATGTCTTCTACAACGTATTTAAGAACTGCCAAACAGCACACGTGCAGCAATACTGAAACGTAACAAGCAGGTGTATTGACTGTCGACGATCACATACGCAAAATTAGTCTGTCAGAAATGAGTAGAGGTTATGAGCAATTGCTCATGTTGCAGAAACACGGTTAAGTGCAGTAAACAGCACGCTAATTGTCGATAATACGTTGCGACAACGTTTCTAAAAGCACGACTGGTGAACACACTGGCAGTTGTTGGTGTTTTTTGATATTGTATTTTTAGTCGAGTCGAGATATGTTACATTTAGATCATTCAGATATTCTGTCATCATTTTACACACCACTGCCAACAAGCAATCCAGCTATAAATTTAAATAAACGTTTGAATAAACGAGTTTTTCATTTACCATGAATTAGTATGCTATCGTTTATAAGTGCACGTTCTATAAGTGCACAATATGCGCTTGTTATATCGGAAGTTTTTCAACCCGTTCTGCTTAAAAATTACTAATCGTTTTTTCGATGTGCAGTGTTTTTTCTTTGGAATAAATTTCGTGCTTTATTTCGTCAGAATCATCTTAATCTATCTCTTCTTGAATAACTTACTGCACACGTTACTTCAGCACGGTTTCATTTTCATTAGTTTATGTCTCTTATAGTCTTCTGCTTCTGTGTAAAAAACAAATCCACTTCCCAACGTCCACTACTGATACAAAACTTCTTCGCCAATAACATGGCTATTTATCGATTTTTACTCTCATAAAATTGGCTTTCTTTTTCGGTTATTCCATTCGCTAAATACAGATTAGTTCCGTGCGGCAAGCCAAGCTTGCTATTCGACGGTTTTCAAAAACACACAAAACATTATCGCATCGCATCCATATCGTATTCGAGTATTTAATTACTGACACGCTACAGCTATGTTGTAAGCGACTATGGCACGAGTTGTTGCGTGACAGTCCGTCTGTCCGTCCGTCACGGACGGTACGAGATAGGGCCTAGATTGCTATTGACATGAAAATCATTGACCTTGAACGACCTTGAAGGTCAGTACTGCAACAGGAACTGTATAGGCTGTAACGTATCTTTCCTAGCGACAACTGCTTTTTTTGTTTTTTGTTCTTTTATTTGCATGACTACAAGCTAAAAAGCCTACTTTCTTTAGCAAAACGCTAAACGCTTCACGCAGATCTCAACTTCAGAAATCTTTGTTTTTTGACCAATACGAATGCAGACAGACGGAGAGTCTGGGGGACAGACAGACAGAAAGCGACGACGTGTTTTGCAGACGACGTCGACAGATGGATGTGCGACGTGAAACCTCCAGTGAGTGAGTGCGACTGTGCAACTATTCCGTGATAAATATCGACCAACGCCATTACGGACTCTGGGGACAGCCGCCGTGCTCGTTAGCTGGCAAGGCCAGGAAAGTAATTCAATTTTTGGTCAAGCGAACTTGCACTGCACACGTCCAATGAGCAAATACATCGGACCACCCGCGAGACTGTCCTTCAGCCCACCTACCATCACCGTGCCGCCATCATCACATTCGTCGATCAAACTCTGATACAATAGCCAGTGATCAATAACTCTGTGAATCTGTTCCGGTTGGTATTTCGTGGCCTCTGCGCTGAACGTTGTATGCGGGTGGCCCGTAATCAATGCGCGTGATACTACGCCGTCCTCTCCAGCAAGACATTGCGCTTTTGTGCGATGACAGCAGAGGCTGACTGGGCCACCATTATTAATGGGTGGTTTGGGTGAGTTTAGACACAATAAGTACCGACCGAACACACCCACGCAGCAATTCATCGATGTCAATATACTCAATAAGAACGGGCGCGTCTACGCCAAAACTTTGAAAAATGTTCCTTTATCATAAAAGTGGAGTGTTTCTTCCGTTCAGCGAAAAAATTTTTATCATTTAGCATTTAAACTATAGCAACCATTTTCTAGCTCACTTTTTAGGCCCAAAATGTCCCAAAATTAACAGCGAGCCCCACTGATTGAGCCCCTCCAGACACCCGCTGCTCGAATGAGAAAAAAGTCCCCCCAAAAATGTTCCAAAAGACTTAAATGAGGACCGAAATTAACAGAAAAATGGAAAAAAACGGGTCTGTAAAAATATCACTATTTACCATAATCATCGGACTAATTTTTTTACTCATCGTGTGCTTCGTTCCTGATGTAACCGAAAAGTAATATACGCTCGTATATATAAAACGTCAGTGTATGTATATATTATTGACAACCAACGACCGACCGACCGACCAACCAACTTCGCGTCTTGGACAATTTCGAACGACCGGCATAATTATGTCTGCAAACGGTCGTCCGAAAACAGAAGTGCGCATCTGTGGCGTCCGTCAGCAGTTTTTAAAAGCAAGCTTACGACGTTACGCTAAGTGACGAACAGTTCAAAGCTAATGTTTATTTACCGCCTATACGCTGCGGTCTATAGACTACTGGTGATAGAACGGAGCATCGCTCAGGACTAGCAGACGAGCTGTATTAAAACAGACGACGTAGCCGAGAGCATGACGAATGGACAGACGAACACAAGCACGGACTTCTAGAAATCACCGTGAGGCGACATCACTTTCACTCTCCGGTGTCTCTTTCTTTCCATCTCTCATTTCCTTACTTCTTTTTCTCTTCTTTCTCTTCTCTTCCCTTCTTTCTGCTCATTAAATCCAGCAACTGGGTCTGGAAATTGCTCCAAGTGTTCCCAGATGCTCAAAATACAAATGCATCATTCTGCAAATGGCAAGAAATGCACACCCATCACCAAAACTACAGTTCAACGTCATGATGCCTACGATACCTGGTGCCTGCGAAAAATCCTACGAATGCCATACACGAGTTACACCACAAACGAGACAGTTCGAGACATTGCTTGTTGCTTACCAGTCTCTGGAGTGGTCAGGTCCCATCGCCGAAGGTTCTTCGGACACCTAGCTCGTACAGCCCCAAAGGAAAATCATCACCGTGTCATAGCCGCTGACTTCGACCACTAGTAACTGAAAGAGACCGGCCGGGCGCCGAAAAATCCCCTAAATTTTGAAAAAAATTGTCGAAAATATTTTTGACGAAAAATTTTCGTTCCCAAATGCAAAATTTAAAGCTAAAACCCGCATTTCAAAAAAGTCAAAAGCAAAAAAAATTAAAATATTAAGCGCGCACGATTTCCCCTGTTGGAAATTTGCAGCGTCTGCCGAAAAATTACAAGTTCCTGCGCAGCCTATTTTTTAACCCGCGACGATCAGAGATAATCTTGACGAGCTGACAACCCCATCAAGCTTAAGCTTAGCTGAGTGAATAAGTGGGTAAAGTTTTACGTGCCCCCGTTCGACACATTATATGTCATTCTAGGGATTATTCTTTGCAGTGAATCACTTGCGCTGGTACTTAGTACTGACAAATGAGACCTAGCTGTCTCTCTGCTGTCTGCCGGCCACGTGGGCACTGATGGGTTAATCTGAACACAGACACGAACCAACACGCGCCCACCCACGACATCGCACAGATGTGCCGGCGACAGTAGTCCATCCTGAGCCACCACACATGCCCACCCACGCACAGTGGCACAAACAGATACACAACAACGCGCCCTGATGGCAAGTGCGCCTTAACATCTGAGCAGAATTCCCGGCGCTATAGAACATCTAATAAATTAGCATAATGCATGCGTTTTGACTGACTTGATTTTCCCTTACAATGGTTGGAACGTTACATTCGGGATTCCTTAGCGAAAACTGTTTCGAAATTCCCAATTTCTGGCACTTATTTTGACAAAAAGTTCTTTTAAACTGTTTTATATATTTGGCAACTGTGGGCGAATTTGTGACGAGCGTATTATTATACTAGGTTCATAACGCACGTTAGGTCTTTCACAACGTGAAGAATCTCAAGTACGGAGTCTGGAGTGAATTTTTTTTTAACTTTTGCATTTAGATAGAGAAAAACTGCAGAAAAAGTTGGATTAATTAAAACATTTCACTTCGCCACGCAGACATGCTGCTGCATTCTTAGATAAATAAGCTTACATAATTAATTACATGCAGCTCAGTTTAATTTCGGAAAAACTCGTGTATATCTAATCTAATATCTAATCAATTTAACGTAACGGAAGCAATTTACTAAAAATATGACGTAATGATGACATAAATGAACAAACGCGAAAGAGACCGTGAAAAGACTGCGAGTTGCCGTTTCTTTGACCCTTTGTCGTTATTTTCAGCAATTTTATATCGTACAACAAAACGCGGCCGCTACCGTCTTATGTAAGTTTCAGTTCAGAACTAAAACGGAATGGGTCCGTTATTGTATGTTAGTTAGTATTATTTATAGAAGCCATCACTCTCAACTTTGTTATTATTATTAGCGTGAAGAAGCGACGGACGTGCCCGTGAACGTGACGTGCTTTGCTGACCACGGCATAAATAAAGCACCAGTAAAGCCGTTGTGTGGTCCGAAAGCCGCCGATGCGAGTGCGAATATCATGAAACGACCTCGTATAACATAAGCCTGGTCGTGTCCGGCGCCGCGCGGATCTCACATAATTTAATCTCACCTAGTGATTGCAATCCCTAGATTGAACTCTCAATCCAAAGATCCGGGATTATAAAATTTGTAATCCCGGGATCCCGTTTCGGGATTAAGCGTACAGATTGGTCGCTATTTTGGTATCTTTAGCAGACATTACATGCATAGGATGTAGAAGGCCGGCCCCTATACGGAAGGTGTAGGCCTATTCAAACTGTAGAGAGTGACTGTGACTGTCAAAATACAAATAAGTTGAAATTACAGTGCACAGCAAAAGTGCTGTTACACAACAGTCCCAAAAATTGTTATTTAAGCCTCGTCACACCACTTTTAAAAATGTCATCTAAATGGGCTCGAAAATTACTGGACTTAAATCCGGATTCAGAAATCAGGAACCTAAGATAATAAATGATCTACAATCCACAAGAAACCGTATCGCTAGAAAAATTTGATCAGCCTCTCACTAGACCATGCTCAACCCCTTCGACAAAATGTTATTGAAATTGGTTGGTAAACTTTTTAAAATTATCAAGCTGACAGACGGACCGAGATGTAAACGCATAAACATGCCATAAAGTGCAAAGTTGGAAATTGGTGCGCAATACCGCCTAGTTGGTGTAACGATTATTGATCGGTCATGTGGGGGCTAGACCCCCACGCTAAGCCGCTGTAATAAACTTGTGATGTTACATAAAACACGGCTAAAATGCAAAAGTTGACGTGCAAAATACAGTGGCGTGGACAAGAGGAGCCAGGGGCCCAGGCTCCTCCCAATCCTCTAGACAAAACATAAGCATACGTTTACACTGCACAAAATTTGCCAATTTGGTCAGTTTATTCTCGGGAAAATAATTAAAACTGTTGCCGTCAAATCTCATCTTTTAAAGCTAAAATGCACCAAATTCGACTTCAGCTGGGACTCAGCTCCAAACCCCGCTGGGGAGCTCACAGCGCTCCCCCAGATCCCCAAGCTGGATTTCAGGGAGTCTTACTTCTAAGGGAAGAGAGGTAAAAAAGGGGGGAAACAGGAATAGAAAAAAAAGGGTAAAAGGGAGAAAAAAACGAAAAGAGGAAAAAAAGATGGGGAAAAGGGAGATGAGGCCCCTCCCAATTGAAATTTATGGCTACGTCACTGGCAAAATACACAATTCGTTTCAAAGTCGCATCTATATGCACCACACTATAGTCTATCCGTATCCTATAGGCTATGCCAATCGGCAAAAAGCGGCTAAAAAAAATTGCGAATATTCAGATTCACCAATATCTATCCGCCTGTATGTCGCATGTCGTTCTCGAGTTACACTCAACGTGCAAGTTTTTGTTAGACCGCCTTACGTTTTCGCTTTGTTTTGTTTTCTACTTTTTTATTTCTTTTTATTTTTGTTTTTCCTTCCAAATTAGACAACAGACCAAGACTAAAATTGGGGAAGGACGACTCTTACCTGGAAAGAACTGAGACCAAATTTTTGCGAGATCTGTTAAGGGGACTTAGTATGAGGGACATTTTACCACATTCATAATCGACGGCTTGGTAAATAAGCAGCCGTAGACTCGCGTTAGGCACTGCCCCAAATTTCTAGTTTTATCAAGACTTTAGACATACTAAATCATTTACGTTCTCTGGATAAAGTGATTATCTTCATTTTCAGGTGCTCGACATTGTATCTGCCATACAATTCTTTTTCATTACCTTTTTCGAAAATTTACCACCAGTCCCAACAGCAGCAGCAGCAGCAGCAAGCCAGCAACGCCATGCACAGTACTGACTGAGACTAACAGATGTCGCCGCTGATAGTGTAAATTACGACCCGCCCGCGCTAATTCTTATAGCGTCACGTTGATGTAATTTGGCCGCTGCTGCTGCTGCAGCAGTTGTCGATCAGTCAGACGCATCCATCAGCAACGCTTTGACTACTTCACGCGGTTGTGTGACTTAAGATGTACTTTATTCAGGTTGTTGTCGGATGTTAGGTGTACTGGGGGCCGGGCGAGGGCGTGGTGCGTGAAGCGCCGCGTTACGCATGGTTGCTCTGACTCCTGATTGGTCCGTCGGCGTTATTGCATTGTAGACTCGACCGCTGGATGTCGTCTAATTACTAGGTCTTAAAATCAATGAAGTTATCCTGATATGCTGAAAACGAACGTTTCATGTTCCTTATAGGGTGTGACTTTACACGATATGTATAGGTTTCAACAGCCTGAATAGAGTACACCTAAAGTCCTGATACCCTTTACGCCAATGTGACAGCATTTCTCAGCCGGATATTGTGAACTTCGTTGCAAAAAAATGCGTCAGTGGCGGGCTACACTCATTGTTATTTGCCCATTTCAATGTACAGACACAGTACTGGACAGAATAATAACCCGAACGTTACCCGGCGTCCGAATGTCCGTCCGTCCGTCCAACTGACGACAAGATTGTGACGTTAGTTCAGGACCGATTTTCACAACTTTGTAGTTGTTCAAAAATGGCTAAAACCATGTAACCAAATTTTTAAAATAAGAACATTCAAATTGTACAGATATTACGACAAAGAAGAAAGCATATTAACAAAATTAACAGAACAAATATATATATGTATATATATGTGCGCGTTCAAGGAATAATAGCCGAATCTGTAAAAATATTAACACCTATAAGCGCGTAGCTCTTAAAAACAGCACCAATCTTACTATGGACAATCGTCTGGAAACCTACTCACCGGCTGTTTCATAAGTAAGTATGGTCAAGGTCACATGGTTGTGTCAGTTAATTTACAACTCTAATATCTTTTGCATCCGTTACTGCCTAATAAACCGTGTAGCTGAAATCTGCTTAGAAGCATTACAATGTCGCACTGTCGCTCCGTATAAGAGACTTTCGGCCCGCGCTGTAGTACTGACTATACATGTCTATGATTACATCACTAAGCATGTTTCATTTAACGGTTCAGTGATTTGTGTAAAACTATACAGGATGGGTCATAAAATTGCACCCTTTTGGTATGGCACCTTTTTGGTGTTTGATGCATTATATTTGCAATTTTTTTATTTACTCGCATAAAATTTTTATTTAGTGGCGTCGTTCTATGTCTACCAATGCAAACAGGTTGCGTTTTATGCGAAATAAATTTTTGTAATTTCGTAGCGTGGTTGGATTAACAAAATTAACTAACGATGAACGCTGTTTGATTCACAATCCGCGTATAAAACATTGGAGTTCAAAAAAGTGTTTTCGAAGAAATGAGCATTTCAAGATGTGAATAATTAACACTAAATGTTAAAATTGTTCAAGCAGTATAAATATCTGGTGTTTGAACTTTATATGGCATTATATTGACTGTCACTTTTAGGCCCATCCCATTCAAACATCATTTCGTTATAGACGATAAAAGGTAGCAATGCCACTTTAAACACCATTTACACCAATCTAGTAAGTTTACTTATAGGCCTATTCAGGTAAATCTAATCATAAGGGGCTAGTTTAACTGTTTCTGAAAGTCGGTGATCATTGTTGCTGATCGCTGCGAGAAGATAATTACTACGTTCTAACGCCAAGTCTACCCTATTTCATATTGCGTAAAACACGACGCGATACTCAGTGACGTTAGGCTTGGCCTTGGTCTTGATGCTCAAAACCTAAAGTCGTGCTGAGTGTGAAAATGTATGCAAAATTATTCATGACACTGGCGCGGTACAACACTAGGGTCCGGCGACTTCATTATAGCTGACTGCACTCGTGAGTGGCAATTCAGTATCTCCATCGCGAAATGCTGTGTCATAAATTGCGAATATCGGAAAACGCATAATTACTCCTCATCTGATTGTTGACGACAATAGGCTACTGTACCGATCGCAGACGCGTGACAACGCAACATTATTTGTGCAAATTTATCTCCCACTGCCCATGTATACGATATACAGGGTGCGGCAAAAAAAGTAAACCCCTAAATTTTTTGCCGTTTTCTCAGCAATAGTCTAGGATTTTAATATGAAATTTTACAGCTTTATTTAACTAAACATTCTACATCTAACTGCCAAATACAATGTGATTCTATTAAAAAACGACGAAGTTATAGACTTTTTAACATGACCGCCTACCGATTTTTCGGCATTCAAAAATGTTCATGTTAAAAAATGCTATTTAATTTTCAAAAACTGGTTACACGTTACTGCCGATGACGTCACAGTGACAATTTAATAAACAGCAATTTATACTGTTTATAAATTATCACAAAATTATCGTTACTTCAAAGCAATCGCCGGCTGCCCACCGGATTCATCTTCCAGCAGGACGGCGCGCCGGGCGCATCAGCACACACAGCGCGCAACGCAGCGCAGCGCACAGAACTGGCTGCGGGCCAGCTGTCCAGATATCATCACAAGAGACCAATGGCCTCCAAATTCGTCGAATATAATATAAACTCAATGGACTATCACGTATGCGGTGCAATGTTGGAGGCTTACTGCAAGCTTAAAACAAAGCTGAAAACAAGCGCCAAACTCAAGGAAGCGCTTCAGGTTATCTGGGGCAACCTGCCACAGGGACCGATCGACAAGGCTGTAAAAGATTTCTCAAACAAGGCGACTGGAGGCTGGTGTTGTTGCTTGGAGCTGGTGGTGAACACTTCGAACATTCGCAGTGACAATGGAATTCCGGCGTTTGATCATTATTTAACTGTGTTGTTTCAAATATGTTATTAAATTGGTGTTGTAGCCAGAGCATATTTGAATGCTGAAAAATCGGTAGACGGTCGTGTTAAAAAATCTGTAACTTCATCGTTTTTCAACAGAATCAAATTTTACTTGCAATTAAATGTAGAAGGTTTTAGTAAATAGATACGTAAAACTTCAAGTTAAAATTTCAAACGGTTGCTGAGAAAAAAGCGAAAAACTTTAGGAGTCCACTTTTTTGCCGCACCCTGTAGTTGCTAAAGCGCACAAACAAAAAAGTAAAAAGATGAAATCCCGCTACTTGCTCTAATGTTTTACACCAGTAGTGACCAGAAGCCATTTACAATTTCGTAAGTGGCAGCTGATTAGCATGAGCTAACAATACCGCAGCGCACTATGCGGCCATCTATTGCCCACATGCAGCTGGACTCGCCGTTTGCAACTTTTGCGCGCATTCCTGTCGAAAAGTAACTGACAAAAATTAAACAGTATAATAATAAAACGATTAATACGAAAAGTCTGGAAAACCAGCATCTACCATTGGAACGACAGCGGTAGGCGTAGTGATTAAATAACTCGGAATAAAGCGACAGTAACGTGACACAGTAATAGCAATAAGGCATGGCAGTAAAGCGACGGGACGATGCCAGGAAGTACATGACTGCAGGCTGACGCGTAGGCAGTCAGAGACAAACATGCGCCATTCATCGATTGGTGTCTGGCTTTTTGCTCCTTTGCCATTTCCCCCTGACTTGTTAGTTCCCGCACGTTGGACGATTCGCCCCCCCCCCCGGAACTAAACTTTTTTATTGAGCAGACAGAAACTATACATACTCGTAACGTTTGTTTTACGGCCGGGATGATTGTTCTCTTACAGCAATTTACTACACATCATACCAAAAACTTACAAATCTACGAAAACATTTAAAATGACCAAGAAAACTTTTTGTCTAAAACATTTAGTTTTTTTCTGGTTTGATTCCAATGATACTGTGAATAAAACGCCGACTTAGTCGTCGTGGACATCGTCGTCGGGATCATTAGTCTTGTGGTCACCGACGTCCATATTAAGATGTCGTCCAACGGCGGAGGCGAATCTGTCAGGAGGCGAACGAGCCAGAGGGCGAATCGTCCAGGGAGCGAAACTGGAAATGAGTGAAAAAAACACAATTTTATCGATCCGTTCCGTAGCTTCTGTATTGCAGCGATCTGTATGCTGTATCATTTCTTTATAACCAGTTCAGCGATGCTACATCCTATTATTGTTATTATATGACCAAGCGCTCTAATAACACAGGATGGAGCGAAAACAGTCATTCTTTCAAAGTTTTGTCGATGTCGTTTCTATTCTTCTTTTATCGCAGGTTCTCTAATTTATTAAACTGCTCACGTACGCTACCGTTCGAAGACTATTATTCTGAAATTCATAATGCGCATTCTGCTATGCAAGTAAAAGTACAAATTTAAGATGTCTAAAATAGTTTCAGCCGCATGATGCAGACGCAGCAGAAGTATTTTTTTCTGACAAACATGACGTGCACGAACTCTTCGTATTAATAAATAACCAAGTCACAGCTGACAAAGGCGCCTCTAGTGAATAAGTTCAGTAGCTCCGGGTCCCACATAAAATAGCTGTGACGTACGGGACAGATGACCTCCCCTCCCCTCTCACACGCTACGACTGACTCCCACATCCCCTTGTCAGCTTGAAATAGTTTTTGAACGTCCTCTAGGAGAATCATTTCATGGACGGTTCACAACCGCCAGTTTACATTACATGGACGGTCCGTGTGTGACAGTAGGCCTATATGACAGAATTGCACGAAACGCGAGTGCAGACGCTATTACGAAATTTCATCATTGTTTAAAATCCTAAAAAACAATATGACCTTGAGTGGCTTTAAAAAAAAATTTCAAGTGACAAGTATTACCAACAAATTTCTTTTTAACTTAAGCCTGTTGTTTTTGTATTAACATCTCACACGTTAAATTTTTAAATAGTAAACCCAGAAATGTCCCGTGATGCTAATAGATAGGGCGCATACAACTTCCTATTTGCCTTCACGTCGTTCAGGCAATAATTACCAGTTGTTTATAAGTAAAGAACACAAGCGCCAACAATAGCCTTTGAATAATAATGGTTAAAAATATTTTCCTGTTCAAAAAAAACGAAATGTCGAACAAGGACTTGTCAGACGTCACTGTTACCGACGAATTTACGTGAACGAAAAAAAATCTGCTATAAGCATCAAGAAAAATTGTTGGAAATGCGCAGATCGCCTACCAATAGTACCGACAGCAGTTTTGTTTAGTCCATTCGGCGCCGCTTTCGAGGGTTGCAGCGTCACATATGGGCAATCGATCAACTCGATCGACTGTAGCTGATCGACACATAATACACAATAACGTTTTTGAACACACGCCGAATGAATGGCAGCGCTGTGTTAACAGCTCATGAATTACACAAATACACAGCACCGAAGCACACCACCACCACCACCAGCAGCAGCAGTAGTAGCAACACTGTGACGTTATCGTCAGACGTCGACAGTGTAGCAAGTGGTCACAGTTGCGTGCAACTCGGTTTTGAGGCCATGAAACCAACAGACCGCTCCAGGGCCCGATATTTCGATTGACGTCACGGACTCCCATTTTGTAAATTTTTGCCGGACTGCTGCAAAGATAAACTTGATAAACTTTTTATGTTACAGAAATAATTTTCCTTGCTGTCGTAAAAATCTGATTATTCAGTGTCGCATCGTTCGTGCTATTTCCGTCGTTTCTTCTGTTCGGCGCAAACACAAAACATGGCAAGAATCCCGGATGGAGCGAGAGGAACAAAGGGATCGCATAAGTACACGGGTGCCCCCGAATTTTACACTGGTTGCACGATTTTCTTGGTTCTTATGAATTTAATTAAGACATGAAAAGGTAGGCGTACAAGTGTCCTCAGAGAACGAGGTCGAGACTCGATCGTAAACGTCATTTATGCCAGCACAATCGAGTTACTTTTTGGTTTCATGTCTCATGCTTTACGGTTATGCACCATCATGTACAGTATTATACCATTGCGCAGCAACTTTTGCTTAGCACCACGCCAACATCATTGACTCAAAAATGACATCTTTTAGCGGGCGTTGTGTGACGTCGCTATTGCGGTTACATTTCATTTGTCTGTCCGTCTGCCCGCCCGTCACACACGTGGACACAGTGGAACGGTTCAAGATACCGAGATACGGTTTTTTAACGTATCTTACATAAGTGATTATAATGCAGTTTAACGGCAAAACCTTATGGTTAATTGTGCGTCCAAGTTTCAAGGGTTCACTCAAAAATGGGCACTTGTTCTGATGTACACCGTCACAACTCGAAAATAATGCGACGCAGAACCCTAGTTAAGCCTACTATAAAAACTGTAATATAACAGAATGCTACAACCTACAGACACATATGGGATTCCGACCAAAATGACTAATATTGCCAGCTGCGACTGAAAATGAAACTCAGACATTTCGGTCATTCGTCGATCAAACATGACGCGCGATCACCAAGCACATCATCAGTAAGCTATAAACCTTTAAAGAATTCTAGCAGTTAGCAACAATGTAACAGCACGCAGAAATCAGATCGATTTCCGCTGCTGCTATCTATTGAGCGATCCACAGCTGTTGCCACATGTATACGCCAACATTCTCGACGTAAAACGAGTGTACGCTAAATTATTAACAAATCAGTGGCGGGCTCAATAAGTGTGGCTAACGTCAACAATAGAACAGTCAATAATATATCTATATTTTAAGGTTCTAACGTAATATACATGATTAGTTGTGTATTTATTACATGAGTCCATTAAAAGTTTCAAGATAATTAAAATTAATTATTTGAAATTTGCTTTACAATAATAACTGAAGTAAATAACAATATAATTTAAAGTAGTCTTACACAGTGGCGGTGCTTTACATAATTTAATTGTCTTCAACGAACAACGAGTCAATAAAGCCATTTTTCAAGTAAATAAAATATGAAAAAATTAAGAAAACGCTAACAGAATTTTCGCCACTTTCCAGAATAATTATTATCGTTCTCAATCAAAACATTTATAGCCAACATTACTGGAAGGCGGTCCAAATCGGTGGCTTGTATACTGGGTAATCCATAACAAGCAAACCCGTAACTTATATGCATTTGTAACTTTAAACAAACACTAACCGATATTCAAAACTCTTCCACTGGCTACATACTCGTAAGTGGTACTCTTGAAATAAGCATTTTAAACGCGTGGCGAAGTCAGCTTTAGAATGTACTGAAAGTTACAAGATAACTTCTATTAAAACTCACTCATTCTAGAGCTGACTAAACAACATATAATATTACGCGTTTAAAATGTGATAAAATCTTTAATGACCACTTAATTGTAAATTAACTACAAAGTACAGCGACAAAAGAATTTTGGAACCAGGTCGATGCTTTTTACAGGTACGTCACTGTGTGTATGTTGGTCAAAGCCGCTAAGAAAGTGTTTGCCGTATTTAGCGAGTACGTGTCGACTGTCGCACACAACTGTCGATCCGGTTAATTCGCACGAATGCATCCTACTCACTGCTGAACAGCCGGCCAAGACTTAATCCTGTTAGGTTCTCACGCGGATTAACGTAAACCGTCGAGAGCTATAGGACACGAACGACCGTATAACTGGCAGAGAGACAGACAACTCTTGGCTATAGATAGGCCTACGACGACGCGCTCGCAGGCCGTCTGTTCGTCCATCAGCTGTCTGTGTGTGCACTAATGGATCTTCTCTGTCGTCCGCATCACGCGTGTTGATTTTAGACCCGCGATACAGGAAACCGCTTCCTGGATCGGTCGGTCGATCCGCAGGCCGGCACCTGTTCATGCTTTCTTTGATCGTATTAACGGGCGCCAGCCGCCAGTGACACAATAAATGCTGTAAGACTGCAACGCGCTTTAATTCCGTCAACAGTCAGTCACAGTTACTGAGTTACGTGAGTAGGCCCCAAGTACGAAAGTAAATTTCTACAGCGCACAATGTTGACCAGAATCTCGCCGAATCTGAGGCGCAAGAGGTAGAATGAGGCATTAAAATAGCCCTATTTTAGAAACGATATTGTAGAAAAAAGTTTTGAGTTGGCAGACGAAGAAGACACAAAAAGCACACTTGCGAGTGTCCAAAGAAAGATAATCCAACTATTGCAAAAACTGCTAGGAGTAAAACATTTTCCTCCAGATCGACTGATCGAGTGCAACTGAAAGTTGTGCAGTGCAAAGGTTTGGTGTATAGGAGTTCCCAACGTAGCTCTGGACTGAGCCTACGGTCAATGAATCTCTGCATCGCATGCCGTCAGAACGTCATAACTCAGTAGCAATGTCGACGTCTCGTTGATGTGTATAATAGTCAGACCAATCCTGAAGTCTCGTTGACATCGGTCACAGAATGATATAGGCCTACTGCTGATTGGATGGTGAAAGACTGGAGAATGGAAAACAGGTTCAACACTCGAAGGTTTCCGTTGCAGTGTTAGGCCTAATACTAGGCCTAACACTATCCCTGACGCTCCTTTACTCTTTCATTCTGCTAAAATAAGCCTAGCGGGTTTTCCGAATGTGAACCGGATCTCTGACATTGCGTAGAACGGTAAAAGTGCATAATCACCGGTGCGTCAAAATCTGCAGTAAGCTTATGCAAATGGATGTCTATAGGTCTATTTCATTAATAATTATTTCAATTATCAGAAAAACCACTGCTATCTTTGTAAGTTCATGTACGTTTCTACATAGTGTAAGTTAACTACACGTACCTGATGGTCTATTTACAAACCTCAATATTGCGAGAGTCCTAAGCTTCTACTGTGATGTAAATTCACGGCGCAGCAGTCCGACGCAATCGTATCTGCAGCCGACGCTATGCAGTTGCACTCGTCTGACGCGCGTTCCAAACTGTCGTCGGGTTCGGCTGTGAGTTCAGTCGCGATTGCTATCACGAGCCCGTTGCTGCTGGCTACCAGTCAGTCGCCGCTCTGCGACGTGGTCTGACTGAGTCTGACTGTAGCGTACCGACGACCGACCGACCGCGCAGACTCCGTCAGGGATCAGCGCACTCCCAGCCCACAGCAGCGACCGCTTGCTGTTGCTGCTGCTGCTGCTGATGATGATGATGATGATGCGACGGTTTTGAGTACGCTCGTTGTACGTGATGACACAAAGCGATCAGCGCAAACAATTGACTCCATCAACGCGCAAATGACTGAGCAAATTCGCCGCCAGTGTAGTGAGCAACTAGCTGCAGCAAAATGCAGTGGCGCTAAAACCGGGGCTTTAGAGAAACAATAGGATTTCATCGACAGAAATTAAATACAAAAAAATGAAAATTTGCGGTAGACTAAATTAATAACATCAACAAATCATTTAAATGCCTACAATGATTGATGATATGTAAAAAAGCCAGAACATACGGTGATACGATTGTGCAATGTTTGAAATAAAAACATCACAATGCACAACGCGCATAAAAGTTAAACGTTGCTGTTAATGATTCATGAGTTTGCATTAACTGTCGCTCAATGGTTTCGCGACCCACATGTTCATATAAGCTTTCCTGAACTTGAGAAAGCTACTAGCTATGGATAAGACTCTGTAGGCTACACTATTTTGTTCCTAAAAAGATAAATAGTATATTTATGTGATATTAATTTCTTATGCTGATAAATTGCTATGTTTATGTTGTCGTCAAACTAACTGACCTTTTTGACTCGCTACAGCTATGCTGTAAGCGTCTATGGCACGACGTGTCTGTCTGTCCTTTGTTCGTCCGTCTGTCTGTAACGGATGTATTGTGGCTAAACGTTAGGTCGTAGGGAAAAAAAGAATAATTAGTTTTTTGTATAGGCTTTTTGCGTACAAAATTTGGGAATGCAGTGGGAACATTTTTAAATGTGGGATTGAATGAAAAAAGGGAGAAAATGTGCGTTTTTAACGAAAAACTGGCCATATCTCGGAAACGGTAAGAGATAAAATCAAGGTTACTATTAATCACTAATATATGTAAAAAAAACTTGAGAGTTTACAACTGTGTGTAAGGACGATGTGATGATATCAGTCCTCTAAAACACCAAAAATCATTTGGGTAACCTTAGATGGGAATGCAATGTGGCATATACAAGCTGACTTTAGTTGGTAATCACTAACATAGTCTAAAGCCTTCTTCATTTGATGTTGATTGTCTAAGGTTACCCAAATGATTTTTGCTGTTTTAGAGAACTGATATTATCACATCGTCCTTACACACAGTTGTAAACTGGTAAGTTTTTTTACATATATATTTGCTGTTTTATTGCCAAAAGTCGGGGAATGTGCCTGACGCATGCAAAAAGCGTTGTAGCAGAATCCGTATCTTTACCT
>Ga0209671_1002031_pt1 | contig 17972 bp, 10 predicted proteins | sample WorMetHERISLAND2_2_FD_187401 | JGI IMG/M metagenome (GOLD analysis project Ga0209671, IMG submission 187401) | Marine gutless worms symbiont microbial communities from Max Planck institute for Marine Microbiology, Germany - Olavius geniculatus... | ecosystem: Host-associated > Annelida >...
CTCTTAATCTGACAGTTTGTTACTATAACTGCTAATAGTTAACATAAAATCTGGAAGTGTCATTAAAATTAAAACACTGATAAAACACGCAGCAAACTGAACAAGTGCTGATGTTGTATCAGAAATAATTGTTATATATTTCTTAGTTTGGTTACTAACTATCTTACTGTACCAATGCAAGTTAGCTTTTATCAACATTTTCATATAAGCATAAACGAACATGTTGGTGTGGTGTTGCTTTATGAGCAGATCAACAAGCAGAATGATCAGATGTTCACATTGCTGGCCATCTGCCTCGTTCTGCATCCGATCTGCATTGATGAGACAATTTATTCTCATCTGCGTGAGAAATACGCTGACAGGATGCTCAAGATGCAAAAAGGGTCCGTTTTATTATTTTTTGTCTGTTATAGCATTCACTTAACTGTAATAAGTTGTATAACTCGGTATGGCATAAAAGGAACTTTTAGTTAGATGCCCATTATTCAGTCAATAAAATCAGTCAATTTTTGTCAACATGAGTGTGGTTAAGCTGACTGATAATATTGGTACCGGTATACAAAATCGGTGAACAATGTTATGTGGCAGATTTAGTCATTCATTACTTCATATAAGATTGGCATCACGAATACACTGTGATCGATTGTGAAGATTATGTCTGCATTATTTTTTAGCATTTAAGGAACTAAAATGTATATTTAGAATGACTGAGTACAATAATGATTAGTTAAATAAATAATTAAAATGACTTGTATTTAGATCGTTCCCATTTGTAGGTAAACACAATTTTATTGGCCAATAAAATTGGATGATTTTATTGATTATATTTTATTGCCTTAACTTTAAACGTGCAATTACTGCAGCATATTGGTGATTAATTAGGCTAGGTTTTTTGTGGTGCATCATAGATTTTTTAATTTGTTATTATTAAGAAATGCTAGTGGAATATCGAGTTATCTGATTGACTGAGTCGGTTGCTTGTTGTGTCTGATCGTGCAGGGATCTTCAGGAGTTTGAAGCCAGCTTTCAGTTCGCTTGTCCAAAGTTTCTTTCTCCGGTGCCACCAAACTATGATGTTCCTCTTTCACAAAACTATCACAAGGTGATTGCCAACAGATTGTTAATTTAGCATTAGGCAAGTCAGAAGTACATCACTGAACTCAGTTCCTGCAGACACTTTGTTATGCTGTATGTTTTCAACAAGCACAATGTTGTGCAAGAAAAATATACTAGTTCGAAACTCACTGGTATATTGTGAGATACTTGTATACTGTTTGTAACCATAGACAAAATAAATAAGTAGACTGTTTACTCACCTTCTAATGCAACGAGTAGGGCTGCCATTATCGGGTAATTCGTTACCTGGGTACCCGACCGGGTAGCTTAGCGGGTACCTGGGTACCCGTCGAGTAGAAAATAAGTCAATGAGTATGACACTGTTGTACAGGGGGGAGGTATAGGCCTATTCTAACTTTTTCATTTAATCTTCAGCTACTGATGCAAATATCAAGCATAAAACTAAATGCTGCTAAAATGGCTTCATTATTGCACAACTGCTCAGTTAAACAAAAGAAATAAATTTTGCATAAGCTAAAACAGGAAAGTGACACTATGATTTACGAGAGACGTTTGAAGTTTATTCGTAAACTAACTTTTGAGTTGTGACGGTGATTTTGGAGTTTTATTCCGAGCTATCCGTTGCGTTTAAGGTGTTTTCTGTTGTTTTGTTTTTCTGTTTCTCTGTGTTTCTTTGTATGTTTGCTGCATTTTATGCGAAATAAACTGTGTGTAGGCCTAATCAGGACCATGAGTCCTCAAATATTTAGAGATGGGACAGCACACCAATTGAAAATCCGAAACTTAAAAGTTACAACATCAAACGAAACAACAAAATTATTCAAAAATGTAAAACTAATGCTAGTAAAATAATTGGAGTATTTGATATTAATTAAAAATAAATGAAATTAAATAGTCTATGCGGGTACCCGGGTAGTAAAAAATTACCTGGTTAGTTTATTACCCAGGTACCCGCGGCAGCCCTAGCAACGAGTTGAAGCCCATTTCATTAAATATTCATTGTGAATATTTCAAGTGGTATGATCCACCGACCTACATGATCCAATGAGCTATAAATAGGACTCGTCAGTGATGTCATGAACATCTTTGTCGTCTACTAGCAAACCAGATTGTTTTTGCTATTTTATTTTTTTAAATAGCATATCATGAACTTTTGGATCATGTAGCTGTAACTTTAGGACTTTGGTGCAAACCAAATTAAGGATGCTTATATGTCGAGATATATTAAATATTCATCGTGCATATGCGGAGTGGGCATGGCATTTTCTGGGCTTCAAAATTTCTGCTGATGGTTTATCTTATCTGTGTTTGTAACACTTCAATGCATTGATGCTGTTGGTTTCATATGTAAATAAGTAAAATGTCAATTTAGTGCCAGAACAATACACTGTATTTGTCACTACTCCAGAAATAAAAATGTATTAATACAGACATGACGTGAACAATAGGTGTTGAAAATGCATACTCTGTGAAGAAATTTCTGCTGCAATAATCCAAAATGCAAAAAATATAAGTAGTCGTGGTGCTATTAGCTTACTGTATATTTGTAGTGCATGGAGATGGATGCTATGTCATAAGCTTTTCGTTCAGTTATTGTTAATTTTACTTTAGTTAAGTTAGTATTTAGGTTTTTGCATGTCACAGTTTGACTTTTGAAATATTTAACTTTTTACTGCAACACATCCGTTAGTGTCAGAATATTGATTGATGAATGATTGTATAGGAGCCGTATATGCAGCAGCTGAAAGTGTTCTTGAAAGAAGCATCTCACCAGGAATTGCTACCAACTATTCGAAGGTTTGTCAGTACTCAATTTGTTTTTTTTCAACATGCTGGATTATTAGTTCGAGGTGGTTGTTAAAATGTAAATCTGAATAGTTAATGTCTTTGCCTTTTAACAACATGTCTGCATAAAAAGTTCTGCGGAATATTGTCAGTAAATGTTTAATGTTGACATAATTCTAATCAGGTATACAATTTGTGGTGAAAATATAGCATTTTATGCACTCCAGGCATCAATTATCGATAATCAGTGCTGTTTGCTCAGTGCTCATGCATGTCGTATAAATGTACTCGAAGGACAAAATTTCACTCTGTTGGACAGTCGTAAAAGTGTGGTTTGACATGGAGCTTAGAGGAATATTTTTGCTCGAGAAAGCAGCTACTGCTTTCAGCGCATCTTAGCCATCGCAGTTCTGTCTGTCTGTCCATCCGTTCGTCTGTCTCACGGATGGATTAGTCAAAAACGGTGCAAGCTAGGATCAGCAAATCTTCACCGTCGGCTGCCTGGGAGACTCTAGTTTCAGGAGCCATAAAGCTTTTCCATAAATTCGAGGGGGGTCACCCCGAACGAGGGTGCTAAATGAGCGGGGGGTGGGCAAAATTTGCGATTTTTGGCCAATAAGTCGCTGTATCTCAGCAACGGTGCGAGATAGGGCCTAGGATACTATTAATCACTAATAGGAAGTCGTATGCTGGCTCTTGATTGACGCCGAATTCAATGACCTTGGATGACCTTGAACGCCAAAATAGGGGGTTTTATTGATTTTTTTGGCGATTTCGGGCTGCAACACAAGTCTGTATCATTCACAAGGTGGCACCACTGTACTATCGTTACTGGTATGCGATCCTGATAAAGAATTTGGTATTTGCATATTAACTTTGCGTGAACGCCTCAATTTTCAGCTAAACCACTGAACCGGAACTGCAGTAGGCTTTTGCACGTCTCGTGAGCATTAGCTCAAATTTCTTGTTATTGTTGGCATTCCTTTAGAGGACTATTAACCATCAACTTTTGCGTACGTTGTCAGCAGTACTTTGGCTGTGTGTATGCTACATGTGATGTAACTGACCTTTGTATTTGCAGTTACTTGAAGCTGTATACTACACTGCCCATCTCGAAGCTCGCATCTTTCATGGACTTGGTTTGTTTCTTTTATTGTTTGATTATAATTGGATGCATTATCTGCATAGAGTTTTGTCAGATCCCATTTACCATTATCTTGTGGCACCATGCTAGTTATGCAGATACGCTAGGAGTGTCTTTTTGATCTAAATGCCGTAGTGTTTATTTCTGAATTGAGTCTGATGTTGCACAGTCATACTGTTCAGGTTGTTTTAGATATGGAAATTTATGGTGAACGTGTTGGTGATGAAATCGTGGCAAATGGCAATGTAGCATATTGTATTTGTAATACCTTTCAACGTAAAATGTTTGCATGTCTGTGGTACCTGTGCACAAGCAATGTCGTATGTGTTTAATGTAGCCTGAAGATGAGTTGATTACTTACCTGATGTGTTTCAAGGTATTTTGCTGCTAATAATAATAATAATAATACAAGATTTATATAGCGCCGTGAAGTTTGAAGATACAGAGGCACTGTTATTTAGCCTACCTTGTTTTATGCAGTGTGTAAACCACACCGAAGGGGGGTTTGATGGGTTTGATCTAACCCCTTCGTCTATCTCACATCAACTGGAACCAGGAAACACTGCATGAAAATAGCTTAAACTGTCTTCCACATATGCAGTGTTTGAGCTTTGATCCATAAAAATGTGGGGCTTTCCCTGGACTTTATTGTGGTAGCTTACAGGGCTCTTAGGCCCCTGAGTTGTATTAATGCGCCGCAGTGCAGTAGAACACCCCTTTGAAGAAGTCCTGCTACAAGCTTGTGATTGGTCGGTGTACTTGTATAGATAGATGATGCTATTTGTTATATAATTTTATCACCGGCACTTCTGTTTTAGGCACCGAGGAAAAATACATTATTTAATTAAATTAATTTAACATATTTAACTCTATATGGCACCATTCACTTTCAGCTTTTTATCATTGTATCTTCAATGTCATTTGCATGATGTCAGCGATATACATTTATGGATTTTCGCCAAAATTTTGTTATTTATGCGTCTTGAACAAAGATAAATGTGTTAAGTTTTTGGGTACGAGGTCAAGATCTGTGCATAACTAAAACTGCTACAAATGCCATTTTTAGGGTTATCTAATGGCAACAGCATATAGCCTACAGAGTTTGATTTTGTGCATCGAGTTATAGCCTTCTATTTTAATCAGATTTTTAAAAAGTTACTTCAATTAAGCCCAAGTTTCCTACTTTCACGAATTGTTTATGCAACGCTTGGCAGGTTGTGTGCCGTGTCCATGTTTAACAGTGCCAAAAGTAGCATAAGCTGTGCTAACCTTCCACTTTTTTGAGCGTAGCGTACATCAGTTGATGAAATCTGTACATTTTGTTCACCAAACGTTATTCTTACTGTCAAACTCTGATGTGTATGAGCACGTAGGCTGTCCTGTGCCTATAGTAGATTTGTATAAGTATAGATGTTGGTTGTTCATATGATGGCAGTTTGGTTTGATTTGATGTGGTGACTGATCAGCACAAGATGCGGAACATGGTCTGGACTAAGGGAACCAGTGCACTGGATGGCGAGTTTCAGTCGGCCTCCGAGGTTGACTTCTACATAGACAAGGTTTATATCTCAACTCATATATTTACCTCCGCCAAAGAGGTAATGTTTTTGCCAGACTTTGTCTGTCTGTCTGTCTGTCTGTGAGTCAGCAAGATAACTCAAAAAGTTATGGACGGATCTTTCTGAAATTTTCTGGGAATGTCGGGAATGGCAAAAACTACCAGTGATTCAATTTTGGGGGTGATCTGGAAGGAATCCTGGATTCTGGATCACTTTGAAATTATCGTTACCATTGCTTTGAAGGGGGCATAAGGGAACTGCTGGCAAACCGAATATGGTGCTGCCACCTGGCGAATAACATGGCGTTGGCGGAGGTATCCGGGCTATGACTGCTTTCTAGTATTGTTTCATTTGTAGCTAACCATACTTTAGTAATGATCGAGCTGTTGTCATGGTTGTCGTCTGTCCGTTTGTCTGTCCATCACGGATGTACCGTAGCTAAACGGTGCAAGATAGGGCTTTGGTTGCTATTGATCACATATAGGAAGTCGCATACTGGCTTCCAAATGAGATATAAATCGATGACCTTAGATGACCTTGAAGTGTCCTAAGTTCTAACACACTATGTAATAGAATATTTCAAGCTATAAGTGGCCATATCTTGCAAGTAAGTCGTATATGCCCTGTCAGATTAGATGTACCATTGCGTTAAAGAGGGCATAAGGGAACCGCTGGCAAAGCGAAGATGGTGACGTCACCTGGCGAATAGCTTTGCCTTGGCAGAGGTACCTGCGAGCTACGACTGTTTTCTAGTTTATTATGTACTTGTACTTATTTTTTTTCATATCAGTTCATTTAAATGGCTTTACGATATGGTTTAGATGTTGGGTTAAACTGGCAGCTTGCCTGAAGTGTAAGTGTTTGTCTTTAGGATATGATTCACATTGCGGACACCAAGGTTGCAAGACGCTATGGCGATTTCTTCATACGCAACATTCACAAGTTTGACGAGGTTTGCATAAGTTTGTGCATTGGCTTGCTTTCTTATGTTCACGATTGTGGCCAACTTAACATTTTTTTGCTTTTGCTGTACATCTAGCTGTACATCATGCAGGTTCAGAGAATTTATCTATTAAATGATAAAGTAGTGTAAAGATTTAAGATTATTACCTGAGCCAAGGAGGTTTTGTGATATCCGGCTGTAGTTGTCTGTTGGTTTGTTAGCAGGATTACACGAAAACTTGCGGGGTTGATTTGGCTGATTTTCAGGAAGGTTAGACTCTGCCAAACTTAGAGGTGGTTGGATTTTGGTGGTGATGGTATTGAAAGATTTTTTTACCATTGCCAGGTAAAGCGAAACTCCACCGAATGTGGTGCTTCCACATGCCAAACACAACCAATAAATGTCACATAGCATTGGTGGCAGAGGTTTTCACTCTCTGAATTCCCTTCTAGTTCAGAAGAAAAAGAGTTGCGATCTCTGTTGTTTTGGTATAATATTAAAAAGTGTCGTAAGCATGCAACATTCAAATTGCAATTTTATGATGCATAATAAGGTATTATTTCACTGATGTTGCTGTTGTTGGTACAGTTGAACCGGATGCTGGCTGCCATACAGAAGCACTGACGGAGTATGCAGATTAACGTCTTGTTAAGTGTAGCGGCCAAGATACAAGATACAGTCGAGCTCGGACGTTATCAGCTGCACAGAGCAGAATGAATGCTGTGACAATTGTGTGGTTGTTAAGCGTTGTGAAGAGGCAGCAGGGTTTGTGTGGAGTCTGAAAAGTCCTTGAATTAAAACATTGAAATTTCCAGACCTGCAGGAAGGCCATGACTTTGAAAAGTCCTCAAAAATATTACTATCGAGTCCTGGAATTCTAACAAGGCTAATTATTTTTAATGAGTTTGCCGCGTAAAGTATTCACACTGTTCTCGGTCCACTAGTGTCTTAAATCACCTTAGCCGGATATTATGTTGGCCATGATTAGCAATTGTCAGCTGATTTTATCCGTGAACTAAGCAACAACATCTACAAAGATTGGTCGTTTTTGTCAACCAGCACAACATTTTGGTCCTGGAAGACCTTGGAATTTTGCTTGTCGGTTTTTAGAAAGTTCTGGAAAACAGTATTGGTAGGTCTGCACGAACCCTGAATTAGGCATTTGCTGATCGATATAATGTAAGAATAATAGCATGAGCAGTGAGTTGTCATTTTGTTGCTGTAACTTAATACACCCCTTTGGGCCTCTGCTTGCAGTTGCCATTTGTCCCTGAAACTTTTATCAAACCGCTCAAAATATTGCTAGTTTTTTGCTTGCTTTCAGAGATCTCCAGAAACAAAAACTGTTTGCATCTCGAGTGTTATGCCGCAATACTTTCACTTTAGTTTTCATGCACACCTTCTATTCAGTGTGTCACTTTGTTATTATTGGCTGTTGCAAGAATAACAGAATGTTGTGAGATAAAAGATTTTTAACAGATATTTTTCCCATTCCTACATCAAAGCCAGACTGCAGTTGGAAACACAGGATTTTGTAGGCCTTAACTGCTTGATAAAGTTTTAAACAGGGCATGTTTGTCAGAATAGAGAGGTGTTTTATGACAAATATTTACTTAGTTTTTTTGACTGATTCACAGTTCTGCTGCTAAGATATGTATGCATTCAGCTACCAGTCACCTAATGCTATGTTTAGAGTATTATTAATCAAAAAATGTGCGAGCATATGAAAACTAGTATGCAACACTAAAATATCAGTGCTGCTTTTTAGTTAGAATTGCAGTTTATTTTCTGGTTCACTTTGAAAAAGTGCACTTTCAGCTTTGAATAGTGATAGCTTTTGACTTTTTTTTTTTTTCAAGTAAGTATTGTGATGAAATTTGCTAGATGTAGTCTTGAATCCTCCTCTGTCAAGAGTATACAATGTGGAAAAATCTGCCACAATTTTGGAGGTATGGATAATGGAATTTTTCCCAGGGGGTTGTTTTTTTATTGTACAATGTGCATGCTATATGTAACTAATAGTTTGCATTTTGCAGTATGCAAAAATTGTTTTTCTGCTGCTCTTTCCCTTTTATGCAAGTGCAAAGATGCATAGAAGTGACAAGCTACTGCATCTACTGGAGAAACATGCATTAGAAAAGCCTGCCAATCTGTGTGCTGCAAACGATATGCAAACTAACTGCTAGATATATAACTTGCAGATTCAGAACAATACACATTACATAAATACGGTTTATTAAATGCTGTGCAAAACCATACTATCAAAACTACAGCAATGCTTGTGGAAAGCATGTAGAAAAAAAATTGCCGCACACACACACACACACGAAATTGCCACAATGCCACATACGCACGGACACAAACAAACTTTTACAAACTTGTTTCAACACTCACTGCAAACACTGTGTAAATGAAACAAGTAATGTCACACATGCAAACTACAAAAAAGTTGTGTGTTGCTGCAATTTAAGCCAAAGCACAGAGCATTTCTAGTTCCGAAACAATTTAGCCATTGGCCTGTAAGACATTATTACAAAATGTACATACGAGGGTCATCCCAAAAGTTTCCAGCCTTGACATATTAGACAACAATATTTTCCGCAATCTATACATCAGTGAAACGTACATCCTTTACGAACTCTAATGAGTCGGTTGCGGATATGACGTCGTTGTAATTTATGACATAACAGAGCATTAAACAGAAGCGATTTCCAGCGTCAATAAAAAAGGCTCGAGTCATTCATCATCATGGATAGTGGACACCATCATTATCAGATTTAAGATTTCAAAACAGATAATAGTCACTGGGGGTAAGGTTGTTGCTTGCTGTATGCAGGGTGGTCTTGGTGTAAAAGTCTCTTAAGTCATGAACAGCCAGCTGGGTAACTGTAGACTCTGGACTGGACAGCAGTGCTGAAATATGGGGAAATTGTGCAGGGCTTGCTTCCGGGCCCCTCTCAGCCCCCTGTCCATCAGGGGCCCATGTAACTAGTCACAAATTTTGGTTGGCCTTTCACTAACACAACTGATATAATTAACAACTGAATTTTTAATAAAATTTTTTTGATACCATCAGATATTGGCATTGCGTCGTATTTTGCCTAAAGTGCTTTGATTTACGGCTACCACAGATTAGGCTATAGTATATTCACAGACCCAAATGAGAAATTAATAAACGTAGATGTCATGGCTTTCGTAAAATCAGATGCCAAAGAGCCTCACTTTGGGAAATCCAGCTACAGACTGAAAAAGTTTCATGCAACAATCAGCCTGCTTCAAATGCTGCTTGCATTAGTGCACCAAATCGTTTCAGCTTAATGCCCTATGACGTCATAAATTGCAATGACGTCACTTCCACAATCTGCTCACACGAATACGCCAGGTAGGTACCTTTTACTGATATATAGATAATAAAAAATTTTTGTCCAATATACTGAGGCTCAAAACGTTTTGAATGCTTATCATTTTTGCATGAAGTCGTAATTGACTCAAATGCTGTTATTTGCGGCTAGCGCAAATGTAGGCTATTGCATATTCACATATGCAAATGAGAAATTCAAAAACGTATCTGTTAAGGCTTTCACAAAATCAGATGGCACGGGGCTCCACTTTGGTGCACCTAGCTAGAGACTGGAAAATTGTCATGCAACAATAAGCCTGATTCTATGCCGTTTGCGTTAGCGCTCCAAATCGTTTTGGTTTAGAGCTATATGACGTCATAAATTACAACAACGTCATATCCGCAACCGACTCATTATAATTCGTAAAGGATGTACGTTTTACTGATGTATAGATTGTAGAAAATATTATTGTCTAATACGTCAAGGCCGGAAACTTTTGGGATGGCCCTCGTACATAACTAGCGGCGTGTTAAGGGCTAAACTACTACAAAGTATATTCTTAGAATATATTTAAAACATCGTATGCACAAATTCGATAGAAGTTAGTGAAGTTATATAACTAAGTTGAAAACAAAATAGCAAACCAAATATTAGAAGTAATATATGTCACCGGTCACAATAAATGCCATCTGCTACATAAAAATCATACCAATCACCAGTTAAGTCCCCAAAACCAAAAGCAATGAGTCGTAGGAGAATAATCTCATATTTCAATCAGCATCTAAATCAAACTCATGGCTCATGCTGTCTTCTCCTGTGGACATGATGCAACAGTTTCACTACTCTGACTAGCATCAGTACCAAACACATGCCCTGACAGCATGCTATCACAGACATCAATAATGTTTAGATCACCATTTTTCACATTTGAACCATTATCTACAAGACGATGTTTAGTCCTGAAGGTGTCGGAGTAGTTGCAATTATTTTCATTTCCGGTCTCAACTTTGCTCTTTTTCGATTCCCTCTGTACTAGCTTCTCATTTTCAACTCCACTGGAAAATTCACGACCAAGAGTATGCTGAGAGGATACTGCCTGTTCATCTGCAGCCTCTCCATCATCAGAAATGCTGCTAGAACAGGGACAGTCACCTTTCTCACTAATGACATCACTAAATGAATCACAGCGTTCATTTGTATCTGCATGCAACTGCACGAAAGTACGAGAATTTTTACCACTCTTTTCTGCATCGTGAAAATGTGTGGTTTGCTCATCACTGCTTTCTTCCATTGAAAATGATCCACTGCTTCTGCGCCGTCTGCGCTGATCACGTTGTTCCTGCTTCTGGTCTCTCTTGCGAGCTCGTCTGCGCCGATTCTTCAAGGCAGCATGCATGCTGCTGACACTCTGATTTGCCTGGAACAGCGTGTGGTCAACATGGTCATTGAATGAAACTGACTTCTTCAGAATCCGTCGCCCACCACTGAGTGCTGGAGATGACAACCTCTCAGGACTGCACTCGTTGTCGTCACCTTCACTACCAGTGGTTGTACTCACCTGGTAGTCACATCCACTTACATCACTGGACTCTGACATTGTTTGCTGCTTCAGAATTCCATGTAGCTTTGGAACACCTTTTGCATGGACAACAACAATCTCCGATGATAAGTCCTCAGTACTTTTACTCGACACCTGCAGTTTACATATCACAGAAATCAGGAAAAAGCACAGTCAAACTGTGTAACTTTCTAATATTGTGCACGGACTTGCTACAACCATAGATGTTAAAAACATTCATTTGCAAATAAAAAACATAAAAAGCATGTTTTTATACTGTCATAAAAACATTGTAAAAAACATTAAACTGCAGATTTTTCCAATCATTACTTTTTACTTTGGGCATTTTTTATTTTATGTAACCGTGATTATGGTACATACTCAATTACGAACTAAACAATCAAATGTCAGAACAAATACCAAGTATACTAGTCACGTTAACAGTTTTAAACACATGTGTAGCAATTTATTCTAATGATTTAACAAAAACAAAAGACCTGACATTAAAAAGCACAAAAACATTTTTTAAAAATAAAAAAACAAAAAATAAATTAAAAAAACATTGAAAAAATATTTTTAAAAACATAAAAGACATGTTTTTTATACTTTTATAAAAAAAATAAAAATGTTTTTACATCTGTGGTTACAACAGCATGTTCATGCCTAGGTGTGCCTAGAACTTGCAGAGCAGTTTTGTCTGGATGATTTTCCTGGACCACCAATAAATCACTCATATTAATACTATGTACTAAATTTTGCGGAACTGGTTATTCAATAATAAAAATTATTTTAAACTATGGCATTGGCTACAAAGGAACATGTAGCAGTATGATTTTAATGGTTAATATCGTGTGACCCGGGCTGTAAATTTGTCATCAAGTGAACTAAGATGCTGTTACTAGTTACCAATGAATGTTAATGTGCTCAGACACAAACGACTGTACAAAGTTTATATCTTCGTCCACAATCTATGTGAATATTCGCACAATACTTGCACAAAAACAATTATTGTATAAGTGATACTGTACAGATCACAGAACTCGAAGCTATTTCAAACCTCGACACCCAAATCATCTTTGCACTCCATCTTACAGGTGCCATCATCCCATGAATCAGCATCTTCATCATGAATACAACTGTTTGATAAAAACTGCCTTTTCTGTACATCAACGCACAGTAACAGCTCTCATCATATGATCAATAATATTTTCATCATCATCATCAGATGCAAAGCGATCAGCCAAAGCGTCCCGCCGTTGCGATCGTTCGCCAGAATGATTTATCATCTGCTAATATTTTCTACCATTATAGTAACAAAAAGTAGCATCACGGACTGCAAAATTACACTACTACGCAACAACAAAAATGTTATATTCAAGCATTATATTTAATTTAATTTAATGCAAGAAATATATCAAGAACTATATACAATGAACAAGACTATCACAGTGTGAGACCCATGAGGCCCTCCCAGCAATTCACTGCTCATTAGTAACTAATACACAACCTGCTAAACAGCACAGTTCTAATATTTTTGGAAGCGTATCGACACCCGGTACCGTAGCGATTGTAGGTGAAACTCACTCAGCTGGCGCAGTCTGCACCTCTCAGCTGAATTATTTCAATATAGCAAAAACGAAACACGCCAGCACATTGTGCCACGTACAGATGCACGAACAGATATATACCTGGGTTTTCTGTGAAGTTTTTGTTGTCAGAAACTTTAACTTTTTATTAGTATAATATGGATCATCTGTTCACACATATACAGTTTTCGTCTGCTGATGTGTCTTCACCTACAGCATGGCGTTTTTCGGCACTGTGCCATTTGCGTCGATCATGCGCCAGCGTACGCAGGTTATGTATTAGTACAGCTGTTTGTCATTTGCACCTGTATTTAGTTCTGCCCATTTTCCTATAAGAGCTCCTCATGGCTTTCACTGCAATAGTCTAGGCCAATAATTGTATCAACATTTGGCATCCATCTATTAAATTATCTTACCTCTGTGTATTTGAATTTTTTAAACACTGAGAAAAAAATACCTATGTACACAATCAATTCAGAAATGTACAAAAAAATCTATTAATTGTAATATATATCTCACTTCAAGATGCATAATATCCGGTCCAGTCCAGAAAGTACTCCACATATAATGACAATGACTGTCCTTTGCTATTGCCAATGTCACACTGACATCAGATACATCAACAGTATAACCATCATTCTTGCATTTGCAATCTTCATCAAATTTCACAAACCAGCACATGTGAGATGGGACCAAACTATCATGGACTTCTTGATCCATTTCAATTTTACATGCACTGTCTGGGATAAAATTGACTGACACACTACCAGGCACAATATTCTTCACTGAGAAAACAAAGCTAACAGTTTCAAGGTATTGACTGTGAGAAAACTGCAGCATGTGGCTATCAATGTTAGTCGAGCAATTTACCAACTCATCTCCAGCAGAGACTGATATCAGATCTTTCTGACCAGCTGCAATCTCTGCTGGTTTTGAGACTGAACAGGCTGAAACATTGTCAGCATTCATCACACTTTCTGTAGTCAGTGTTTCATCGGGATTTGAAGCAATCCCATAACTGGACTCAGCTGACGAGATACAAGCACTAGAATCGATCAACACAGGCATCATCACATGTAGTACTTTTCTCGACTTTGTAAACCTTGCAAAGCTGTAATTTTCATCGACAGCACACGGTAGATCAATTTTAAGTTTGTACTGCACTTCTCCGGTTGATGTAAGGCTAAGACTTTTCTGAAACGCGTACAGATCGATTGAAAGTGCAGTATCAACAAATGGCAGTTCAATGTCAACCAATAACAGCTGCGAATAAGCAACACCATTTACCACGGGCACTTTTCTATCGGATGAAAATGTAACAGTGTATTTTGGTACTGTAAATTTGTTGTTGTTTGCATCAATATCTGCATCTCCATGTACTGTTGTCTTCTGATGTGGTACCTCAGATTTTTCACTGTCTACTGAAAGCTCGATGTGTTGCTGTTTGCAGTGAGTTGGTACATTCCTGTTATCTGAAACCTCAGTTTTGGCCCCACTGCTGCCTCGTGGCACTAAAACACCCTTTTTCGAACTAAGTACTTGTGCTGTTTTGTATTTTATCTTCGGAAATTGCAGCTTTCTTACATTCAACCAGACGTTAAATTCTCCTGCAACAGCTTCAACTGCTAGCTCATTCAGCATAGTCTTGAACTGCTTGTTTGTCTCAGCCATTCGACATGTATCAGGATGTACATGAAAGTCAAAAACTCGATAGGTCTGGTATCGTGAGCCATCAGTCGAGATCACTTGTTCAGTCAAAGTGTGCGGTATAGTCCATGACAATCCGAAACGGCCACCACGCACTATCTGCTTCGCTGACGACGGTTTTTCCGCATCCTCACTTCTGCATACGTTAACAAACACCTTCATCCCACTGCCAGTAGCAGCCGCCTTTATAACGTATCCAGGGTCGGGTGTTACGTCAGCCATCGATTTGCTCGATTTGTCAGTTAACGGACAAGTTTTCGTCAATGGCAACCGTCACTTGAACTTGCAACTTCATTAACACGCAGTATAACATCATGCGAACGGTCGTCGTCACTCGAAGGACTAGTTAAACGCGCAAAAATTTCCACTTGTCCATTTAAACCAACAACGGTAGCCATGTTGTTATTTACAATGACAACTTTCAGGTCATCTCTGCGTGAAATAAATAAGCAACAACGACTGTTACAAGTACCGGTAATTTGTGTTCAAAGCTACAGAAAATGCAAGAAATTTGAGCGAATGCTCACGAGACGCGCGAACACCTATAGCAGTTCCGGTTCAGTAGTCACCCATCGCAGTACTAACCGGGCCCGGCGTACAGTAACTTCGTTTCAGCCAAAACGCATTACCAACTACGCACCATCAACGCCAGAACCGTGGCCCCGCCTTGTGAATGATATAGACTTGCGCAGCCAGACATCGGAAAAAATACCACAAAACCCCGTATTTTGGCGTTCAAGGTCATCCAAGGTCATTGAATTCGGCGCCAATCGACAGCCAGTGAACGATTTCCTATTAGTGATTAATAGTTACCTAGGCCTTATCTCGCACCGTTACTGAGATACAGCGTGTTTTTGGCTGAAAATCGCAAATTTTACCCATCCCTCTCTCATTTAGGGCCCTCGTTCGGAGTGACCCCCTTCGAATTCATGGAAAAGCTTTACGGTTCCTGAAACTAGAGTCTTCCGGGCAGCCGACGGTGAAGATTTGGTGATCCTAGCTTGGACCGCTTTTTGCCTGATCCGCCCGTGTGACAGACAGACGGACAGACGGAATTGCGATGGCTAAGACGCGCTGAAAGCAGTAGCTGCTTTCGCGCGTAAAAATGCAATGAACTGAAATGAAAGCCACGCACTGCATTGATAACATTGCTCAGGTTTGCTCAGGACGCCATTTGCATAGTCCCGTCTAAGGTTACCCAAGTGATTTTTGCTGTTTTAGAGGACTGATACCATCACATCGTCGATCTTACACACAGTTGTAAACTGTTGAGAACTGAAAAGTTGAGAAACTGTAAATGCTACATCAGAACCGAACAGGAAGTGGATCGGATGACTCGCTACCAAGATAATGGTCATTTGACATTTTTCAAGATGATGCCAGATTTATTAACAAAATTTATTTTCAAGATCGACGCCTGATGATATTGGGCCTATGACAATATCTAACGTGTAGGGAATATGCTACAAAATTTCATGCCGCTGGATGAGGAATTATTCTCTTGAACGAGGGCGTCAAGGAAGGGCGCCACAAGAAGTTGTTGTTCTACCACTGTCGTTTAGCGTAAGAAAGATTTGCTGCTTATCAAAACAAGCACTGCTGACTAGTTTTCGAGCGTATCAAAATCCATGACATCGAACCCCAAAAATAGGGGCATTAGTGAGTTTTTTGCGATTTTGCGGCGCACATTTTAAAAGTGAATTGCGCAGAAATGGCTGAAGATAGACCAAAACAACCTGCATGCGCATGAAATTTACGTCAGTAAACGTAGATATATTAGCAGTTTAAATTTTTGGTCCCCCAGGTTTGAGGAGTCCTTCGTAAGAAGTCGTCATATTTGGGTGCCTCTTTGAAATGCGCGATTTATGCTATAGCTTAGCGTACAAGAAATCTGAGCTAATGCTCACGGGACGCGCGAAAGCCTATAGCAGTTTCTACACGCAGGCAGTCACCCATCGATGTACTAACCGGGCCCGGCGTAGAGTAACTTCGTTTCAGCCGAAACGCGTTAACAACTACGCCACGCCACCAACGCCAGTACCGTGGCGCCGCTTTGTGAATGATATAGACTTGTCTAGGCCGAAAGCGCCAAAACAATCCATAAAACCCCTTATTTTGGCGTTCAAGGTCATCCAAGGTCATTGAATTCGGCGCCAATCGAAAGCCAGTATTACGATTTCCTATTAGTGATTAATAGAAACCTAGGCCATATCTCACACTGTTACTGAGATACAGCGAGTTAATGGCCAAAAATCGCAAATTTTGCTTACCCCCTCTCATTTAGCGCCCTCGTTCGGGGTGACCCCCTTCGAATTTATCGAAAAGCTTTACGGTTCCTGAAACTATAGTCTTCCGGGCAGCCGACGGTGAAGATTTGGTGATTCTAGCTTGCACCGTTTTTGCCTGATCCACCCGTGTGACAGACAGACTGACGGACAGACAGACGGACAACATTGCGATGGCTAAGACGCGCTGAAAGCAGTAGCTGCTTTCGCGCGTAAAAACGGTTAGGCCTACTGCTTGCAGATAGACACTGACTTGCTGCTTACGCTACCAAGCAACACTGGCCAGCTTTAAGGGGGTACCAATATTGTTGACCTTCAACGACGTTGAAAAAGCGGGTTTTAATGATTTTTTGCAATTTTAGGCTGCGACGCATATTTTAATAGTAATTTGGATTACATGCTGTGATTACTTTGTTCATCAGAAAAAACACGACAGACTGTGGCATATAACGTGTCGTGCAGACAGGACAATACGCAAATGGTAGCTTACTCTGCGAGCACGGGATAAATGCCTTTTCGACTCAAAAATTAGCCGCATGACTGAACTGACAACCAGAGTTCATCTATAAGATCGGTGAAGTGATAATTTAGTCTAAAAATACCGCGGACGGAAAACACGGCAAACATATTGCCGGCGGCGGCAACGTCTAATGGCGACACGGGAGGCATAAAAATCCGCGTTTAGCAGCGAACTCGCATCAACATCCGACGGCGGACCTAATAAATATTTCGCTGCAGTAGATCTGACTAATATTGCTGCGACAGCGGCAGCGCATGGATAGACGCGAAATATCGACCGGTGTTTAGGCGGAGCGCTGAGTGCGCGCGTGTGACAGACAGTCCCCAACGTGCTGGCTGTTCGCGGCACTTATTTCTGCTGCCGTAGCTGATGCTGCGATGGCGCCGGTGTCGCATTAGAATGTCTCCCCACGAAAAATCCGGCCCCATAAAAAGTCTTTCCATTATAAGATCGACCCCCCCCAGAAA
>Ga0209671_1002033_pt1 | contig 17966 bp, 16 predicted proteins | sample WorMetHERISLAND2_2_FD_187401 | JGI IMG/M metagenome (GOLD analysis project Ga0209671, IMG submission 187401) | Marine gutless worms symbiont microbial communities from Max Planck institute for Marine Microbiology, Germany - Olavius geniculatus... | ecosystem: Host-associated > Annelida >...
GTCAAAAGGGGGAAAGGGGAGGGAGGAGAAGGGATACGAGGCCCCCCAAATGAAATTTCTGGCTATGCCGCTGCCAACACTGTTTTAAGACAGTTAAATATTTTTGGTGGCAGATGATTATTGGTATTTACAACTAGACGTTGAAGAAATTGAAGTTGAAAATGTTGAAACTGTGCAGAATAGGCCGATTAATGTTAATCTTGTTCATGATTTTGATTCTCCATCACTCGAAGTTGGACGGGTGGCAGGGCCTAGAGGCATATGTCGGAAATATGCGGAATTTGGCAAAATATGCCACATATATGCGACATATGCAGCATATATGCCACATATATGTGCCGCATATTTTGCCAAATTCTGCATATTTTCCCACAAATTTGTCTTAAAAAGCCCCACATATTTTAAGAAAATTCTCCGCTATAAACCGACATCCCTACACAGTGACTTCAAGACCATATTACATGGCCTGTGGCTCAGAAAGTTTATCCGGCACTGATTCATTGACAGAGTCATTCTGCTAGCTAAGGTAAAGGTAAAGGTGGTGAAAAAAAACTTTGTAGGTATCCCATCTCAGAGCTATGGAGCGTCACTCGCCATATGGGATCACATAGTGTTACCTGACACAGGTGAACGCACCCTGCCTTAAACCCAGCCAGATAGGCCAATAATCGATTTACCTAATCTGGAGGAATGGAAGAGTTGACCTAGGCGGCTGGTTACGTATTGAGATGGTCTACCTGCCCACAGGCAGTCACCAATCCAAGTACTAACCCTGCCCAGCATAGAGTAACTTCTATGATCAGACAACACGTTACCGCTACGCCACGCCAGCAACCTAAGGTATCACTATTCTGCCACGAATGCATTAGATCGAGGTAACTTTTGATGTTATTTAATCAGTGCAAAACTGACTACAGCGTGCGGTTTTGTTTGCAGGTAGCAACAATGCCGGCTCCTCAGGGTATGTTTATTTTGCTATATGTGGCTCATCAAGCCTGACTTTTGTATGCATTTTTGTTTTAACCATCAATACTTTATTGTAATCTATGTTATACACTATGTTATACACTTAGCTGATTGTCAGTAGAGAATGTTGATCATGAGTTATCCATCGAGCTAATTGCGTTAATTTAGTGTTTCTTACTTCAGTTGGTGACATATCTTAAAGGATGAACCATAATACTCTCGGTGAATTAGTGTTTTTGTTTGGCTTGTTGCTGTTTATCTCAGAAAATTTTATCTATGCCATTAGTCTGAATCACCTCATTTACTACAACTAGCTGTTGCATTGCTATGCCTCATTAATAGTCATGATGTTCTATCAAGTTGTGTCACCCATTGCAGTATAGTTGACTTGATATAAATTGCAAGCAAAAGTTCAAACCATTTGAAGGACAAATTTGAATCACAATTTACTATGAGGTATGACAGAACAACTACTGGCATCAGTCATCAGTCATAATTGGTTTTCTCCTTCACTTGGGAAATATTGCCGTAAGCTGTTTGGTGGTTTCAGGCAAGGCAGTATCTTTCCGACTTCACGGAAACAGTTTCCAGTGATGGCAGTAGCAGTTTGTACTATTAATTGTAACTGACTGTTGCATTGTGCGTGATTACAGAGGAGGCTTTGGAAGTGGTGGTGGTGGGTTTGGAAGTGATCGCGGTGGCTTTGGTGGGAACGATAGCGGAGGTTTTGGAAGCAGGTTTGGTGCAGGTGACGGTGGCGGTGGTTTCGGCAGTGACGGCGGCTTTGGTAGCGACTCCAAAGGTTTTGGCAGCTTGCGCGGTGGTCGTGGTGGCGGACGAGGTAATTTCAGAACGTCCGTTTGTCTTTTTCTTGATAGTATTTTATTGGCATTTTTGCTCATTTTATTGGTGTTGTTCAGTTGGTCATTGATTCGTTGGTGATTCTCACTTGATGATGGTATATGTGTATGCTTCACTTGTTCTTCAGTTCACACGTGTGTCTCTGAGTTATCCTACTCTATTTTTATGCATTCTGATTTGTTATCACGAGAAATACATTTTTTGATGACATTATTATCTTTAAAGGTCCAGGGCCAATTCACTTATGAAATTTATGTAGACCTCAATTAGACATTTCACTCTGCATATATAATATGTTGATGTACGCTTTGTAAATATATAAAATTAATGCACAAATTCTAGCAAAATTTGGCATTACGTTACATTATGCTAAAAATCCTAATGGTGGCAAGTGGTCGGAAGTGATGTCATCGAATGTACCCATTCAGTGTTTACCTATTGCAGACTATGGTAAAAGTCTAAGTTAATTTTATCATTTGTAATGACAGGAAGTCACTGTGTTGCATGACAGTTGCAGCGATACATAGGTAGATAATGTGAGTTCATAGTGCTTATGTATTTAGTTTCTCAAAAGACTTTAAGGCACTAATGGACGAAGTTTGTGAATGGGCCGCTGGGCATATCCAAATGCTGCACATAGTAGTAATAAAATAGTTGGTTGATTAAGGGCCGATTTCTGGATCTTTTAGTTAACTGATCAGTTAGTAAACCTTCTGTTAATTGTAACTCGCTAGTTGAGTTTGTGCAAGTTTCTGAACAAAACCTTGACTGGCTGTTAGCTAACTGAATGGTAAACTATAGTTGCTTAGCAACGATGTGCTCAGCGCTAATCATTTCTGCCTACCGCAGGCGTGCGTCATGAATATTAATGAGCGCAAGTGCTCGTCAGCCAGCCCACAAGCCAGCCAAGCAATTGCGGACAGCCATTTTGTCCATTCATGAATGGATTTTGTAGTAAAATTTGTAGCAGCAAACGTCTCCTTGTGCATTTTGAAGACGTTGCTATACGGTAAAATTGTTTTATAGTATCACATTTTTCAATTAACTGCTTGCAAAATGGTACAAATGTTGTGTTAAATATGATAACTACGATTGACGGTTAGCTAACTGGCCGATTTTGGTCAGTTAATTTGACCGCCATTTTGACCATTGGTTAATGCAACGGGAAACGCGTGTTATGCAAATCTGCCAGTTAACACTAACTTGACCAGCCAGTTAAGATCCAGAAACCCACCCTTAATGCACATTCAGCTGAGCATGGGTGGCACTAATAATCTGAAGCTAGGGAGCAGTGTGGTGGGGGTTTGGGCAAGAGTACGGGGGCAGTAATTTTTGTGTGGGCTAATTGTCGACTTTATTCAGTTCAGTTATGTGCATCAAAATACGTAGCGAGGTCCAGGGGCAGAGCTTCTGGTCGGGGGTGAGGGGAGCAGAAAGGCGAAGCCCCCCTGAAGCTGAAACATTTTTGTTTTTTGGAAGCCATAAATTTGCCTGCTATTTAATATTTGGAGACACAGAAATCACAGATATCTGCCCCCTGTCTTCTTCTGGCACCGCCATGTCCATGGACCTTTAGCGCATAATGACATTATAGATGTTTACCGTTCACTGTGTTCAGACTGTGCAGTGATATCAGCAGATGTGATTTTGATGGAGGACGGAGGTTGCTATTGAACTAGCTGTTATTTCTAGTTGAGTGTTGTGTGACGGTCCTTGCTATACGTGCTGTAGTTGTTTTAGTTGTTTTTTTTCAGTTAGAAGTAGACAGTTGACCCTAGTGCTTGGTAATGAGTAAAAAAGGTAAAGGTCGTCAATTTGTATAGCGCATCGTCGCAAACACGCCTCTAGTGTGCTTTCGTCACTAACCAGAGCCGCCTGCCGCACGGCCACTGTGTGCAGCCTGCAGACACAGGCTGGCACAGCGGCTGGCTAGGCAACCCCAGTCAGCTGTACCAAGGTCCCCAAATGAGTATCATTTGACAAGTTCTGAGCTGCAGAACAATCCAGCATTTTATGCGGCGAGACGTTGCAATGTAGGTGGTGCTATTGGCGAAGGTCATTCAATGGTTTTGTGTGTCGTAGTTGTACTACTGTAGTAGGTGTTGTGTAAGTGCAGTTCATGACCTATACTGTGTCAGGCGAGACGATAAACCCTACTTGCTCACTCACTCCTGAGACTTGCCCGTCCATCTTGTTTAGTGTTACTCATTTTTGTGTTTCTGTAAAGTTTAAACTTACCGTTCCATTATTGTGCTTGTGTGCATTCTGCCTGGAAAGGCCATCCCCGAAATGGCCTATACTGTGTCAGGTGGGACGTTAAAGCCTACTCACTCACTCACTGTTTAGTGTTCACTGATGTGCTGTGCATTTATCGAGCAGATTGATTAATGCTGTGAAGCATTGCATTTTAGGTGGCGGTAGCAGTGGTAGTCGCGGCTGCTTCAAATGCGGTGAAGAGGGACATATGTCTCGGGATTGTCCAAAGGGCGGTAGTGGAGGCGGCGGCGGCGGCGGCGGCGGTAGTCGAGCTTGCTTCAAATGCGGTGAAGAGGGACATATGTCTCGGGATTGCCCAAAAGGCGGTAGTGGCGGTGGCGGTTCTGGTAGTCGTGCCTGCTTCAAATGCGGTGAAGATGGTCACATATCTCGGGACTGTCCGAAGGGTGGTAGTGGAGGCGGCGGTGGTAGCCGTGCATGCTACAAGTGTGGTGAAGAAGGCCACATGTCGAGGGATTGTCCCAACCCCGGCAGTGGAGGTGGCAGATCTAGCAGAGGTATAAACTTGTTGTCATGTTTGCTATTCTCATCATTAGTGATACGTAGTTTTGCTATTTACTGCATTGTTGAGTTTTGTTGTCATTTGTACTAATTTCATGTGTTAATGTTGGCACTAGGCTTGTATTCAGATTTATTTTCAAGTTTGCATTGAATGCTTTCTATCTGATATTGTGTCTTTCTGATTGTGCGTTATAACAAACTGTTCACTCATATCAGGGTCTATTCGTCTAGGTTATTATTGCATATCTTGGTGACCCAGACTGATCTGGATAACTTTTACACAGTTGTTCAGTAAGAAAATTAAAACCGCACATGGTGAATATAGCATAGGTATTATTTTTTTCCTGTCTGCATTATTTGCGCTTCTGTGTAAAATTATATGCTTATGATTTTCATATTGGCCTAGTGGGTTGCCCACAACACTGAGGACAGTTAAGCTATAATTCTGCAATGAAATCAGTGCGGTGGCATCTCAAGACGATGATGATTTTCTTGAGACCAGAAGTTGACATTCTTGGCTTGAAAGAGCTGGACTTGGTCCCATTTTTGATCTTTGTCTTGAATTTTAATCTTCGTAAGTGAATGCACATATTGATCATGTGCTACTTGGAACTTAAGGCTGAAAATATTCAGTACCAGTACTGACAGTGCACCTATCTGATGACAGTCTTAAGTCTTGTGAATTAGATTGTGTTTGTATTATCAGTCAAGCCAGCATTTTTTGAAAGTTTCGCAATTTTTATAATCAGACTAACGTGCATTCTTTGAGGAGTTTATTTTTAGCTGTCATATTGCAGTTGAAGCTTACCTGTGGTTGTTCGTGTGCGTTATTTTTAGGTGGATTTTCAGGAGGTGGTTTTGGTGAGAGTGAACCCAGGTCAGTTGACTCGACTCTTGACACTGTAGAAATCTTTAATAGTATTGTTGTTAGTGACTGTTAGTACTGTACTCACAGTTTAGCTAGGTTGTTGTTGGGCTGTTTAAAGGTCCATGGCCACAGTCAAACTCACTCGCGCAATTTCTGTAGATTTAAATTAGACATTTATTTTTGCTAGGGTTCGAACGATACTGGTATTGGGGTACTGGGTATTGGCCGATGCTGGCTGGTATTGGGGTGGATCGGGTATTGGGCGATATTTTTTTGACTGTGACACCCGATACCAATATCCGCTCATGCCATGCCGCTCACCGCTGTCTGCTATTTATTTACTTACGCTTATGTCAGTCAGTTATTGATTTGAGCACAATCCATGGTACTGTAGGCCTACTAGCCTATGTACATAAAACTTAGCACAAGAGACGTAAAAGAAGCATATGAATCATTGTAATACCACACACAATGGGTGCTGGTGTCTGTCCAGGCACACTGTCCACTGAGTGTGGGATGGAGGGGGAAGGGAGGGCAAGGCATGCTGCCACAGCATGTGGGTAGTCATGTGGAGCCTTCAGCCAGTGTTAACACTTTCCCATGATATTAATGTTTGTTCACACTTGATGGGGAACTGCATGGACATTTTAATAGGTAGAATATAATGTAGGCCTAGTCTAGTACTGTATATGGCGGTGAGGATCATATGTAGTTGTATTACTCCTGGCACAGAATACACCACAGCACGCATAGGCTGAGAGGCAATGGGCAGAGAGAGCAAAACAACGCAAACAGATTACATTACTCATTAGATTAACACAGTGTCTAGCCCCGACAGTGTGGCAGCACGTGCATGGCGGGAGGCTGATGATCCGACGGGTATCGGTATTGGTATTGGGTACTGGTATCGGTATGACCCAATAATATTGGGTATTGGGTAGCTTCTCTGGTATCGTTCTAACCCTGATTTTTGCATATATAATATGTCGATTTGAGCTTTATAAATATATGAAATTAATGCGTGATTTCAAACGAAATGGGGCATTACGTTACGTTATGCGAAATATTTTAATCTATCAGTGCCTGCGGTGACGTCATGACCCTAGCCCATATAGATCATGAATATTAATTTCCTAGCCGACGACGTCATCATTCTAGGCTAGGCCATAGCCTATAGACGTCATGGATAGACGTCATGAATATGAATTCATGACGTCTATAGGCTAAACTCATGACTCATGAGGTCATCGTGGCGGCGCGTTTTCTACGTCGTTTCCGTAGATTGTCGACTTCAAAGGTAAATTTTTCCGTGTTGACAAAACGCTAGGCGCCAATATTACTGTCAGAGTTATCAGAAAATTCTGCACTTTCAGGAAAATGGATAAAATGTTTATGTTAATTTTGGTGACCACGGACCTTTAACCTGCAGATATACTTAGACCACCTCAGCATAGCCATCCCACTGTGTGTAGGCATAGTGATGGTGGTCAAGATTTGCTGAGTAAGAAATGGTAAAACAGCTGGTAGTTGTATGTTTTGTAATTAGTTAAATATGGTAAATGTGCAGTATGATGATGATGGTGGTGTTCGATGCAGAGGTGGAGGGTTTGGTGCAAGAAATGGCTTTGGTGACAGCTCCACTGCTGTTCGTGATGGTTTCGGAGGCAGTGGCAGTACGTCTGGGTTTCGAGATGGCTTTGGGTCGACTGACAATGCATCGGATGGGTTTGGCAGCCGAGGCTCTGGCGGTGGTGGTGGCCGAGGAGGTGGATTTGGCAGCAGAGGTGGCTTCGGCGGTGGTTCACGAGGTGGCTTCGGCGGTAGTTCTTCTAGTGCTGGTGGTGGTTTTGGTGGCTTGTCTGGTGGAGGCTTTGGTCAAGACAAGCAGGATGGTTTTGGCGACGACAAGAAGGGTTCTGGTGAGTCATTCTCGGCTGCTTGGATTCAAGTTCTCTGGCAGTTGTTTTCCGCTTTCGGTCTGTCCTGCAAGGTGGAATTTTTGCATTTCAATCTGGCCGACACTCAGATTTGTGTCGTCTTTAAGATGAGATCACCTTTCGTCTGGAAACCTATAAATGTCATCGAAAAGTTGGGGATTTGAACAAAAGTCTGACAATTTTTCAGGGACAAATTTTTTTTCACGTAAAACTATTTATTTTGTGTTAGGCCCTATAGTTGGGGGAACTACTGGTGCTTGGCTCCATGATATTTAGGATCAGTTGTACATTTTTGGTGCGTTGTGTTACATTGTTGATTTGTTATGCTTTATGCAGTTAACTGCATCGTGAAAAGTTCTGGAGTGGGTGGGGTCAACAGTACTTTTGCTAAGACCGGTGTAAAAACAGTAAGTTTTAGACCCGCAATGTTTGCTAATACGAAAAATTTAGTCTCGACTATGGTGTTCAGACTAAAGTATTAGCAAAACTTGACCTCACCCAGTGTGTCGGCTAATTACTGATTGCTTGAAAAAAAATCTAACCTTCGAAAGTGATAGAAAGCAGTTCACTGCAGAGTGTGAGGGAGATTGAAATGTTTGCTGTGGTATGCAGGTGGTGGCTGTCGCAAGTGTGGTGAAGTCGGTCATTTTGCCAGAGAATGCACGAAAGAGCCTGCTGAAGGTCTGCTTGTTTTAGTCTGTTTACCAGCAGTATGCTGCAGTTTTTAAATACTCTGTTCTTCCTGCACTTTTCCTCATTCTGTAATGTTGCTTAGCTTGTCACTTTCGCTGAAGCTAACGTAATCACATCTGCATCTGTATCTGTTTGGCTTTTTATTGGATTTCTCGGAAAGTTAGGAAGAAATTTTTGCTGAAACTCTGCACATGTGAATAAGTCGTCAAATCTATTGATTCCTGTGTCCGTTTTCATTTTTACATTCCATAACTAACATCCAAACTAGCTCGTCTCTGACCTTTTGCAGAGTGTTTTCAAATCATCTGGTGTGTCAAACTCAATACGGCATGAAACTCTGAAACTTTCCCGAGACGCAACCGACAGACAAGTCGCCAACATTCCAGTCTTGCATGTTGCTGGATAGAGTTTCATGCGCGGAAATCAGTCGTGTACTGGAATTGGTTGACACGGAACTGTGCTGTGTGCTAGGTGAGGTAAAGCGTGCTCCGATCTACATACCTCCGCCCTTGCCCGACGATGAAGCACATATGTTTGAGACTATCCAGAAAGGAATTCACTTCGACAAGTATGATCAGATCAACGTCGAATGTACAGGCAATGACGCATTGAAAGAACGCGACACCATTAGAAGGTTTGTCTTGCTGCTGCATTATTATTAGCAATTTTACACTTTGCCAAATTTCAGGTGTGTATTTTTCACTGATAATGATGACCATGGCTGTCAGTTATTATTGCATCAAAGATTTTTTTGAGTATGCACTATATGCATTTGCACGTTACTTGCTTACTTTAGTAAAGACAGTTTCTTGTATGCTATGTGGAACTCACTACCGTATCTGAACTCAGAGCTGCTTTAGTCTTCAACATTGTTAACTGCTTGCTTGAATTTTGTCATGTGTTTTTAATGTAGCGTTGGTTTTATTGACAGTTACAGTGCATTAAAAATTATTTATTCCGTCATTTATAATGCCAGAATTCAGCGCATAAAGATTTAAACAAGTAATTTGAGCAAAGCACACGTGATGCGCAATAGCAGCGGTCCTGTCACTTTGGCAATCAGTGTACGATTACAGCAATACGATATTAATGTATTTTGAAAGAGTACTTAAATTTGGGGCCTCCGTACGAAAGACTTGAATTTAAGAGAACGAAACTTAGATTCTTAAAAATACGTTTTATGCTAAAAATGTCATATGCAGGTTGGCCTGGTCCATCTCCAGCCATTTCGGCGCAGTTTACTCTTAAAATGTGTGTCGCAGTTGGAAATTGCAAAAAAAATTACTAAAAACCCTTTTTTGGGGTTCAAGGTTATTCAAGGTCATCGACGTTGACAGCAATGAAAAGCTTGTCACTATTGCTTGTTATGATAAGCAGCATGTAGGTACCTATCTACAATCGTTTTCACGCTACACGAGATAATTTCGGTAAAATAACCACTTTGTAGGGCGTTAGCTGTCTTTGACGCCCACCTGCACCGGCCTCCTTGAACCTAGGGGGTCGGGACTTGGACTGTTAAAATCTAATTTTGTATGCAGGTTGTCTTGGTCTATTTCCAGCCATTTCATCGCAATTCGATGTTGAAATGTGCGGTGCATCCAAAAATTGCAAAAAATTCACTAAAAACCCCTTTTGGGGGTTCAAGGTCGTTCAAGGTCATCGATGTTAATAAATCTAAAATCCTGTCACCAGCGCTTGTTATCTGCAACCGTTTTTGCACTATACGAGCCAATAACAGCAAAATAACGTCTTTTTAGGGGGTGGGTGTACCCCTCATTGACGCCCTAGCTCGTCAATAGTGCTTGTTGTGACAGGCAGCATGCAAATGTTGATCTGCAGCCGTTTTCGCTAAAGTCTGGTTAACAACAGTAAAATAACGACTTTTCTGAGGGTACCTCTCTTTGATGCCCTCATGTGCAGTTTTCCTTGAACCTAGAAAATAGAGACTTGGACCGTCAAAATCTACTTTCAGTGCTGAAAATTTCATATGCAGCTTGTCTATCTCTATTGATTTTGGCACAATTTGCTTTTGAAATGTGTCTCGCAGCCCGAAATCACCCAAAAAACAATAAAACGCCCTATTTTTGCATTCAAGGTCGTCCAGGTCATTGAACTCGATGCTAATCGAGAGTCAGTGTACGACTTTCTATTAGTGATTAATGGTAACCTAGGCCTTATCTCGCACCGTTACTGAAATACAGCAACTAAGATCGCAAATTTTTTCTACCTGCTTCTCATTTAGTGCCCTCGTTCGGGGTGACCCTTTTTTAATTTGTGGAAAAGCTTTAGGGATCCTGAAACTAGAGTGTTCCAGGCACCATTTTTGACTGATCCCTTTCGTGTGGCAGACTGATGGAGAGACGGACAGAGTTGCGATGGCTAAGACGCGCTAAAGCTGCTGATTTCGCGCGTAAAAAATGTAGTTTGGATATGAGTTTATTTACGATGATTTGACTGTTGTGCAGCTTTGCAGCTGCAGACCTCGACGACGTATTCAAAGCCAACATTGTCAAAGCCGGCTACGATAAGCCAACTCCAATACAAAAGTGGGGAATTCCCATCATCTTGCGAGGTCGTGACCTCATGGCCTGTGCCCAGACTGGCTCTGGCAAAACTGTAAGTATATCTTCTCTGTCCCTGTGTGATCAGTGCTGTTCTGCATGGTGGTTTATGATTACGAGTCTGGCCACCAGAGTATCTCTGGCGATATGTCTAGAGTGAATTTTTACGCGCGAAAGCAGCTATGCTTTCAGCGTGTCTTAGCCATCGCAATTCTGTCCGTCCGTCTGTCTGTCACACGGGTGGATCAGTAAAAAACGGTGCAAGGTAGAATTACCAAATCTTCACCATCGGCTGCCTGGAAGACTCTAGTTTCAGGAACCGTAAAGCTTTTCCATAAATTCGAAGGGGGTCACCCCGAACGAGGGCGCTAAATGAGAGGGGGGTGGTCAAAATTTGCGATTTTTGGCCTATAACTCGCTGTATCTTAGTAATGGTGCTAGATAAGGCCTAGGTTACTAGTAATCACTAATAGGAAATCGTATACTGGCTTTCGATTGGCGCCGAATTCAATGACCTTGGATGACCTTGAACGCCAAATTAGAGATTGTTTATGGATTTTTCGGGCGATTTCGGACTGCGACACAAAATCATTCACGAGGTGGCGCCATGGTACTGGCATTAATGGCGTGGCGTCGTTGGTAACGCGTTTCGGCTGAAACAAAGTTACTCTACGCCGGGCCCGGTTAGTACTGCGATGGGTGACTGCCTGTGGGCAGGAACTGCTATAGGCTTTCGCGCGTTCCGTGAACATTAGTTCAAACTTTTTGTTCAAGATTATAGTGGAGGTGACGTAGCACGAAATTCAGTCAAAACTTAAAATTGCACAAAATTTTGGACTCTTCAACATCGGTAACATTACTGATTTACGCATTTCGTATAGGACATCAACATTTCTAGTTTTCTATTGCTTTTATAATGTTGATTTTGCGGTTTTCACTTTGTAAGCTCTCATGATCTGACCAGTCATTCAGCTAGACATAGTGAACTGCATTATTGTGACTTTTTCGTATTTTTCTTTAGTTTATGAAAGATAACAACTACCAGTGTGGCAATTCTGCAGTTCGATATCGATAAATTCATTCAAGTTAACTTTTGGAGATTAATAAATCCAAAAGTATTTTTCATCATACCAGTCTGGTACCAAAATTAAACAAATGTGCTACCTTTGCTTTGTGGCTCGTGTGGGTCATGGAAGCTGTGTTTCAGACCTGCTCTGTTTCCTGGCTGAATGTGATGAAATGCATGTGAACGTGGTTTTCTTGTTCGCGAATCTTCAGCATTCTTGGTTAATGCCTAGCTTCAGTGTCCATAAGCACTGCAAAGAATGTGAGCTTTATCTATCGCTGCATAAATCTGCCTATCTTGTTCCGTCTGGCGTGTTGTGTGTAGGCGGCATTTCTGCTGCCAGTGCTGACCCAGATGCGTCGTGCCGGCATCACGGGCAGCGCATTCTCTGACATTCAGGAACCTCAGGCAATTGTCGTTGGACCGACGCGTGAATTAGTCATGCAGATTCATCGCGAGGCACGCAAGTTTGCCTACAACACCATGATACGCTCGGTGGTTGTGTACGGCGGCACCTCGACTCGGCATCAGATCGGCGAACTGCAGAAAGGAGCTCACATTGTGATCGGCACCCCGGGAAGACTTCTGGATGTCATCGAGAAACGTGTTGTGAGTTGACTGGACTTTCCTGCTTTCGGAGTTTACAGAATACGAGCATTACACTTCAACTAGACTACAAGCATTGATAAATTAACAATATTAATAGTTGTATTAACTAATCAGACATGCCAGATAGTGATCAGAGGTGTTAATGCTGTTAGAAATATTCAGGCTGTGATGAGAGTTACTTTACACCAGCTGTGGCTGTCTGCTGTGCATAAATATTGCTATAGCTGTGAGCAAAGGTTACCAGAAATTAGCAGAACCATCTCAGTGATAGAGGCCAGTGTTTAACAGCAACACGTCATCGATTGATGATGCTCTGCAACTCGGTCCAGATATGTGTTGAAAGTATGATTAAAGCATAACTGAAATAATGAATCGTGCAGTTAAAAATTAATTATTGACTGCTGTTGCAATTCACTAAAGATACAACAAAACTAGGATTCAGATACCCATGCACGTACCCCAAAAAACTTCAAAACTCCAAAAGGCATCAAGTGTGTTTTTTTAAAACCACTGGCTTTTTTACATAAATATTTGGATAAATCTTGATACGAATAAACAGTTTTTAACAAAGCTTGTTGGCAGTTGCCATGGCTCAGTTATACCCCGTTTACATGATAAAGCAAAGATGAAGCGAACGTATTCAAAATACATGTGCACGATGTGTGCTTTAAGTTTGCTTCATGTTTGCTTCATCGTGTAAACAGGGTATTAGTGATGGTTGCGTGTGGTGTTGATTTGTAGATAAGTCTTGCGAAGGTTCGTTTCCTGATATTTGATGAGGCTGATCGTATGCTTGACATGGGTTTTCTCCCATCAATGAAGAAGCTGGTTGATAATCCGGACATGCCGGGCAAAGCTGATAGACAGGCGCTGATGTTTAGTGCTACATTCCCGGAGGAAGTCCAGCGTCTGGCGCAGGAGATACTTGCAGACAATTACCTGTTCCTCGTCGTCGGACGCGTCGGCGGTGCAAACCTGGACATTGAGCAAACTGTCTACAATATCGACAACCAGGGCAAACGAGAGAAAGTGCTGAGCATTCTGAACGAAAGTAAGCAGTGCTCAACAGTACCTGTTCAGACTTTGCTATTTACAGTTTACTCTCTGTACTGAATTGACTGCAGTCAGTGTGAATGTCTTATTTGTTATGACGTGGTCATATTAGACACTGTTGAATCTCGTGTCTGTGGTACTTCATCTGCACTGAGGGCTTGCTCTAATATTTTGAGCAGTTTCCTTGGCGTGAGCAGTGAAGGAAGTTGCATGCTGCCAGTGCTGTCTTTCACCTAGCCTCTTGACAAGTGAGACGTTAAAGGTCCGTGGTCACCAAAATTAATATATACATTTTATCCATTTTCCTGAAAGTGCAGAATTTTCTGATAACTTTGACAGTAATATCGGCGCCAAGCATTTTGTCAACATGGAAAAATTTACCTTTAAAGTCGCCGATCTACGGAAACGACGTAGAAAACGCGCCGTCATGATGACCTGCGGTGACGTCATGAGTTTAGCCTATATTATATGAATATTATTGGCCTAGCCTAGAATGATGACGTCGTCAGCTAGGTCATTAATATTCATGATCTATATGGGCTAGGATCATGACGTCATTGCGGGCATTGATAGACTAGAATATTTCGCATAACGTAACGTAATGCCGCATTTCATTTGAATTCACACATTAATTTCATATATTTATGAAGCTCAAATCGACATATTATATATGCGAAGTTAAATGTCTAATTTAAATCTACAGAAATTGTGTGAGTGAGTTTGACCGTGGCCATGGATCTTTAAATCATCCTCACTCACGTTTGACTACTATTACTACTCACTGTACTTCGTACAGAAAACTAATGATAGGTTTTTTATTGACTGCAGCCCATCGTCGACTTGTTACAGGAGAGTTCGCATTTCATAGTGTAGTTGGCTGTGCTCATGACTTGTCAGTTGTCACGGTGGCAGGTCACAATGTCGACAGTCACAATGTCGAAAGTGTCACACACACGTGGTTTCAGAACACCGGGCCCAATAGGTGTGAGAAACATCTGTCATGCGTGCTACCTGTTGAATGTTTTTAGTCTATAGTACTCGTGTTTTTAGTATATTGTATTTGTGTTTTAGTCTATTGTACTTGTGTTTTAATTTCATTGCTTACTAGAAAGCAGTCAGAGCCCACACACTTCCGCCAAGGCAATGTTGTTCGCTAGGTGGCAGCACGATCTTCGGTTTTGCAGCGGTTTCTCTTATGCCCCATTGAAAGCAATGGTAACGAAAATTTCAAAGTGATCCAGAATCCAGGATTCTTTCCGGATTACCTCCAAAATCGAATCACTGGTAGTATCTACTGGTAGGTATGACTGTTTGATCGCTGTGTTGTTGTATTCTAGATACTGGTAGAACGTTGGTGTTTGTGGAGCAGAAACGTCAGGCTGATTTCCTTGCTTCATATCTCTCACAGATGGAGCTGCCGACCACCAGCATTCACGGGTAATTTTATTCGATGCGTTCGCGATGTGCACGTTTTCCGTCATTTAATATATGTGATACGAAAAGTTGAAGTGTCGGTGAATTTACCAGAAGTTGCAGAATTGTGAGGAAAAAAGTTTCGTCGTGTTGGATGTTTACTGCTAACTTTGCATCTAGGGGCTGGACAGCAGTACTGTTTCCTGGCACATTTGCAACAGAAATGTTGCACTGTTCTCTCCCATTATGCATTGCACTATGATGTTTTCCTCAGTGTCTCCGTCAGTTTGTAGCATGTGACCTCCACCATATCTCATTTTCCTCGCCTTTGTATGCAGTAGTAGCTCTGCGTTATTGCCGATCTCTACTGAGACCTGTGTGTTTTGGTGTATTTTGGACCAATGTCATGTGATACATGACCATTGTGATAGATATTTACTAGTTGTTGTCGGTGTGTGCAGTGATCGTGAGCAGCGTGAGCGCGAGGAAGCTTTGGCGGACTTCAAGTCCGGTCGAGCTCGCATTCTCGTAGCAACGTCCGTGGCAGCCCGAGGTCTTGACATATCCGGCGTTGAGCGCGTCATCAACTATGACATGCCGTCAAACATTGAGGACTACGTGCATCGTATTGGGCGCACCGGTCGCTGCGGCAACACCGGAAAGGCGACCAGCTTCTTTGATGCAAATGCTGACTCGGCGCTTGCTAGACCTCTTATCAAAGTTCTTACTGACGTATGTAAACTAGCTCCGAGTCACTGCAGGGCTCAGTCTATTTTCTTGCAAGATGACATAAAACCGCTTAAAATATGTTTTAGTTCTTTTATAGCTGTTGTTAGCTTCTCTGTGTGTGTATGTTTTATTTGTTAATATTACGATCTGTTTGTGTATATAAGTAGTTGATTATTGTCCTGTACTTTATGTTGTTAGTTTGATTTTTGTTGCTGTTTTTTTTTTAATAGCAGTGCAGATGATTGTCTTGAGGACTCGTGCCTGAGACTGAATAAATTATGTGTTGAGTGGAATACAAATCTCTACTTACTCACTCGTATGCATGCCATCTGACTTTGCCGACTATAAAATTTTCGGCTGACTGGCACCGGGATAACGAAAACAAGCTGCACTTAAAGTCTTATTTTTATTGTCTGTGACACCTGCATTTTTAAAAACTCTTAGACATTTGCATCATCATATTATGGCTTCAGTAGAGAATACATGATCTTATCAGAATGATTTATAATTAGAGGATTTTTACCCACAATGTTTTCATTTACTGGACTAGCATGGCCTGTCAGAATCATTCGAGGTGAATAACAGTTGGTACTCATGCACTGTTCTGAGTATATACGTGTATCTTTGTGGTGCAGGCTCAGCAGCAGATACCTGACTGGCTGGAGGAGATGTCAACAGCTACTGTCGGTATAGGCAACTTCACTGGTGGCGGTGGTCGATTCGAAGCCAGAGACAGTCGTCGTGGCAATGTATGATGCTGCTGCCCTTTCTGTTTATTTTATAACGAACCTCGTCATTGCATTCGCTTTGCATTAGGTGTCCCTGCAGTTACTTTGTGACTTTGCGGCACCTTGAAATTTATTTATATAATAACAACAATAATTCTTTTTCCAGTTCCTACTGAGTTGGACTAGAACAACTGCAGCTATCTTCTTTTTAGCTTTAGTTTCTAACCTCTGGGATATTTGCTGCCAGCGGTAAAAAATAATTAGTAGTAGTAGTAGACTAATAGTAGTAGTTAGTAGTAGTAGTAGATTCTGTAAGTTGGTTCATCTATATAGATTTGTAGTTGTCCTTAACAGTAGGCTAGCCTTGTTTCTGGGTCTCCTGGCATACTTAGCTAGTTGGTTAAAATCACTGGTGGTCAATGGTGGCAACCATTTGTGGCTTATGTGCTGGCTTGATTTGGCTCAAAGAACCACAAACATGACTGGCAACGGCAACTGTTTGTGTGGAAATCTTCTATTGTAGTTTTGTTCTGGAAGTAAGCAAATTACAGTTGAGTTTTGCTAGCTAATTTTTGTTGTAATTATTTATCCGCTGAATTTTCGGATAATATTAATTAGGTGACCTCTTTGGCAGTCTCAGTAAACTAATGAAGATTCGTTTCATGCAGAAATTCAGAGTGATTTGTTTAGTCTGCTGTGATGCTAACTTTGTACCCTAAATGCTCTAGCGGTTTCACCGGACCACTTTGACCATGACTGTCATGTGTTGAAACCGATGTGCTGACATCACATTGTTGTTGTGTGATGTTTGTTGTATAGTTTGGTGGCGGTGGCAGAGGTGCTTTTGGTGGTTCCAGCTTCCAGACTGATGGCTCCCAGCCTGCTCCAGTAGCCGATGATGACATGTGGGACTGACATGTGCAACTGTTGTATGCACACCGAGCGATGCTGGCCAACGTCTGATTGCCTGATCTGTTCATAAATTGTTTGTTCTTTGCAGTCTGCAGTTCACCGTGCCTGGTAATTGTGCGGTGGTCAGAATGTGCAGAATTGTGTACATGTTTCGTTGACGTTGATGATGAGGGGTTGAAGTTAGATGGCTGTCTGCTACTGTTGACTGTTGCATCATAGCATAATTACAAGTGTTTAATTGCCTAGGAAGGTATGTCATTAAACTTAAGTCATTTAGTTTTTTTTATGCCAGAATAATTAAGAAGTTCCTGGCATCAATGTGGACATTGTCTATGGATGATGCTTGCTTATGATATCTGCTGTCAGTGCTGATTGTCGTATGACGTACTGCTCATGCATGCAGTCAAACTGGTTTACTACAGCGTGTGGCCCAAAAGTGTGTCATAATGGCAGCGGTGCAAATGCTCGATTCGTTTTTTTGCCAGTTAAATTCAGTCATCGTAAACAACATTATTTCAACAAAATCGCTTACCTGACATTTCTGAATTTTGTTATAAATCCTTTCTGTGCAATAACAGAACAAATTTGTCGTGGAATGGATGCGTAGAGCTGACGAATAGAGGTTTAATGAACTTTGCTTCAGGTTGATAGAGCAGACTGTCGAGAGTTAATAGCTGACAATTTCTTCTGCACATGAGATTTTATGACTTTCCACATATTTTCGATAATATTTTTGTCCAGTGATTGTGCTGACCACGTAAAACCCAAAATGTGATTTTCTTTTTTTTTTAC
>Ga0209671_1002035_pt1 | contig 17957 bp, 4 predicted proteins | sample WorMetHERISLAND2_2_FD_187401 | JGI IMG/M metagenome (GOLD analysis project Ga0209671, IMG submission 187401) | Marine gutless worms symbiont microbial communities from Max Planck institute for Marine Microbiology, Germany - Olavius geniculatus... | ecosystem: Host-associated > Annelida >...
TGCGACATCAGGCAAATGCGAAAAACCTCAGAAAGTTCGTGGAAGCATTCCTGAAGTAAGTTGTGTGCAACGTGCATTCCCTGTTGTCTCAAACCGCTTTAACGTAAATTTAACAGCGTTATTAACTCATTATGATTACTTACGTCGAACTATGATGTATCGTCATGTAATTTTTATTGTCTGTCACTCGGATAACTAGAAAAATGTTTTAAAAATTTTGATTAAAGTTTGCACCATAGTTTAGAACTTTGGGTCCCAAAAGGAATAATTTTTAGGGGGAGTCACTCAAAATCTGATGACTCTTTTTTGCAATAATTTTACTCACATGCATTTTCATGGAATAGTAAAATTTGCAGAAGCAATTGCTAGATGGCAGAGCTGTAAGAAACAAGTATCTCAACGGACGTTTGTAATGTCTGAGTGCTTGTTGTTGATTTCATAATTTATTGCCATGGATGCGTAACTTTTTATAGGCCTAAGTGCTAAATTTTTTTCTGCATTCTAATTTTTGTGTGCTGTATGTGTTCTTGTAGGCGTTCAAATATGGTGGACACCATCAAGAAACTTGTGTAAGTTTTTTTTCTGATAAATGTTTTCAATGTTTTTAATTATCTACGGTTTTAGCAGTGTTAGGTTCTCTCTCTTGCTTAGTAGCCTATAAGTTGCGTAAACCAAAAACAGAATATTAGGCTTACAGTTAACACAACACTGGCAATACTTGCATTATGTACAGTATCTACGTAAATGTCAACTAACCACATAATGTCTTTACTGGTGTCTAAGATAGGCTAGTGCGCAAAATGAACATTATAACTGAACTGTGTGTCATATCGCCACAGGTTTTCACTTGGGGCTTTGCCTCCGACTCTCTGCGCCCCCCGCCGCCCCTAGTCGGGTGAGGAAGGGGATATCTTTCCCATTTTCATTTCGATGTCTGGCGTCTTCATTGCGGCGACTTTGCGGCTACAAAACCCTTTTCAGTCCATAGGCCTACATTCATTATTTTGTGGGCTAAAAATTTCTTGAAATGCCTGTCACGTCAGTGTGCGGTGTAATTGATTTTTCTTACAGATTTATTATGTAACCAGCACGACACTGCAGCCAGTCCGCTGAGACGTTGTGTAATTTCTCTGGTGCATTAACGCAGCAACTGATAGGCTCTAGTACATAGTGCTAGCAGTCGATTGTAGCATTTCGTCTACATCACAACCGCTCAGTATCAGATGACGTTCATTACAGCTTACTTCTCGGTTTATTGAGCTGGTTTTCATATCACCGTACGTGCAAAACGCGAGGATGGACACTTTGCATTTCGACTGCTGCATCGCTTGCACACTTATGCTTAAACTGAAGGAAAACGCGGGGGACCTAGAAGGGGAACTCTGATGTAGGCTTACGTGTCACTGTGCCAGTAACACCTTCTAACACTGTGCTTTGAACCCTTCTGTTAACATACTCTGTTATCATTTTCGTTAAAAAAATTGTCACCAGAAGCCAGATTTTATGGCCAAAATACACCAAATTCAATTTTGGCTGGGGCTCAATCCCCCCCAGACCCATCTAGGAGAGCTTATGAAGTTCGCCCAGACACCCTAGTTGGCTGGGGAGGGGGACACCTTGGCTTTTCCCCTCAATGCCTTTATCGTCTCAATCTCGGCGCTTCGCTGAACTTGCTCGCTTGTTAGAGTTCCCCTACTTTTTTTCCACAATTTAAGCACTGCTTGTTTGTATACTTTTCTTTCTTGGTTTCTGTCGTTGACTGCTGTGTTGATAGATCGAGTAAGTGTTGTCGTGCATATATCTGTGTACGTAGCTGTCCAGTACTGCTGCTGACTGGCCAGCAATCAGTTTTCAACAACACAACCAAAGCTCTGCACCTTGCCATCCTCAAGGCCGTCGCTGACAGGACTAAGGTAGAGTTCATCGAAGTAGCCGGAGTTGCAAACGTCCTTGAAGAAAAGGTTAGTTATTTTCACTACAAACCAATTAAATTTGTTTCACTAGTTTTGGTCGATTTTTATCGTTCCTACATGTATTGCGTATTTTTATCTACAGTGATGCGTATTTTATTTGCTAAAGGACCACTTAATAAGCAGGTAATGTGGTAATAGTGCATTGGCTTGAAATGGAGTTGAATCTTTCTGTTGAGATGTTTTTGTTTACTGAAAACGTGTAGGCCTAATTGCAGAAACAAAATAAATTAACTGTTGGACTAGGCCCTATTTTGTATTATCAGCTGCAGATTACTTTACAGTTACTCGTTCGTTATTCACTGTAATCATTGGACCTTATTATGTTACTGTCATTGTTGTTGGTGATGTAAGAAATGGATTCTGTTTAATTGTTGCAGCCTGACAAGCTAGTCGAGTGTTTCCAGTATTTCCTGCAGGGCTTGGGACTCGGTGAGTTGCCTGCTGTACCTGTACTCATCTAGATTTCATCTAGATTTCATGACAACTGTGCATAACAACAGTGATAAATGAGTTTACTTTATCTAGTTACAGCAGAGCGCCAGAGACGTCTTTGTTTGTCATTGTACAGCAAGCACATTATATGCACAGTTTGCTCGTAACATATAGGAACTAAGCTATGAACGTTGCTACAATTTAAAATTTGGGATTTTGAGCCACATTTTTTGGACGAAAATTTTTCTGACAGACTAAAATATTTAAGGGGCACTTGCCCCATCCCCTGCCACGACGCCACTGCATGCATGGACGGAAAGTGTAAACCGAGCTGGCGCAGTGCATTGCAGTAGTCAAGCTTAAACGACATGGTGATTGGTCACTAGTTCAATGGGGCACTACACTGTGTAGGCCTACCAAAAAAGCATCCCCAACATTTTTGACTGTATGTTGAACATCAGTTATCAAATTTGGATAATTGTTGGTACGAATATTCCCAACACGACTTGCTATCAAGTGACCGTTTAGTATCCCACCTCACCCAATCTGTGCTTCTGCACTACCTAGGGAGCAGATTAAGCAAAATATGTGTTAAAATAAGCAGAAACCTGGAAAAATGGCATCCCCAGTATTATCGGTCGTAACTTGAATAAAGATTAGCAGATTTTGATAATTTTTGACAGAAATATTTTTGACACAACTGGCTATTAAATAAATGTTTTGGTTTTCACCTCACTCAACACCTGCTTTTGCACTAGGCTACCTAAACAGACCAAGCATAATACGTGTTGAAATGAATGAAAAACGTCTATAAATTCCATTTGTCTTAATCTGTTGGCCCCAACAACCAGTCAGTTACAAAATTTGACTGTCATGCAGCAGTGGGTCTAGTCTACAAGATGAAGTTTAGGAATGTTTGTGAAGTCAAGAAGCAACTGGTATAGCCTGGATTGGTCTGGAGCAGAACATTATCTATACTGCTGTCAATGAATGGAGAAAGCATCTCTTTGCCTGTGTTCGCATAGTGTGGCAAAACTTCAAGCAATTTTGCTGCAGGCAGTTGAAAAATGGACAACTGGATGAAATGTCAGCCAAAGTGTCAGAAATGTAAACAAAATGTGTTTCTACGCATTATCTTAATTAAGCAATCATATCGCATTGGATAAAAAAAGTGATATTTCGCTGGTTGTTTTCCCAGGTAGTGCAGAAACAAACGTTGGGTGAGGTGGGAAACTGAATGGTCATTTTATGGCAAGTTGTATCAGGAATATTTGTACCGAAAACTATCAAAATCTGATAATTGGTTTTCAAGTTACAGTCAAAAATGTTGGGGATGCTTTTTTGGGACACAGTGTAGTCCGAAATTGGCTATAATTCGGTCCGCCAAAGACAACGATGGAATTTACCCCATTGCTAACTCTGTCACATAGCCTAACCATATCCCTGTCCATAACGCTTGCACTGTTCAAACCCGTGCCTCTTCAGACTAGTGAACTGTCCCCAAGGTACATGTGCGTAAATTATTCTGTATTGTTTCTGCTGTTGCAGTGTCGTCGGTGCCGATGCTGAACGTGTCGCAGCCGGTGCGCGGTCGATCCATGTCCATGCAGGAGTACGACATGCCAATGCGCCAACGCCTGCTCAGCGCTCAGTTCCCTCTGCAGCGCTACAGTCCGCCAAGCCCCTACCATGAGGCGGCTCTCGGCAAGTCCGCCAGCACCCACGAGCCCCATCTGCTGCAGACCTGCACCATCGCCGAATGAATGAATGAACATCTGCACCGTGTGCAGTGATCATCCCAACACAGACTTCAGTGACTGGTCACTAGTCCGAATTTGGTCAGGTGTCAGGGATCCACCATAGTCAGGAGCCATCATAACCAAGGGCTGCAGTAGCCAAGGTCCGACAAAGCCAAAGATGCAATTTATCCCTATTTCTAACCCTATCACTAACCCCTAACCCTAACCATACCCTTAACCCCTCACCCTATTCCAACTGATGCCCGTTCAGACTAGTGAACTGTCCCAGCCTTGACTCGATTGTCTGACTCAGTCCGGCTTAGACATTGAATGACGATGACGGTGATGCTGTACTTGTCAGTTTGGTACTTTGCAGCAAAGATGTACAGTGTGGTGCATGAAAAAGTGGAATGCGCATGCTTTAAGTAGACGTTTATTAAGTCGATCACATGGTTTCAGAAATAATTAGTTTCATTTATTGCAGTGAACTGCTGTCACTCAGGCTTAACACCTTCCGATTAGTGTGTATGTTCTGTTACATTAGCTTTCCACATGTGGATGATGTAGGCCTATATGGTAAAACTGAGTAAAAACGATGTTCCACCTGGTTTTGCATCACCCTGTATACTGCCACTGCTGGTCTGAACTTTGAAGTACCATACATGCCAGTGAAGGTTAAGGAGAAACACTGAATGTCTCATCACTGGTAGCACCATACAAGAATTTTGAGCTAATGCTTACGAGATGCGCGAAAGCCTATAGCAGTTCCTGTTCGCAAATTGTCAGCCTATCTCCAGCCATTTCATCGCAGTTCATTCTTAGTGTGCGCTGCAGCCGAAGATGGCAAAAATCAATAAAAACTAGAGCTGTCAAATTAATGCATTAATTAACGTGTTAATGCGTTAATAAATTAACGCACATGTGTAAATTTAGGTTAATTTACTAAATTCCATGAAGCAAAAGTTCCAATGTTCGGAAAAACTGCCGTTATTTGATAATCGAATGAATTCAAGTAACTAAACTGTAGTTGCTGTTCCATCACTACTTTAAATAAATAATTATATCAACAACAAACTAATAGATTTCTGTGCTAGCTATGACGGCAGTTATTGTTGATAATACGTTTAAAATGTGTTTCTAACTTTCTGCATTCTACAGGCTGGGTCCCCGAACGTCATGGGGCCCAGGGTAACTTACACCTTACTCTCCCTCTCGATGGGACTGGGTGCGTTAATAATGCGTTAATTAATGTGTTAAAAAATTAACGCAGTGCAATAATGCATTGAAAAAATTAATGCTTTAACAGCTCTAATAAAAACCCCTTATTCTGGAAGTTTATCAGGGTCTTTCAAAGTCACTGATGTTGATAAGACTGAAAAACTCGTCACTAGTGCTTGTTGTGATAGGCCGCATGCCCATGCCTATCTGCAACCATTTTCACAAAAGACTGGCCAACAACGGTAAAATAATGACTTTTACGGGGTTACCGTTTTTTGATGCCCTCGTGCACAAGTTTCCTTGAACCTAGAAAATCGAGACTTGGACCATCGAAATCTATGTTCAATGCTGAAAATTTCATATACAGCTTCTCCCTGTCTATCTCAATGTATTTCAGCGCAATTCGCTCTTGAAATGTCTCAGCCGAAAATCGCCAAAAAATCCATAAAAGCCCCTATTTTGGCGTTCAAGGTCATCCAAGGTCATTAAATTCGGTGGCAATCGAGAACCAGTGTACGACTTTCTATTAGTGATTAATAGTAAACTAGGCCCTATCTCTCACCGTTATTGAGATACAGTGACTTATTGGCTAAAATTCACAAATTTTTCCTACCCCCTCTCATTTAGCGCCCTTGTTCAGGATGACCCCTTCCGAAATTATGGAAAACTTATACGGTTCCTGAAACTAGAGTCTTCCACGCAGCCGACGGTGAAGATTTGGTGATCCTAGATTGCACCGTTTTTGACTGATCCACTCGTGTGACGGACAGACGAACGGACAGAATTGTGCTAAGACGTGCTAAAGCAGAGTAGCTGCTTTTGTGCGTAAAAATGATTAGCTGTCATTTGATGACGGTTTCTTAGAATGATTAACTTATTTGTATTCCTAGTTTCTTACTTGCCCCAAATAGGATATAGATTTGGTGAGTTCCTCACCAACACTGTGCACTAGGCCTAGACAAGTTTATTAATGGTTTAGGCCTACCGATACTACAAGTCACGAAGATAAATATTGACAGATTTTATTCACTTATACACCGGGTGGAAAATTTGCAATTAAGTGATTTGCTAAGTCTACAGTAATAGCTTGAGCTAATGACATCAGGTACATTCATTATGCCTGTATAATGACGGCGCTGCTGAGCTGTAAAGTTTAACATTAAGCACTGCACTGTAGGCCTATCCATTCATCTATCCCAAGTTGGCTCCCAGCACCTAAGAACAAGTCATATATCAGTCCAGGGTTTGATATGGGAAAAATGGGTACGGTAGTTTTCCCTTCCTCCCTTTCTTTTCCAGTCCCCTACCCTCCCTCCTTTCCTTTAGAAATAGGACCCAGCAGGGTCTGGGGCACAGCCCTAGCTGAAATCAAATTTTGTGCATTTTCACCTTAAAATATGACACCTGGTGGCAACAATTTTAACTATTTTCCTGAGAATCAACTACAACATTAAGTGTAGTTTAAGGAATAAAGGCAAATCGGAACCAAAATGGTTGGTAAATGAACAAACTAGCACTAATTTGGTCACTGATAGATGCAAGCATCAGCCAGTATGCTTTCCATGTGGCCAAGGAAGTTCCAGTATGCCACACTGGTCCATGATGTCCCACTTCAAGCCCTGTATCAGTCACACGTGAAGGTCAGAAAGTTAACATACTGCAGTCTATCTGTGTGTTTTCACCAGGTCCCATATTATTACCAAGTGGTCGATTTCGTGTACAGGTTCAGCATAAGTAAGAATAGTATTGTTGCTTGAAAATGTACCAGTCAAAGTCATGATGCCCTGACTCCACTTTCTGGTGCAGTATCCGAAAAACTGTCAAACTTAGGCAATTATACCAACAGCCCAGTATTCCATATTTCTGACATTACCCATATCCTGACCCCATCCATATTCTGAAGGTTTAGTAAGCCACTCACGATCATCGCATGTGCATATTATATACGATACCAATTTAAGGAACAAGGAACTTTGATTTATATGCGGCTATAAATGCTGTATATAATTCTGCATACATTGGCTGCAATTGGTTTGTGGCAATGCATATTGTGACAGCTGTGGTTCAGGCCAATACTAGTTAGGTGTTACCATTGCACTAAGTTAACTGCCACTGCACGTTTTTGTTATTTTGCTGTTGTTGAACTTGATTGGTACCAAAAGCATACCCGTGTTCTTTTATTCACTGGTGGATTGCATCTGTAAAAAACAGGCAGGATTCCCAACACACATTTAGGGCCTAAAATGCCAAATAAGCCAAATTTGGCATTCTAAAGGCACTTGACAGTGAAAATTTTAGTTTTCCAATATGGCAGTTTTTACCATTTTCTTTGACTTTGGCATTTTATTTTCAGTTTTGCTGCGATGCTCATTTTTTACACCAATTTGGCATTAATTCAGCTTGCATTCAGAATAGAACATAAACGTTTTGTCCATCAGAATAGCATAAAAAGGCCTACAACACTTAAAAACTTTGTAACTATAACTTGTTGAGTCCTTTAAATTATCTGTTATATTTAAACTTTTCACTGTGCACAAAAAGCAGGTACAATTGTGCGAATGTAAATACATCATTTTTAGCACAGCAGATTTCACTGCATATGACAAATGTTGTTAAAAATTTGGCATTTTGGCAGTATAATCCATTAAGCTAGGCATTTTTCAGCCAGAAAAAGAGTTTACAAGTGCATTCCACCGGTAAATAAAACAACCTGAAGATAGCGTTTCTTACATTGTCGTGTCTTATACAGCCTACTGAGCACTGACTGACAGTGGCATGCTGTTGTCTTGCTGCCGGTTTTTTATCCTTGATGTTCAGCGTAGATACATTCATCGTTGCATGGTGATATCGTGCAGAACCGTAGCTGTGTATTATTAAGCCGCTTCTCCGTGTTTAGTTGTAAAGAATGCGGATACGCCGTTGACTGTGCTGTCTGCTACAGTTGTTTGTCTATAAACTTTCTATGCAGTGCACAAAAGTCCTTGTCTTACACATGCAGACTACTTTGTCACAAAAAAGATTATTATTTCAATTTAAAGTAAGATCGTACACGAGGCACAGATTAAAATAAAAATGAAAAAAAACCTGTAAATAAACCCACTATGCAGTATTTGATGTACTTCACCAGTCTGTAACACAATGGCATTCCTGCATCCAATTATTTCAGCGAGAAACAAATTACTGTCGCTGTGCATATAGTGACCAGCTCATCATAAATCATAACATGAAAGTCATCTAATAATGTGAAGCTATATTATACTGAAATTGCCATAAAATAAACTACTACTGCTTACTCAGTACTGGCAGAAGCATCCTTTTCCAAGACTGTAACTTGCTATAGTGCTAGCAAATCGACAAAAATGTAATTATGCTGCAAACACAGAGTATATTTAGATGCACAGCTCAGAAAAAAAACACAAACTGTTAAATATACAGTGCACACAGTGCACTTGACGTATTTCATCTGTGCACTTTTTTCAATTCGGCAAACAGACAACCGCATCAGATATTTTTAACAACAAAGCGCGGTGACTCAGTTCTGCGATCGAGGTCAGTCTTGGTCATAGGATGCTGTGGCCGCAAGGATTTGTCGTTTCTAGCATACGCCCTCTTAGCATCCTTCAGCTCAGCCATAAGTTTGACAGCATGTTCCTGACAGCAGCACACAGCAACAACTACTTGTCATTAACTACAAGGCTACAGTACTGTACACTTGAAAAAGTTAGAATTTATACGGTGAAGAAGTACAAAAGTTTCTAATGCACTGTGGCCATCAGAGTTAGCAAAGATAAAACAGGAAACTTCATATATAGTGCCTTAAAGTGTCAACAGAGAGAGTTGGATCCCTCAGATAGTCAGGCAATGTATTCCAGTCACTGGCTGAGACACCGAAAAACAGCAGGCACCATAGGCTGAACAGTTCATTATTGGAACAGCCAACTCTGTATTGCTGGAACACACAGCTCACTCAGGTACAGGAGGCATCAATCCAATTAGGCAGGAAAAAACAGTCACTGCAATATGTAACTGGATACGTTCAGAGAGCACGCAGCATACATTTGATAGTCTTATTCCACAGTCACGCTCATACTGTTTATCTCTGGCACTATATCTGCAGTGTTACACGTTCAATCAACCAATGGCATCTTATCACCAAAATATGAAAATAAAACTATGACATACAGTTTTCAAATAATGCATGTGAACATATTTAAGTGCCCGGTACATTCAGTACAGAGTTATAAAACACAGCATCAAATTGTCACTAACAGACATTTGTTAATAACTTTTTGTGCAATTTTGCACATGTATAATGAATGGGGCAGAAAATGAGACGACATCACTCACTGCTAATTCCTTCTGTTTCTGTCGACGTTTAACCTCTCGTGGCCACAGTGGAGCTGGCTGACCATCTGCACAGCGTTTTCATCATCATCATCATCATCGTTTATATAAAAAAAACAAATAATGTGCAACAATACATGTTACAAGTTACATTTATGAAGATCAATATTATGACACATCATTTTAGTTCTGACTGCATATAACTCAAACAGTCAATCAACAAATCATAGATTTGTTACTTCAGCCTAGTGAATGCAGTGAATAGAGAAGATAATGTTATCACTTCTGCATGTCTGTCTTGTCTGTCTGTCTCTTTGCAGTGGTGTGACGTCATAATAACAATGACATTATTACATCACCAGCAGATTGGGTACTGTCTGTGATATCACCAACAGCAATGATGGCAGTAATTATAGCTATATTATGCACTGGTGAAAAGAGCAATTTTAGTTAATTATTTTGACTAACAATTTCACAGAAAAGCATTTAAATTACTATTTTAGAAAAATTCACTTGGCGGAGATGCACTCTTACGAGCAGCTTCTAGCTACTACAGTGTGATAAGAACCAACTGTTGGTGATTATAAAGTCTCCTCAGTTACACATCTTCACTAAAAACAAATGTTATTTGTGTAACCAATGGACAAAAATGCCAATATTCAATAATTTTAAAATATCCAAGCACTTACCAGCATATGACCAGTCAGGGATTTCTTGCAATGGTCCATATTCATTTCCAAACTTGCCAAGCCCCTGTCTGCATTTCACAAACCAGCAGAAACGATAACCAAATAACAGCTGTGTAAGCCAAGATGTTTCTTTAGTCAATAACACATCAAAAATCTGAAACAGCTACTATACTTTCTATAATTCAAGTATTGTTGTCCTTAAAAAAACAAAATTTGGCATATTTGTTACAAATCCACAAACAAATGGCATAGTGCAGTAAAAAGTTGACAACCACTTGCACTGATAATATACACCAGTAAATAAAATAACCCAAGGATAGTGTTTCTTACACTGTTGTGTCTTATACAATCACAGAGCACTGACTGACAACAGCAAATTGTTGTATTGCTGCCAGTTATTTTTATCTTTGATTTCAAATTTTCCAGTTTGTTATGAAGTTTTCCTGCAGCGTTCTGAGTGCTTATATCAACTATGCACAACATTCAACATAATTCTGATACTACCGTAACGTATAAATGTGTTTTGATTGACTGACTAATTGACTGGCAGGTGTACACAACATTTACCAACAGTAAGAGCCTGGCATATTTTTTTCACAACTCAGAGCAAAAAAGTACCCGATACTTCAGTAGCAAATACAAATAAAACATACTGCAGCCGCCATTTGCGTCCTGCAGCACACGATGAAGTGGTCGATAATGAACATGCTGGAAGATTCAATCGACAAACAGAAGTAACTAAAAACATATTAAAAACACATATTTCACCGTACAAATGCAATCAAGAAACGTCATGGCCTGTAAAACTAATACAAGTAATCGTTATGATAAAACCGATTTTCTGAATCATTTGCAAGGATGAAAATAAATATCATCGACTTACTATAGCAGAAAATTAGTCTTAACTTATAGCATTCAGCAGTTGGGACAGTCAGTAGTTATACCTACAATGGACTTTTTGTGCCATCACTGAACTATTCATACTATTTGTTCAATAGACTATTCATACCATCACTAGACTTTTTGTACCTTTTCTCTACCATGTACAGTATATAAAATTTCCAGTAAGGCAGGCAAAGGTCACGGATATACTGTTTAATGCTACGGTCGACAGTTGTTAATTCACATTAATTAAATTAAATTATTAAAAACAGGCCATATAGCCCTCTCTTAACGAATTTTTGCTGCCACTGTAATGCAATTGTAGTGAGAAAATTTTATTCTGAAGAAAATGTGAAATTGAGGACAGTACAAATATGCCTAATCTTTAATCTATGATTAATCTTTTTTTCAGTTTCCACTGACTTTTCTCTGACTTTTTTATTCTCCCTGACGACTTTGGAATTTTGTGACTTTTCCAGGTTTTACCGGGCGAATGTTCACTCTAATAATGGTACAAATAGTCCACCAATAGTACGAATAGTCCATGGCAAAAAAATCTAGTCACCCTAAACAAAATTTCGTCCCATAACACTGTCACCTTCTGCAGGGCTCGGTGTTATTTTCTGTCCACGGCGGATGGAAAAGTAAGCAAACGTGAGGCTATTTTCCATCCACCACATGCGGATGGAAATCTATGTGCTCCAAGTGCTATTTTACGTCTGTGGCGGATGGAAAAATAAGTAAACATGAGGCTATTTGCCGTCCGCTACTGGCGGAAAAGAAGAGCATGCGGATGCTATTTTCCATCCGTGCAGATGGAAATCTATGTGCTCAGAGCAAGCCTGAGGCTATTTTCCGTCCGCCACTAACTAAAAAGTAGACTATATGACGTTATTTTCCCTCCACCATGGACATATGAAGATTGTGACTGACAGAAAATGACCGCTTAATTTTTTGGTATAATACACAGCCTTACGCATGCATATAAGTAATGTGATGTTATGTATGAGACTATATACTAAAAAGTCTGTACCGAATGGCGTTTTGATTATATTAAACAATTCATGTTGTGTTGGATTTTTTAGTGTACTACATTGCATTGCTGGATGTAAATAAACCATGTCTGTGAAGTTAGCTTTGCTGTAGCGTCCATAAGACGTTTGATGCTGTCAGCGTTAATGGCAGCAAGCAGCATGTGAGTAGAGCAAAAAAATAACAGAAATTGCAAATAATAAACACGATTAAGCACCGATAGTCAATGACAAAGAATGAGACAAAAACATTTATACAGTTACAACAATACAATAAGGCTGTGTATTATACCAAGAAATTATGTAGTGTTGTTATGGTTATCGAAATCGGCACTGGAACAGCGGTTTTTTAGCAATATTGAACCCTATCAAAACTGCAGTTTTGTGTTCTCTATTGATGGTTGCGGTTTTTCGATTTCCAAATGGCGCAGCTCTAGCGTCTTGATTGCCGTGAACGTTAAACTGCATTCCGCGGCGAAACGTCTGCTTCTCCGGCTGCCAGCGTTATCGCCCAGATCAAACTGAGATCGCCTGTGGCGCTGCGTCTAGTATATGAGAGGGAGGGAGAGGCTTAGCACGATTGAATGAAGGAGTGTAGGAAAGCAGTCAAGCGTCCGTGAGTTACTAATTAACGTCAGACAGTGAAGTGGCGTTTTACAGCCGCAGAGTTGCTGGTGATGTGGGAAAGACAGCGTAACCGGTTACGTAATATTTATTGCAACAAAAATTATATGACGGTGGCAGTGAGTGCAGTTAAGCCAGCGTCACACGAACCGCTTTAAGCGAGCCCACACATGCGGCTTGTGTATCTCTGGCTTTATGTAGTCACTGGTGCTGTTGTAAAAGTCCTGTCTACTGGCCTGCAGCAGGAATGCACGAGCAGAGTTAATTACTAATAGGTGTAAGTAGAGTTTACTTGTTTTTATGCCTAATCGACCAGCGACCATGTGCGTGTGTTTCTGCATGTGTTGTTTGATCTCCCTTTCTGTCTGCCTACCTCTGTCTGGTCGACAAACGGAGAAGGCTTAGCTCATGCGTCCTGAGAAGTAATAATGCAAGTTTGCCTCAGCCTCATGCTACGCTGTCCACCTGTCCAGTCACGTCAGTCAAATCAACCGACCATGGCAAACTGGCAAACGTGAAACCATAACAGTGTATCTGCAGCAGTGCCTCCACTCCCACGAATTAATCATTAGCGGGCACTGGGCACCGTGGAACTGTCCTTGTCTGCTGTCTCCTTCTCTCTCCCTCCCCTCTCCTCATCAGGAATGCGCTGTCGCTCGACCACCCATGTAGTTTGCGTTTAGTGGCGGGCGTGCGCGTTATCACTAGACGTCTGCAACTGGTTTTTGTGCTGGTCAAAAAACCAAAACCGACCGAAACCGCGGGTTTTTCAACAAAACCCAACTGAAACCGACCGATCTCGGCCAATGTGAAACCGTAACAACACTAAAATTATGTGTCATTTTCCATCAGTCAAAATCTTCAGACGTCCATAGTGGAGGGAAAATAACGTCATATAGTCTCCTTTTAGTTAGTGGCGGACGGAAAATAGCCTCACGTTTGCTTAGTCTTCCGTTCCTGGGGACGGAAAATAGCGCTTGGAGCACACAGATTTCCGTCCGCACGGACGGAAAATAGCGTCTGCATGCTTTTTTTCCGTCCGTAGCCGACGGAAAATAGCCTCACATTTGCTTACTTTTCCGTCCATCGCGGACGAAAAATAACATCGATGTTCTGCAGGTTGCAACAGCTTGACCTTGGCTGAGTGGGAAATAAAACTGGCAGACAAGGTACTCTGTTTATCAACGATACCTTTATAAAGTAACAAATAAGCTGATATTTAGTTTACCCCGCAATATATCGACGGGTTTAACTATTTTAACACATTTCCACCACATCGCAATTTCGTAAACAACTTCACCGGAAACGGAGCATTAACATATCCTTATAGCAGAAACTGAGCCAGAGAGTTAGAAACTGAATTACTATTGACTTGTAATAAATAAGCAAAATTTACCACGCGACGTTAGCATGGTTAGATCTTCTGATCATAAACGTTAGTGAATTACCGTACGCAAGAGCGATTCGAGACTCGTGAAATATAACTACAAAGCCACGTCTACATAATTACAGCTATCGACAACATCAGTTTTTTTTCATTTAGGGATTCATCCTCACTGCTTTAATCAAAAGTTATTAGTTGTTACTAAAACCTGCAGTCTTTGTTAAGAATGTAATTGCTCATATATCATTTCATACCCAACAGCTGTCTCAACAAGATTGACAATATAACCTCATCCACATGTGATCATCAATTTCCATACGTTTGCTTTTCAGGCCGACCACTTAACTCCACACTAACCTTAGAGCTAAGATCAACGGTTTGTCCTATGGCACGGGTGTGTCCGTCTGTCCGTTAGAAAGTCGCATAATAGTTGTGCAGTGGTTTGGCCGCAATTTTCAATGCAAAATTTCGACCTACTAGTCGCTAAATCTGAGAAATGGTAGGCCCACCCTAGCGACAGCTGAGCTTCTTGCAGTGGCTTCTATCCCTATATCTGGTGGGCGCAGCTTGCGCCCAGTGAAAAATAGAAAGGGAGATCTGATAAGGTTGCAGATCAAAACTCCCCCTATTTTTACTCCCCATTTTCACTGGGCAAACTACACCGTTAACGAAACTCCCGCTATTTTTCATTGCTTGTATAAAATAGGAAAAGGGGAAGTTTTGTTAAGGGTGTAGATCATGCCCATGCTCATACCATGCTACAATTTCGGAATTCAACAGGCGATAACATCGCCCCAAAACCATTTTTGCTGTTTTCGAGTTTCGACTCATATTGCCCTTACATAGCTTTGTAAACTGTTGAAGTTTCTGGCTCTGATTGTAACTATAGTTTATTAATGCATTAATTAATTAATTATTAATTAATTAATGTTTGATCATGCAATATCAATCATAAGTAAACAATTACACAAGACCCATAATGCAGCCCATTAAGATGGCCATACAGTAAACTATTGCTATTACTGGCAAGATGACTATTTTCCAATATTTTGCTGTACACTTAATACTACTGGAGACCGCCACAGACATAATTATACGCTAAACAAGCAGTGCAAATTGCAAACATCTGATAATTAGACAATACACGGCATTTCATTTAAAAAGGCACCTTTTTTGTTTCTTTTATAACTCAGTCGAATGGCAATCGATTTACATGGAATTTTTACCGGCTATAGCTGAAGAAATATTAATAATATTAAATATTAATTCAGAATATTTTAACAAAATGTGGTTGTTAATTCAATATTCTGTGCGAGTCATTATGTAATGCTGACGTCATAATGTGTCATGAGTACAAGCTTGCTCGTCTCAGCTGATGCTGTCAGCTGATACCCTGCTTGTTCACTGATAAAAATGTTAATCGTATCAGCAATTGGCAACATGGGGGCATGAAATCAGGCATCTTGTGATCAAAAAACTCAACCATTACGCAAGTGGTGTGTGCTGGTGCACTGTCTTGCTGAAAGGTGAAAAAGTCAGGCTATCCCCACAAGTGTGTAAAAAGTGATCATTTTCAGCGTTTTGTGGCTGCAATGGAAAAACTTCAACAGTTTGTCATCAGTAAACTAGAAAAAGTTTACTGTCGAAGCAGGGAAGCTATATTTAGCAACTGTCAGCACTGACTGCGACAAGCTAGTTTGTACTCACGGCACATTGACGTCAACATCTCATCACGACTAGCAAAGTATGTTTAATCAGCAGCCGCACTTTGTTCAAATATTCTGAATTAGTATTTCTTCAGCTACAACTAATGATAATTTCGTGTAAATTGGTCATCATTTAAGTGAATTATGAAAGAAAGAACAAGGGTGCCATTTTTATGAAACACCGAGTATATGCATCAGAAAAGCACGCAGTTCAGTTACTTCAAATGTATGTCCAGAAAAAAGTAAACCCCTAGACATTGTACGATAGAAATGTCAAATCTGAACGAATTTGAATAGTTTTGTACATCTAATCCCCAATATATTGCTGAAACAACCATCAAATTTTGTTGAAAATATTACTTCTTAGCGGTGTTATTAATTGTTGAATACTGATAACAAAATATCTCAGTTACCAATACAGCATTACATAAGTAAACCCCAGGTGCATTTGCATAACTCCAACAAACAACATCTGAATATTGAAAATTTTTTACGTCAACAATGCATCATCTATTGCCAATCTAAATGCCAAACGTCAGTTAAAATGCCAACGCAAAAAACAGTTACAGCAGCTTTTGTGAGATCACCCCCAAAACATGAAGTGTCAGTATTAAAACAAACAGACATGTTGACTAAGCCTAACTCTCAAACTGTACGAGTACCGTATGTTGGTGCTGCAAACACACCTAAAGTTTTTAGAATCATACCCTTTGTCTCAACAGTTTAACTAAAACATGGTCTCTGCATAAAACACCATTTTGTTACTGTTTACGTTGATTTCATCAATAAGCCTCACTTCCGATCAAGCGATATAGTAGGCCTATCTAATGCCATATTGGTAACAGAGATATTTTGTTACTGATATTCAACAATTAATAACTCCACTAAGAAATAATTTTTTAAACACAATTTAATGATCACTTTATCGATTTATTGCCTATTAGATTTGTTCAGATTTGACATTTCTATTGCAGAATGTCTAGGGGTTTACTTTTTTTCTAGACACAGTGTACATAACAAATGACTAAAGCAATTCCATAAGCCAAAATAAGCCACACATTTACAGACTGAAAGAGAATAAAAGCATAGCAAGGATTCAGTCACTCGTTAGTTTATCTAACTGCACTTGATATAAAGTCGGACATTCAAGTACCAAGAATTTTGGAGAGCGCAGCTTCAGCACAGCAGCTCAAAAAAATCTGCTACTGCACATGTGCACAACACTTTCAAGCAAAAGCATAAATGTTCTGTATTGTGAATTTTATCAGTTACATTACCTTACATTAGGGTGATAAGGAATGCAGAGAAAGAACCATTTTTATTGCAGCCGTATGCAGCAACGTTTTAGCAACAGCAATAAAACTATCGACACGATTGTGTAGCCGGAGCTGAAAATCTAACTGTCTGATGTTCACGTATTTCCCACTGATCATGGCCTTCCCTGATCACACAGCAAACAACAACTACAAGTAAAACAACAACAACAACTACTACTACTACTGCTGCACTGACATTACTACTACTACCCTCTGGTGTTCTTATGTCAACAGATGCAGTGCCGTTTAACCACTATGAGACATTGCTAGTTAATTTTTCACACAGTATAAAATAATGGTGTACGTTCATTTCCACAACTATATGCCATACAGATCACACAGAAGCTGAAACACTGAAGATCATCATTATTAGTACGACTAAGTAAGTACATAAACGAATAAATATTTGAAAGCCAGCTGGGTTGGCTTAAACAGTCCCACTTTACCGAAGTTAACATTGCCAAAGACTTCTGATCGATGACTATCACCAGTGACATTGTGCGTTAAAAAAATAAGCAGGGCAAAAATTACAATTTTCAGAGAGACAGCACGATGCAAATTTCCGACCAAATTCTGACAGACAATAGCAAATTTCTGACAAAAAAGATTATGAGTGCTT
>Ga0209671_1002037_pt1 | contig 17951 bp, 8 predicted proteins | sample WorMetHERISLAND2_2_FD_187401 | JGI IMG/M metagenome (GOLD analysis project Ga0209671, IMG submission 187401) | Marine gutless worms symbiont microbial communities from Max Planck institute for Marine Microbiology, Germany - Olavius geniculatus... | ecosystem: Host-associated > Annelida >...
ACTTGTAGCTTATGCCATGCCCGACATACCCTCAAAATTTCAGAAAGATCCGTTCATAACTTTTTGAGTTATCTTGTACACACACACACACAGACAGACAAACAAAAACTGGCAAAAACATAACCTCCTTGGCGGAGGTAATAACTGGCCGACTGTTAAAGGTCCATGGCCATGGTCAAAATCACTTGTAAAATTTATGTAGACCTCAATTAGACATTTCACCTTGCCTATATAATATGATGATTTAAGCTTTATACGTGTATGAAATTAATGCGTGAATATAACAAAAAATGGTGTTACGTTACATTATGCTGAAAAATCCTAATCTTGGAAGTGGCCGGAAGTGACGTCACCGCGTGTACCCAGTCAGTGTTTACCAATTAATTGGTAAGTTAATTTTGGTGTTCATGGACCTTTAAGCACTCAACCGATCAATAATCGACCAATGTTTTCTGTGCATCTCTAAAAATAAGTCCAGCACTTCTAAGGTGGCGCATGACTTAGACATCTATTTATGGCCTAAATGTCACACTAGTGATTGCAATCCCGGGATTGAAATCTCAATCCTGGGATTGAAAAATTTGTAATCCCAAGATCCTATTTTGGGATTAGGTTTACAGATTGGTCGTTATTTTGGTATCCCCAAATGAGTTATTTCATGCACGAAAGATAGGGGCCTATGTCAGAATGGTATAGGGAGTGACTGTAACTGTTAAAATACAAAATTAGGCTTACAGTGCACAGCAAAGAGTAGGAGTAGAGTGTATAAAATATTTTATTTATTCATTAAACCCCTAGAACTGTTATTTTTATCATTTAACAGTCGAAATGTACGCTTTTAACAAATTTTTGAAATTCCGAAATCCCAAGATTGGGACGCCGCCAATCCTGGGATTCGAGATTGGCGAAAACGGATGGGATCCCGAGATTCGGGATCCAGGGATTGCAATCCCTAGGTCACACGTGTGCATCTGCAAAATACGGCTATTTCTCAACTAATCAGTGGACTGGTGGAGAGAATTAACGCAATGCAAACCTCGCTCTGTTGGTCAACAGCTACACCGGCGACACGCACAGCATACGAGTGCCCAGGCTGCAAACTCTCAACCACGTACTCCCGACCGGTCCCGGAGTAGTGCTGTTCAAACCCTGCAATTCATTAAACCCACATCACAGCTGCATCAGAACTGTGCTAATAGCATCGATCACAATTAAAGGAAAGATGAAACGAACGACAGTAACTAATCAAGGCAGGTATAGGTGAAAAAACATCATAAACAACATCCAATGAACCATGTTAAAACACCACAGCCTGCAGTAATTCTCTTACAATTGATGAACAGAAATTTACCAAACATCAAAAACAGCAAAACCAGCTCAAAGCATTTGTTCTAGTAATCAGCAATACAGCATTTATTGCCACTGAAAATTTCAGATATCAGACTCAAGATAGCGTCTTCAGTACAACTTTAAACTAAACATTAAAAAAACACTGATCAAGTCTAGCAAAATGAGCATGCTGAGGAAACACAAGTGGAAAGAGTGCATCAACCAGAACTATGTCTTTTGCATGGTGCATAGCCTAAAGTATCACTGAGGCCATGCCAAGTGATACCTCAATCTATCATTCCAGTCATCTATCCAGTCATTCCAGTGACTTGGTCACACTATGGCACATCAACACACACACAATGAACAAGCACAGAGACAGTAAACGAGACACACCTGAACCACCATCGACCTGGAGTAGATAGTGTGACACTTCAACACCCCCTGTATCTCTGGGTGGGTCTATAACAGCCACATTCAACACACTATCCACTTACACATCAATCAGCAAATCCACCAACACTGTTAATCAAGAAAGAAGTAACAAGATATCTAACAAAAAGCCGAGCTATCGCTAGGATAGCCAACCGTACTGGTTGTCAGTGACGTTCAAGGTCATCCAAGGTCGATGATTTTCATGTCATTTGAAAGCCCATATGCAACTTCCTACAAATGATCAATAACAACCTAAGCCCTATCATGCACCGTTTAGCCACAATAGCGTGTAATGGCCTTCAAGGTCATCCAAGGAGGTCATCCAAGGTCAGTGATTTTCATATAATCTGACAGGGCATATGCCACTTCCTATTAGTGATTAATAGTAACCTAGGCCATATCACTCACCGTTTCCGACATATGGCCAGTTTTCCAGTGAAAAACGCACATTTTTCCTACCCACATTCATTCAACCCCCGATTTGAAAATGTTCCCATTGGAGTAGATGGCTGAAATTTTGCACACATAGCTAATTACTCGTGTAAAAAGTTTTCCACTGTGCCCTACCCGCTAACCACAGAACATCAGTTATAGACAAACTGACAGACAGACGACGAACGACAACCAGAACAACAGCTCGTTACTTAAGCATGGTCAACTAATAAAAAATGCAACCATAGAGTTGAAATAATGTAAATAAGCTACATGAATGCAGTGAATATTTATAGAGTTGCTGACGCCTCCACAACGACTGCAAGTAATGGTCGGAAGTTGACAAATTCATATAACATGTTTTAAACTATTTTGTTTATCACAAAAAAATGTAAAAAAAAAACAAAAACAAAACAAGACAAATAATATTACATAAGTAGCATGAAATTACGGACCCCAAACTACTCGGAAGCTGTCTGGATAAAGTTTTCCTTTGGTCTGTGGTTTTGACGGTGGGCGTGGTCGATCACAGAGTGTTCGATATTGAACGACGTCACTCCAAGGACTTGTTCCATCTTCATTACTCGCCTGCAGCTGTGCCACGCAATTAAAATTCTACATGATGACTCAAAAAAAATTTGGGGTCCATATCGCTGCTAAATACTGACTAATTACCTCCGCCAAGGAGGTTATGTTTTTGCCAGAGTTTGTTTGTCTGTCTGTGTGTTAGCAAGATAACTCAAAAAGTTATGAAAGAATCTTTCTGAAATTTTCAGGGAATGTCGGGAATGGCAAAAAACTACAAGTGATTCAATTTTGGGGGTGATCCGGAAGAAATCCTGGATTCTGGATCACTTTGAAATTTTTGTTAACATTGCTTTAAATGGGGCATATGCTTGGCGGAGGTCTGCGCTCTCTGAGTGCTTTTCTAGTTTTTTTGTTTTTTTTGCCACCAGACTCTGTCAAAAATTTTCAACAATGTGATAATAAAATATCTCGCACGTCTAAGCTGCAGCTACCTCGTGAAATATAAATTCCAAAATATAAACTTCTTTGTTGGCTCATGCTGTACTTGTACACTATTTAGCAGTACACTTCAACCTGGTTTTTGCCGATGCTGTTTTGTATCAGGCAACAAAACATCTGACAAAGAGTCCAACCAGCAATGTGTCTTTAACACATGTGCAACAGTAAGACAAATTCATTCAGCATGTACAGCAACACTCATATGTGCTTCCCCAAACATGGCTCAGCGTCAGATTGATCACCCAGCATGAAAAAGTCCAAATGATTCGACGAGGCCATTTTATATCCTCCATGCATGCATATGATATTTCCTATCATACCCAGAACACCCCAGCCACAAAAACTGATGTCAACTGACCCGGAACTTGTACTCTCTGTTGTGCTGAAGACTGGAAACTGTATAAGAAAGCCCAGATCCTTTGTACAAATGAACAAAGCCAACACCCTACAGCACACCATCCAACGTTTGCCAATAAGCTCATAAAGAACAAACAACAAATTCATTTTGTAGACCAGCCAACTCTTGAAAAAAATTCTGGCACTAAATGAAGATGTAGTGGTGCTCTAAACAAAATTTTAAAAAACAACGTAACAGCTTAGTTTACAAAAATGAATTCAGATGCACATGGCTCACGCAGAATATTAAACATCCCGACCACACTACGTTAACGCAAACTGGCAAAACGTTCTTAAAAATTAAAAGTACCATAAAGAAGATAAACAGATAAAAATTAACATGCAGTACCGGTCTGACAAATGCTTACAGCTCCACACAAAGTTCAAATGCTAATATTTGCACATAACCAGAAAATACAGCATCAGTATTAACGATGATCCGAAACTGCAAATGTGTAGTCGATAAATTCTCACCTTAGACTTGTCATCCATGTTGAGTGTGAAGATATCATCACCAGGCCGACGAATCCACGACACAGTCAGTGCAGTTACAAACTGTTCAGATAACATCGGAGGGTCAGGTTGTGACGGTGCAGCAACGCTCGTAGTGTACATGGCAGGAGCGCTGTAGTCACTGCAATCCGATATTTACACATGCATTAATCCAGAAATGGACATATCCTGCGACGACATTGAATTCGGTGCCAATCGAGAGCCAGTATACGATTTCCTATTAGCGATTAATAGTAACCTAGGCCTTATCTCGCACCGTTACCGAGATAAAGCGACTTATTGGCCAAAAATCGCAAATTTTGCCCACCCCCTCTCATTTAGTGCCCTAGTTTGGGGTGACCCCCTTCGAATTTATGGAAAAGCTTTGCGGTTCCTGAAACTAGAGTCTTCCTGGCAGCCGACGGTGAAGATTTGGTAATTCTACCTTGCACCGTTTTTGACTGATCCACTCGTGTGACAGACAGACGGACAGAATCGTGATGGCTAAGATGCGCTAAAAGCAGTAGCTGCTTTCATGCGTAAAAATTGTTAATACCTGACAGATTTAATTACAAAATTTGAAACATTCGTCATTCATGGAGACAAGTTTGTGCTAAAAGTGGCCACCTTTGGCCTCGATGCAAGCTCTTAGTCTTAGGTGGGTATGCCAGAGCTTAATGCCTTGTCAATAACAACCTACTGAATGTAACCTGATGTAAGCAAACTCTGGCGTCATAATGACATTACATTGAGCACACATGGTAAGATGCGGACGTCATAATCGGTGTGACAGTAAGTAATGTTAAGATAGTGGAGTGTATGATATTTTGTTGAAATCCATAACTACAAACTGAATTAAATGCGTTTGAGACAGAGGGTGTCGATAATTTTGGAACATGGTGTATACATTTCACCACAGTCTATTATGCAGCTGTAACCAGGCTTAAGAAACTCTGACTCTGACCACATGTCCCAGGCAGAACACACTGTCGATCACAGTCATGAAATAAGCATGTTTCAATATGATCAGAGTTTCTTAAGCCTCGTTACACTTCCATTTCTATAAATTTGGAAAGTAATTGCACAAAAAAAACTTTTAATGTGTAGACATTTATACTGTTACTATGTGTTGATAGCTGAGCAACGTTGTCACAACCTTTTTCCATGTGAGTTGACTGCAGCCAAGCGGAAGCAATAACTGGTAGAAGGTGTTAACTTTGACAGCTTGAACTGACAGCGTGGGCCACTGTACACCTCCACATACGTCGAATCACCACGACCCTGGAATTCACCACACAGCTACAAATAGGAATAATAATAATAATAATAACCAAAATAATCTGGCAAGAGCTGGAATTGCTGTGGCAAGTCCACCTAACTCTTCATTTGTATTCACCAGGTGGCAGCATAGATCTGACGACTTAGCTGCAATTTGCAATTGCACACTGTTCTGGCTGAGGGTTCAACTTCCAATCTCCCCTTCTCCTGGGTGGTCGAAAACCCCTGACTAATATAATGAGTCATTGGACCCCACAAGCGCACATACCAAATAGCATCCAAATCCATCGAATGGTTTAAGCAGAGCCACAAGTATGACAAACAAATGATGGACAGACCAGACTATGGTGGCATGGCTTAGTGGTAACGCGTTTGATCCAATCAATGAAGTTACTGTACGCTGGGCCCAGTTATTACTGTGATGGGTGACTGCCTGCGGGCAGGTAAACCATCTCGGTATGTAACCAGCCACCTAGGTCAACTCAACCTTCCACCTCTTCGGGGTAGGTAAATCGAGCACCGGCCTATCTGGCTGGGGTTAAGATGAAGTGCATTCACCTGTGTCGGGTGGCAGGTAACATTGTGTGATCCCATATGGCAGGTGACGCTCCGTAGCTCTGAGATGGGTGTCCCATTAAAGGCTATATCACCACCTTTAACCTTTAATCTTTTAACCTCTTAAGAAATGTGTACGAATAAGCAAAATGTGCTGCAAGAGTGATGCCACCTAACAATACAAATGCATGCTGTTTACGACATGTACAGTGATTGTAAGAGTTCACCTAGTTTATCTGACAAATGCAACACAGCACCACACAACTGCCAACCTTTAGACCAAGTTGGCTGGCGCCACAGATCATCCTGCAGGCAAATGTATCCATACATCTAACTAAACAAAGCTCCTTTGTCTGCGGCATCTGCATCACAGCTTTGGCTGCAGATGAATTAAGTGCAGAGGATTTAGTTTCAATCACAAACATGCGACAGGAACAGCTCTGAGAAATTACCTGATCGGACTCCAGACTGTAGCTGGTGACCTTTGAACCATTCTCGACTGCATGCTGTTTACACGTACAATAACAATACAACTGACAATATCTATAATATATGCTATCATTAATATATCTACAATAAAGCACCATCACATCATGTAATATTGCTACCTTACGATACTTTATAAGAACATATTACTGCCATTTCAGGTTTTTTTGTTTACCTAATCCACTTTTCTAGTTTAACTCCAGTCCAGATAAGGCCTGTCTGCTAAAGGTAAATTTACAAAAATTACTATTAACACTTTCTACAGGCTGAACGCCCACCATCGCTGTCGTCCAGTCAACAGTGACAAGTTACTACAGAAGCTTGGATGCATCTGTTTTTAATATTATTTTTACTTATTTTTGATACCATCACTTGTTCCATTTATGTCATTTCAGTTACTTTTAGAACAGTTTTACTTCTTTTAGTTTAAATGCCACGTTAAACTGGTAGACAGCAGACAGATTGCTCGCTGCCAGTCTTCCGATGCAAATTTTGCACATCACGTATTACATGTTATCATTAAGTGAGAATGCGCGTACATTCCACTTGAGAGTGATGGAGTTGACAGTTCGTGTGTGAAGCCTGGGAGGTGATGGGGCGTCGGGTTCGCATGATGGGGTTCTGAAGCTGACCACATCTGCCACGTCACCCCGCACATCATCCAGGAGACACAGAACCCTGCGGCAAACAACACATTATTGCTATTAGCAACATATCATCATTACATCATCACAAGCTAGGGATGTGATGAAGTGAAAAATATTTGCATTCATCGAATGCGAATGTTAACTTTACTATTCGTCGAATAACGAATGCGAATGCAAATACTTATTCAGCTTCAACAAAACTTCACCATACTAGTATTTGAATGAAGCGAAACATCCAAAGTAGTGGTTCAGTGTTCAGTCAGTAAAATCAGTATCTAACGCAAAGATCAATCCAGTTTAATTAAGAAAATTAAACATCCAGAGTGTTCAGTGTTCTTTTCAATCCAGTATCCTCTATCTAAAGTTCAATTAGTTCAATGAAGTTGAAAAAATGAAGTATTAGCATTCGCCAGAAGCACTTCCAACTATTCGTTGAATATTGAATAGCTGAAAAGTAGTCAATATTCAGATGTCGTGAAATGCGAATACGAAGTTCGTCCTATCACGGGATCATGAACTTACCATCGTTCTGTACAAACATTTGCATTGACCCACAGCTACGAATGCTCTTCGATGTTACATATCTGAATCACGTAAGAAACGAAGAGGTCCTAAAGACAGCTGGGTCAACAAAACTACAGAACATAGTAGCAGAACGCAGGACTCTCCATCTTCTCAGCATTGCAGTGGTCACCGGTTGAAGGAATATGCAAAAACGTTGTTTGAAAAAAGACCAGATGGCGTCTAACAGATCATCCTGGTGGACAGCTGCTGCCCAATGTGCCATGATGCATGGGAGGGACTAAGTCTAAGTCTAAAATCCCGTTTTTCCACGGCTGATCAAATTGATCTCCGATCAACTTTCGGACTTGATCGGATGATGACGGATATCATCTCAATCACCGTTTATTTTTCATCGCCAATTAGCGCTAATCGTCCATCAAATCTCCCATCAAGTTGATGGCCGAATATTGGCTGATCAAGTCAGATAACTGACAATTAAACAGGATGATCTGCAGTTCAATGCTTATTTATTCACACCAAAAACATCGCTTAACTTCGCTGGTCAGAATGCATTAACATGAAGTTCCAGGCATGGAGATCAATCACTACTGATCAATTTATACTGTGTATAATGTTTTGTGAAAAAAAATGGATAGACGCTCCTGTATTGACTTACGATAGAACGTATTTTTGTCAGCAAACAATATGGACGATATCGTTGATATAGTTGCTACGATGACGTTTACTGGCTACAGCATCTACTCACAGTGCATGATGGGTAATTTAGCACAACACTGCAAATCGAGGTCACTGTCAGCCAATCAGATCGGCACAAAGTAGGCTCAGTTAATGGTGAATCAACAAATCATGGATCACGTTAATTGGATATCAAAAATGTATGGAAAAATGAAACACAGTTGATCGACGATCAATTCTTAACATCAAGTTGATCGGAGATCAGTAAATCGAAAATCGAATTTGATTTGATTGGCGATAAAAAAACCGGATCTAAATATCATATGGAGTGAGTGAGTAAGTAGTTTCATAATGGCACATCAGCACAAAATAGGCCACTTAATGCCATACATGGTTAAAAATAGTTAAAAGCAGTTTATATATGTATGATATGGACCGAAGGCAATGCTACTACTACTATCATGATTCGTACAATTACTATTGTATATCAACTATTATTTAGACTACATAATTTGGAACATTTACTTACTTAAGATGGTACTCAGTAGCTGGTTTCAGGTCACGCAGTGTGATTTCGGTGGCATCTCCACTGTCACATCAAACAATCATCACATAAAATATCTACAGTGACACTCAGAGAACGCAAACAATTAAACACGGCCTCCAAGAAAAACACTATGTTGATTTTCACTGTGATCGCAAGATGGCAGCACCACCTGAATCTAATCACCTCCAAACTGGGCAAAGTGCAACATTCTCTGAAAATTTTAGCCAAATCTGCCTGTGACTTATTGTGTAATATTGCTAACAAATCAGCCAAAACATAAATAAACAACAGCATTTAGCAGAATAGTGATAGCAGAATGCATTTGTAGTTTTCGTAATTTATGGCACACATACATTGTTGCATGGTTGCTCAATGCATTACTCACACACAAGAAAAACATGTGACCTTGACCTTTGACCTTGATATTCATTCAATAGGCTTCTAGATTCTGTTCGTGAAAAATTTCATCAAGCTAAGTGCAGCCGTTCAAAAATTACTGCGTCACGGAGCCTCAACGCTGAAAACAATACTGCCATCATTTCCGTGGGTAGTAATAAATAATGTGGATATCAGTCTGACAGTAACATAACCCAAATGAAATTGATAATTCATGACACATTGTAATACTGTACTGTAAACCAGATTTCTGCAATTCACATATCATCACGTGCTCTTGCATAAAGTGATGATTAAATAATCACAACAAAATAGACAAAGTTACCTGTAAACGAGATTGAATTTGGAATCTTTGTTCTCAGACAAGAACAGCTCGTACTGGAATTCTGTCGGGTTTACGTCAATGTCAGGACGACTGAAGTGCGGGGGAGACAACACGATTAAGGCACTTCTCTCATCAACGTCAGAAATCTGGTCACAAATATTACACTACATCATGAATATCCCACATAGTGAAAATTTGATGATACGACATGGAGCAATGATCATAACAGAGGCCTGAACAAACAGCATTATTGCTAAGACCACTATATTTATGGCAACCAATTACATCAAATTGATAAAACTGCAGTGCAAAATTCTTGTGCTATTTCTACAGTTAACTTAATATTTAGCATTGGCCTAACTGAAGTATGACGTACGGATGAAAAAATTGGCCACAACTGCTTTTTACATGACACGGCTAGGTCATGGCCAACTACACAGCTCCTAAAACTCACAATGGGACACAAAAAAATGAGCTGAACAGATGAGCAGCCGAGCTGTGTGTAACTCTCTTACCTTGGGTGTTGGCAGTTTGGACAGCTGTTCACGCACAATCCGCCGCTCTTCTTCCAGTTCTTGATCTTCGCTGGATGAGCTCTCGGAATGAGGCTCAGACCGTCGCATGGTTGTCCCATCAACGCCATTCACTGCAGTTCAGACAGCATCGATCTTAGACACTAGTTCTATGATCATGCAATCAGTTACTGTTAGCACTTTCATAGCACGAGTGGCTGCTGGTGCTCTGTGTGCAGTTAAGAAACCAATCACTCACTCACTCTCACACACAGCATTTGCTTGCATCATGACAACTACAACTAACCATTATGATGATGATGATGACATTACAAGAAATTTGAGCTAATGCTCACGAGATGCGCAAAAGCCTATAGCAGTTCCTGTTCGCAAACTGTCAGTTTATCTCCAGCCATTTTGTCGCAGTTCATTCTTGGAGTGTGCGCTGCAGCCAAAGATAAAAAAATCAATAAAAACTCCTTATTTTGGTAGTTCAGGGTCTTTCAAAGTCATCAATGTTGATAGGACTGAAAAGCTCGTCACTAGTGCTTGTTGTGATAGGCAGCATGTCCATGATTATCTGCAAGGGTTTTTGTAAAAGACTGGCCAACAACGATATAATAACGACTTTTACAGGGGTATCACTCTTTACGACCTTGTGTGCAGGTTTCCTTAACCCAGAAAATCGAGATTTGGACCATCGAAATCTACATTCAATGCTGAAAATTTCATATGCAGCTTCTCCATGTCTATCTCAATTGATTTTGATGCAATTCGCTCGTGAAATGTGTATTGCAGCCCAAAATCGCCAAAAAATCCATAAAAATCCCTATTTTGGCTTTCAAGATCATCTAAGGTTATTGAATTTGGTGGCAATCGAGAACCAGTGTACGACTTCCTAATAGTGATTAATAGTTACCTAGGCCCTAACTCACACCGTTTCTGTGATATAGTGACTTATTGGCTAAAAATCACAAATTTTTCCTACCCCCTTCTCATTTAGTGCCCTCGATCGGGGTGACCCCTTTCGAATTTATGGAAAAGCTTTACTGATCCTGAAACTAGAGTCTTCCAAGCAGCCGATGGTGAAGATTTGGTGATCCTAGCTTGAACCATTTTTGACTGATCCACCCGTGTGACACACAGAATTGCAATGGCTAATACGCGCTGAATGCAGTATGTAGTTGCTTTCACTCGTAATTACTACTACAACTACAACTACTAACTACAATACTAAGAAACATTTGATATTTTTATTAATTTGAGAAACATTTGACAGTCTGACTACTACTGCTATAATACTTCTGATTAACATTTAACACTTTAACTAGCCAATTCTTCGACACAAAGTTATGCATTATCTGAAAAATAAACTTATAAATTTTGGTAAATGCTACAATACACCATGTCTCACAAAACAGTCAAAAATTGTTTTTGGCATAACTTTGACAAATTTAAACCAACTTCCATAATTTTTAGCACAAAGATGGCCAAGACGATATTATTATGTACTGTGCACTCACTTACAACCTCACCTAATTTACGTAAACGCACTACCGTGCGAAACACAGATGCTCCAAATTGTTACATTACGTGGCGATTATTTTTATCAGATGGCTCACCTATGCATCATCAATTCGACATAGGGTGTAACGTGATTTAATAATTTGAGGTATTAAGTATTTTATGCTGAAAACAGCAAACAGCAAAATAGCTGGCTGATAAGCTTAAAACATGTCTAATCAATGACTGAATGCATTTGATCAGTCAATCATTGACTCTGCCATCAGCCATTGGTGTTGCATCTAAGCCATTGCGTCTTTGTGGAGCACACGTAGGCATAAATTCTAATTTGCAAGCAAGTTGTGATACTAACTTATAATTCTGTTAAATAATTCACATTTTAATGCATTCTGTGCCTAATTAACTCGTTACAGCGTTTACTTGAATTCAAGTAACTAAACTGCAGTTCCCGTTACATCACTACTGTAAATAAATATTATTTAGATGACAGGCTAATAGATGTCTATGCTAGCAATGACATCAGTTATTGTTGAAAAATGTGTTTCTATTTGCTTTCAAACTTTCTATAGTGTACAGGCTGGACCCCCCAAACGTCACGGGGCCTGTGTAACTTCCCCCTACTCTCCCACTCGACGGGCCTGGGTGCATTAAATGCGTTAATTAATGCAATAAAAAAAAATTAACTCTTCAACAGCTCTAGTTTCAACACAGTCTAGAGTTTATTGTGTCTCATCATACTGGCATAATACACCCTAGACGCTGATGAAACATACACTTACTATTATTACAAACATGCATATTGAGAATTGAAGAGACTCTCACTGAGTGGAATGTTTCGTCGTGGAGGAGGCATCATAACAAAATGGTTTGGTCGACCATAGCTCGGCTTGTGCCCTTGCTTGCAAACTCTACGCTGCTGAAGTCGTCCTTTTGTTCTCAGCGGCGGCGGACGACCGTCAACTGGTAAACTGTGACTTGAATTCACTACGCACCACACAAAAACCATTACCAGCAAATAAGTAAATGTTATAGCCCAAATTCCATCATGCCAACTTTGCGACAAAGTCTGGGACAAGTTCGCGACATGATTTGTGTCCGCGACTTTGTCGTGGACTTTGTCGCAAACATCTCGACATGTCGAGATGGTTTGCGTCCGCGACTTTCATCATTTGTGTCCACGACTTTCCCCGCGGGGAGGTTTTGGTGAACGTCAGCGTAACGGAATTTGGGCTTATCATAGAAGAGCAAGTCTTTCATTTATAAAACAATGGTTGACTGACTTGGTTGGCGACTTAAGACTAGCAACATTGTTGGTCGCATCAACAACGCCCAGCAAGGTTAGTACTGAGACGGGTGACTGTTTGCAGGCAGCTTATACCATCTCCATATGTAACCAGTCAGACAGGTCAACTCAGTCTGGCCATCCCTTGATCCGCGGGTAGGTGCACACCGCGTGACATACTATCCCCATATCCTTGGTCTGGCAACGTAAACTGATGTCTGGTGATAAGAAACGGATATCAGTGTCGCTCGATTGGACTTCATTTGATGGCAAAACATTTTGTACAATAAACCTTACCAGTATGGCTCGGATAGGGCTATAGGCTGAAATGTCCATTTCTACACATTTCTCTGTAGCGCGGTCCGTCTGTCGTCTGTCTCCGAGTCCTGTTACACTCCTGCAGCCTGTTTAAACCGTTCACAAATTCATATGCCATCTGGCAGCATGCTGTACACTCATAGGATACATAGGATACACAGGAAACACTCTCCCTGACCCCCAATGGAAAGGGAGATTTTAGTGTTGAACTTCCCAGCCAGAACTTACACTCATGACTCACCAGGTAGCAGCGCTGATCAGGGATTTCGGGTCTTAAAAAATTACTTCCGACTTGTTAAGAATAACGACTGGCTATAGTTAAGAGGGGGGTAGGCCTACCTGAGTGTGGCGGACTGCAGCGCTGCTGTAACATGCCGGTAGACTGTGCGTCCATGTGCTGAGGCGGCAGAGGACGACCTTTCTGTTGCTGTGTCGACGGCTGACCACAGACCGGGGGCGGACGATGATGAGAGTTAGCGTGGGCGGGGTGTCTCACTAGTGGCGGTCCGCAGGTGCCGCCCTGCTGTGGCGGGGGCGCCGCGGGATGGAGCCCCGGGTACTGAGACTGCGAGGGCGGCGCCGGCTGCGGCGCAGGTTGGGGACTGTACGCCGCGTACGGTGAACCACCACTACCTGCGAACGGAGAGAAAACGTGGCCCATCGGCGCACCATTCGGACCACCCTGCACGTACATACGGGACGATATTACATACCCACATTAAAACAGACGGCCTGCAATAACTCCTTTACATCAGTAATCCAACACCATTACATATGTAACTATGTATGTATGATATCTCCTTCGGTTAATGATACTGCCAGCGCAGCGGCGTCACGCCGTCAAACCATATCAAACTGTGGAAAGTAACCCATCGACGATCAGATAGATTTTCCCTTAAATTTGCCTATTTGTTGACCACAGCACGTTTTAGACCCGCAAACTTTAAGGAAAGCTCCCCAAATTTTGTGACCTAGTTTTTAAAATTACACCCATCCCCGATAACACGGAAAATTTTCTTGGCGATCACTGATCAGCCAGGAAAGTTCGAAGATCACGCGCTGAAATAATAAAGGAATATTTAAAGCAAACATCCACAGTAAAACCGAATAGCTTGCGGGACCACTATGCGACCATAAAGACGACATTGTTTCGCCGTTGCTGCTATTAAGTAACTGCGAATGTCAGAATGTCATCCGCATCTGTAAACTGTACCGTGCGTTTAAATTCACGCTCTGCAGACATAACTTTCTGATACGGCCGTGAGAAAAATTAAGGTACATTTAAGCTGACCACTGTCCAGCAATTGAAAATTCATCTACAATTCTCCGACATATAACGGTTGGTTACCAACAATCACCCACATCATGCATATAGATGCACTAACAGTAGGCTTACAAAAACGAAATAAAGGAGGCCTAACAATGCAGCAGTCTAACGATTTTCCGTGACACGATTTTTGGACAACATTTTTGTCCCCAACAACTCCCCAACTTCTCCCCAACACCTGCCAAATTGTATCATATTTTCAGGTTTTCTAGACAAATGGTCACTCTGTAAAGAGTGCAAAAATCAATCTACCTTGAAAGATGCAGTTCAGTCGTCATCAGCAGCTAAGTTTCACTGTTACTGTGCGGGTGGTCTAGGAGCATGCAAGCGGGCAGTGTGTATAGTTGTATACTTACATAATATCCGACCATGAGCGGCGGCGCCATGATGCCGGGAGGTTGTGAGGACAGGATGACGTTGGTCAGTATGCCGTTCTCGTCGATGATCTGTTGAACCATGTGTCCCGGGGGTACCTGCATCGGCATCGGCAATGGAGGACCGTTGCTTGACACCATCCGCACTGTCGCCGGACCTGCAACAGCCACAGACATTAACCGTTAAATCTGCGAGTGTCTATATAGTTCTGACTAGATTCTGAGGTCAACATCAAAATGGCTTGCAATTAACTCTATGACGTATCGCAATCAGAGCTGAGTACACGTGCCAACAGTACAGACCGACTGAAGCAAACTGGCGACATGACCTTGACCCACGACCTTGAAACCTCACTACTTCATCCTTTGCCTCTACCACATCATATCAACTACATGATAATCACCAAACCCAAGATTGGTAAAATTTCCTAGACTGGGTTCTAAGATATCGTGCTTGCGTGATACACGGATAAACTCGCGGGTCACGGACAACGGAAAACATGACGCTTCCGCCGGTAACTATCACGATGGCACGAAAACACGAACACGAAAGAGAGGTGACAAAAGTCAAATACAGTGAAGTTTCAACTCAACGAAAAAATGAGACCAAAACGACTTCTAATGCGCTGAGTATGTCTCGTCAGTATTTCGGAAACAAATACGCCTTCAGTTAATGTAAGCAGACAAACAGGAATGATAACTAATTAACAACATCGATAACGTCGGGGCATCATCGGGGCAAGCAACAACAGGAGTGAACTCAAATGACCCCACACACCCACAATACATCCTCAACGACCGCTGATCTCGATAACGACAACGTTCAAAGTTCAAGCGCATCAGCTCCGCGACAAGATCAGGTCATGTCATCATCATCATCATCATCAGTAGCAGCAGCAGCCAGCGTCCGCAACGTCCACTGCCAATGCCCGGTGAACATCCGTCTAGTCTACAGATCGCTGTCATCAATGTACGCGCCAGGCCGGCCTGCTGCAGCTGAGTGATAAAATGGGCCCCGGGGACAAGTGGGTGATGGACGAAGCGCGAAGGGGACGGAAGGGTGAGGGGAAGAGGGCAATGATGTGGTGCATAGAGGACAAGACGCTGACTCATCAGACGACGATGTCAGATAACAGCGACCGGACACAGAGACAGACAGACAGACGGACAACGCCTGCCTGACTCATCACTTCACTTTACCAGTCCTGCACTTCACTTACTTACTTACTCATTTACGACTCCCACAATCCGATTACAGTACATCAGTTTCTGAGCGAATGCGAATCCGGGAAGATGCTGCAAATCAACTCAGAACAATCCAGTAATGAATACTTGTCCGTGTGACTTGCAAAATGCAGCGTTCTACCTTGTCTGATGCAAGATACTGAGGCTGCAGTCAAGCGTTTCGAGGTCTTAGTGCGGCTGGGGAGAGAGAATCCAACTGAGTTTCAGAGGCAGCGCGCATGGGATATGGAACAAAAAATGACTAAAGGGCCAGTGCTGTGACACCCTTCATGTCCCGTCAGAAAACTCAACTGTTTCGTATGTCACATCCCACCCTAGTGCCCATGCAATGACGCAGTGACGCTTGGCGGCTTATGTCTTTTACTTTAGACATTTTAATCGTTCTTGCCTCTCGTAGGTGGCAAAGAGAGATCATGAGGATGACAATTCAGACCAACTCAGCCGTCCATCTCTCTGAGATAGGTAAATTGAGTACCGACCAGCCTGGCTGGGATTAAGGCGGGGCGCATTCACCTGTGTCAGCTGGCAGGTAACACTGTGCGATCTCACATGGCAGGTACGCTCCGTAGCTCTGAGAAGGGTTCTCATGAAAAGCTGTACACAGCTTTATTTAATTATTACTATCGGCCCTACGATCTGACCGTCTGTGCGTGCAACCAATCACGGCATTCAAAAGACACTCCGTTACCTCATTCACGAGATCTTCACAGACTTCAATCTGGCGCCGGCCGAGAAGTCCTTACAGAGTGACGCTCAGACAGAGAACAGACAGATAGAAAGCGTTTCCTCGTCGGTCTAAACTGGCACATAAAAATGCGCTCAACTAGAGTGGCCCGGTCGCTCGCCGGCTGGGGTGAGTGTGACGTCATCGACAGAGTGCTTCCGACTTCCTGGTAGGCGATGAATGGTTTTGCAGACGCAGCAGCATCAGCAGCAGCAGAGGGCTCATACTATTGAAGCAGCGGTAAAAAGCAGCCAAGGCACGACGTACAGACCGACAGATGGATGGAACGGCACACAGGCAGTCAGTTCTTGCTGACATCTGGATGCAATCACGGACTCATTCCAGACAGACAGCACTCAGAGCAGCTGTCTCACCGCACCGGCGCGCAGCATCCACGCCTCAGCAACAACCGCATCACATCACCCCAGTCGGTCTACTACCGCAAAGCCACAGCCGGCCCAGACTACAGTACTGAGGCGCTAGGGCTTGTACAGGGCGGACGAAGCTGAACCTCGCCCTACCCTGGCTGCAGCTGCTGCGGTCCAGTCTACCCCCACCCATTCGCCAGCCGCCGGCCGTCACAGACTCTTTAACTACCGTAAACAAATGTACAGACCAGCAGCAGCAGCAGCGGGCCAAGGCCGAGCATGGATTGGAAGTCTGCTGTATACTAGACTAGGTAGTTAGTATCGGGTGCTGGTATACACGAGAGTTACATGGGCCAAGATCGACCACGAAGACTCAACTCACGACCAGTCTGTGACAACTGAACTGAACATGCCTGTCTTACCACTTCAGCCAACTAAGATGCATCATCATGCCCATACTCAAGCAGACTTTGCATTAGTGCAACTGAACAAACCTATTTGCTACTGCACTGCTAGCCTAATCCGCATATGTTTTTGGACAACGAAGAACTGTCATTCTCACTAGCCAGGCTTGCCGTGGATATGGATATCCATGGATATACCCATGGATATATCCATGGATATTGTGCTGTCGCATTTGCTAATTAAACTGAATATTTAAGTGTTTTATCTCTATATAATATTTTTCTGTCTGTCGTTCTTACTCTTCATTTTCTCGTTTATTTATGTTATT